>ERZ1046740.587-NODE-587-length-29873-cov-5.291200_pt1 | contig 29873 bp, 24 predicted proteins | sample MGYA00383093_ERZ1046740 | MGnify/ENA primary metagenome ERZ1046740 (study PRJEB29581, sample SAMEA5548363) | metagenome | biome: marine; feature: coastal; material: water | depth 25 m | study: Short-term variability in the microbial, nano- and picoplankton... | reverse complement strand
TGCTGGGCCGTGTTCGCACTGTTGGCTTGGATGAGCCCGAGTTGTTGGCTGATCTGGAAGATGCTGACTATCCCGCGCAGAATGAACGCGGTTTTATTATCGAAGTGGCAGGGCTTGACTGGAATTGCCCTCAACACATCACCCCACGCTTTACTGAGTTGGAGATCCAGGAACAGCTCGATGCGCTGCGGGCCGAAAACCGTCGCCTCAAAGACCGGCTCATAGGTGCAGCAGATATGACACCAACGAGCGGGGCCTTAACAGAGCATCAAGAGCTGAAAATACTAGGGGAAGGACCTCTTGAGCTTGTTGTAAGTGGTGTACGCCAGCTAACGCTGAGAGTGCTGTCCTTTGAGCTACGCGACCCGACGGGCCGTGAGCTTCCCGCAGTAGAGCCTGGCTCCCATTTGCGAGTTCCTGTGCGGCTATCCTCGGGAGAGTTGGTAGATTGCCACTACTCGATCGTCTCTTCCGCTACGCCCTTGGCTACTGGTTGGACGAACACCTCAGGCCCAATCAAGCGGCTTATTAACCAAGCATGCGTAATCGCGCCAAACTCCCAAGGAGATTTAATCATGAAAAACATTCGACTTTATCGTCACCCATTGTCTGGCCATTCACATCGAGTGCAGTTGTTACTTTCACTGCTGGGTATCGAAGCAGAACTGGTGGGTGTAGATCTTGCTGCCGGTGAACACAAGCAAGCTGAGTTTCTCAGCAGGAACCGCTTTGGTCAGGTTCCGGTGCTGGAGGATGGTGACCAGCTGATATCAGACTCCAATGCCATACTTGTTTATCTGGCTGAGAAGTACGATAACAGTGACACTTGGTTGCCGGCCGACCCTTTGGCAGCGGCGGAAGTGCAACGTTTTCTGTCGATCGCGGCGGGGCAGGTTGCTCACGGACCAGCTGCAGCGCGGCTAGTCAATGTTTTCGGTGCGGCTCTGGATCAAAAACGCGCCATTGAAACCGCGCACAGCCTTCTGGGCGTGCTTGAATCACACCTTGATGATCGCCAATGGCTGGTGGGTGTTAATCCAACCATTGCGGATGTGGCTAATTACACCTACATCGCCCATGCCCCAGAGGGTGATGTAACACTTGATCGCTACCCAGGTGTGCTCGCATGGCTTCGTCGTGTGGAGGCTCTACCCGGGTTTGTTCCCATGCAAGCCACTTTGGTGGGGCTCGCTGCCTGAATCCAGTACAGAGGCGATTTCAGCGGTGGAATATCACTGCCCAGTAACCAAAGGATGGTCGCTGGGCAGTTGTCGTGTGATCCACAACGCAAGCTTGTGTTCCATATTGGGTACACCGATATCCTTCTTGGCCAGTGGTTGAATCAGCTTGTCTTCCACCAGAGCACGGTAAATATATTCCACTTTGAGCTTATGCGAATCTGCGGCTTCAAATTCACCGTATCCTCTTTTTTTTACATATACAGCGCCAACAGCGAGCGCTTTTTTCACCAGTTCAGCTTCATTCTTGTTCTTTGACATTCTCGCCTCCAATGCGCTTGTGGTGTGTGCCCGAATCAAAATGCCCGAGCTCTGCATGCATGCTCTGATGAGCCTCGTGAGCGGCCTGTTTCTGCGTGGCCAGATCATCTTGTGTGGCCAGGCCTTTAGCGAGCGTCAAGGCTTCCAGGCAGCTCAGCCAATGCTGATAATAGGTATCACCCAAGTCCCGGTCACCTGCTGCTTGAGCATTGACTATTGCCTGGCCAAGCTGTTCCGCCCATTCAGTTCTGCTGAATAGGCCCTGCTCCTGTAGTGCACAGGCAAGAGCAAAGGCGCGAGCTTCCCAGGGCTCTGTAAACACTGGGTCGTCTTCATCCAGGGGCGAGCCCGACAAGTTGTTAAGCGTTGAGTCCTTCATGGCCGGGGCTGCTCCATATAGCTTTCAAATAAGTCGATAAACAGGCAATCCTTGGGCGGGGCGTCTTCTCCCCACAGCTCCCGTGCCGAGAAACGTACACTGTAGTTGTACTGTGAGGTCTCGGTGCCACCGTAAGCATTGAGGTCTGGGAGTAAAAAGGCACCATGGATTTTTTCTATCGTACCTTGCTTGCCGCGGATGTATCGCGGCAGGCGGGTATGGTGTGCCGGATGCATGACTTTGGTTGTGATGTGGTCACCTACCTGAAACAGTGGTCTTTGATCCAATTCCTGCAGGGCAGGCAAAGGATTACTGGTGATAAATTCGACCCCCTCTTTTGTCAACGGCGGCAGAGCAGTGCCATTGGCGTGTATGGACTTTCCTGTTTGTATCTCTTGTGCGGCGACTACACCTTTCTCCTGAAGAAGGCTAATTACAGACTCAAGCCAATTCTCGTAATAAGAAGACGCCAGATACTGTATCGGCGGAATACTCTCTGTGGATCGTCGCACTTCATCGACACTGAAGTAGTCACTGCCAAGCAGTGCCAGCATATGAGAGAAAACTGTACGTTCCCACTCCTCATGGAAAACCGGTTCGTTTTCTTCGATGATGATAGGGCCGAAATTGTCCATCCCACCCAGGTCGTGTACGCCGTCCATAAATGCTCCTATGAGTTCAGCCGGACATTGCAGCCGGAGGTGAGGCCAGGCCGGTACCTATCATTGAGTCGCGGTTTACCAATTCTGCAAGTTGCTCAACAGTCATGTCGTCAGTACCTGGCGGGCGCTGAGGCAATACCAGATAGCGTAAATCAGCGTTGCTATCCCAGACACGTACCTCCACATCATCACTGAGCGTGACACCAAATTCTTTAAGAACACCTCTGGGGTCCTTAACTACCCGTGATCGATAGGGCGCGCTTTTGTACCAGGTCGGGGGCAGGCCCAGGGTTGACCAGGGATAACAGGAGCACAGGGTGCAAACCACCACATTATGGACTTGTTCAGTATTCTCTCTTACCTCCATGTGGGTCCCTTCAAGTCCTGCGAAACCCAGTCGGGCAATGGTTGCTGAGGCATCCTCCAGCAGGTCCCTCTTAAAGTCCGGGTCCGTCCAGGCACGGGCAACGATCTGGGCGCCAATGTGTGGGCCGACCTTATTCTCATAATGATCGGTAAGCGCATCAAGCGTTGCCTCGTCCACCAATCCTTTGTCAGTCAATATCTTTTCCAGCGCTTTGACCCGTAGCTGAAGGTCAGACAGTGGTGCGCCGTGATTATGCTCTCCCATAGATCACTCCCAAATATGCAGCAACTCCAATGCGATTAAGTATAGAACGTCCTTGGGGACTGTAGTCAGAATTAGAAAAAAATCTACGATGAGAAAAAGGACATAATCCGCACAGGGTTTAAGGTAACATTGGCAGCCAAACTAAAAGTTGCCGAACAACAAAGGAGTGCGCATGTCTGTTGATAACCCAACTCTGGATGATGTAACCCGGATTGCTCAAAATCTTAACTTCGAAATAGACGAAAGCGAAGCTGCCACCTATCAGTCCATCATGGCCGGCATGATGGATGCCTATAACCTGGTTGCCAGTCAGGTAGCCGATGTTCCGGCGTTGAAGTACCCCCGCGCCGCTGGGCATCGCCCTGAGGGTGACGACAATCCGCACAACGCCTGGGCCATCAAAACCTCCGTAAAAGGCGCTGACCATGGTCTTCTTGCGGGTAAGACTATTGTTTTGAAAGACCATATCAGCCTGGCCGGCGTGCCAATGATGAACGGCGCATCAGTACTCGAGGACTATGTGCCTGAGGTGGATGCCGAAGTTGTTAACCGTATTCTGGATGCCGGTGGTGAAATCACAGGCAAAGCGGTTTGTGAGTACTTCTGCGTTTCAGGTGGCAGCCATACCGCCGCAACGGGCCCGGTAGAAAACCCCCATAAATCGGGGCATACCACCGGTGGGTCCTCTTCTGGCTGTGCCGCACTGCTGGCGGCAGGCCAAGTGGATATGGCCATTGGCGGCGATCAGGGCGGGTCGATTCGAGCTCCAGCAGCTTTTTGTGGAGTTTATGGCATGAAACCGACCTTCGGCCTGGTGTCTTACACCGGCTGTATGCCACTTGATATGAATATGGATCATATCGGGCCGATGACGAATTCGGTAGAGGATAACGCCTTGCTACTTGAAGCTATCGCGGGTTCGGATGGTGTTGATCCCAGGCAACGACTTTGCACGCCACAGCCCTACCGTGAAGCACTGGGTAAAGACATTGCGGGGCTGCGCATAGCTGTTGTTAAGGAAGGATTTAACCAACCCGAAGCTGATTCAGCGGTAGATGAAAACGTTCGTTGTGCACTGGAACACTATACAAACCTTGGCGCAGTGGTCGATGAAGTATCTATCCCAATGCATGCGATGGGACCACCTCTATTCCTTCCGATTGCTGTCAGAAACTTTTATGACCTGATGTGTGGAAAGGGCGCACACAATACCGAAGGGCGTTATATACCCAGCATGGCTGAAGCAACAACACGCTGGCACAGCAGAGCTAATGATTTACCTCACAATGTCAGAATCATGCTGATGGCGGGGCAGTACATGGACAGTCTGCAGGGATACCAGATTTATACTAACGCTCAGAACCTGAGAAACCAGTTGCGCGACAGCTACAATGAGGTGCTTGCCAATTACGACTTGCTGGCAATGCCAACGGTTCCAACTACAGCACCTGAGTTGCCTCCTGAAAATTCACCCGCCGAAGTCGTCATGGAGCATGCATTGGGAGCACTAGTGAACACCATGCAATTTGATATGACTGGGCATCCTGCAATGTCTGTGCCCTGCGGAATGATCGATGGCTTACCGGTGGGTATGATGTTGGTTGCCCGACACCTGGACGAATCGATGATTTATCGTGCAGCCCATGCCTTTGAACAAAGCACTGATTGGAAAGAGCTTTAAAAAGGCGAAGTGGCGCCAGGCAAGAGCCATCGGATTGGTTTTTTTTACAGCTATTCCAGATAACGATCTTTAAGCTGGCCAATCTTGCCAGGGTCAAGCCCTAGCGCGGTCTCAAAGAAATGCTCTTTGCTCTCATAGCGCCTGCGGATTTCTTCGAAGCAGGCTCGAATATACTCGGGCCGGACTTCCAGCATGGGCCTTAAAACCTCTTCTGATACGGCAGAGCCTGAATGGTCGGTGAACTGTTGCGACATTCGCTTCACTTCTTCATCCACTGGCAGATATTGGTTGGTCAGCAGGTAGTCGTTAACAATCGAATCCTCTTCCACTCCCAGTACATCCAGAATCAGCGCAGCCCCTACGCCAGTGCGGTCCTTGCCTGAGGCGCAGTGAATAAGCACTTGCTGATCACCCATCAGCAATAACTGAAACATCTCCGCATATTGCGGCATTTCATTTGCTACTAAATCACGGTTGATCTGTTCCATAAACCCCGCCGCATCATCAACAGCGATGATGCCGTTATGCAGATTCTCGATGAAGCCATGGGAGCTGCCGGGGGAAATGGGCAGGCTGGCAAGTTGGGTAAAGGTGTTTTCGCCCAGTAAGGAGGGCTCCAGTTCCTGTTCAATCACCTGACGAAAATCGCAGATCAGGGTCATGCCCAGCCGGTTAACATAGCCGATATCTTGCTCGGTTAAGTTGGACAGCTTACTCGAACGATACAACTTGCCCCATTTAAGGCGTCGCCCCTCCTGTGTTTCGTAGCCACCCAGGTCTCTGAAATTGGGCGCTCCCTGTAATGATAGCTTGCGCTCTGCCAGTATCACTCCTTCACCGGATTTGGACCCAAGGTAGAAGTAGTGCCTGATGCTTTTATTGGGGTTAGCAAGCCGCGCTTCCTGATCCGTGGTGCTAAGTAAAGGCACTCCCGGGTCATCACCCTTGTAGTATTGATCGGGATTGTCTGACATATACACTGCAACCGCCTCCCCGGGTCGGGCACTGTGCCACCGGATCAAGTAACTATGGTCCTCAAGGCGTTCAACGTGGCAGGCGGTTAGGTCGAACATCTATGCCAACCTCTTCTGCTGCTGGGCTATAGGTAGCAAACTGGGGATAAGGCGCTCAAGATTCAATATAGTAGATAGAGCCAGTTCCACCTGCGTTGCGCCCAGGGCGGATGGGTCACCGTTCTCCAGGAAAATGTTGCGACCCAGGTTATACATAAGCCAGTTCAGCCAATCTCCCAGAACACAATGAAATGATGGTTCCAGTGAGGCAGGTTCCAGGACACCGCCGGCCTCCGAGTAGGCATCCAACATATTCTTGAACAGCGTTACGTCGAACTCCGCCGTTACGCCGCTCCACTCAAGAGCTTCGAGGATAATTTCATGAGTCGGGTTCAGCTTTCTTGCTGATTCCCAGTCAATGACGAGCGCTTTTCCCGCTGTATCCCAAAGTACGTTTTTGTGATCCATGTCGCCGTGGCTGATAACCCTGTGTTGGGCAAGCACCGGTACGGCTAATTTGTTGTTGGCCACTATGGCGAACAGGCTGGGTAGTTGTTCACTGAGTTCGCGGGCTTTGTGCACCTTCTGGTCGATGGACTGTTCAACCAGAGCCCTGAGCTTGTCCTCTGGTTGAATGTCGTACTGCGCGTCTCGATGCTCACTGATAGCCAGGTCTGCGCTGTGCATGCGGGCCATAATCCGCGCAACTTCAAGAGCATGCTCGACCGTAATATTTTCCTTCTCCAGCGCCACGGCATTGGTCCAGGGGTATACCAGGTAGCCCGTATTATCCATCACGTGCAGGTAATGGGAATCGTATTCAATAGCGTGGACCGCGGGAATGCCTTGAGTAGAGAATGCCTGTGCAATGGATTCAGTGGAGTTGTAATGCCTTACCGTGACAGGGTTTTGCACATCGGTGTCTGGGCAAAGTTGCTTTACAGCGTATAAGCCCGCCCGGGTATTCAGCCGCCACATCTTGTGGTGAAAGCCGCCGAAGACCCGGGTGAGCTTGTCACTAGGCGCACCCAGTTCAAGGCGGGCACACAGGGCGCTGATATGCCCGAGGTTGTAGGGCTGCGCTGCTGATAGAGCCCCGGCTGTCATTACATCACGCCGTAGGCGAGCATCGCATTGGCTACTTTGGTAAACCCGGCAATATTGGCGCCTTTGAAGTAATCCACGTGACCGCCTTTTTGGGTACCGTGCTCTACACACTCATCGTGTATGTTTTTCATAATATCTTTCAGCTGCGCGTCTATTTCGTGCTGGGACCACTGCAGTCGCAGGCTGTTCTGACTCATCTCCAATCCTGACACAGACACGCCTCCGGCATTTGCCGCCTTGGCGGGTGCGTGAAGCAGTTTTTTGTTTGCGCTGAACGCTTTTACCGCTTCAGGTGTTGTTGGCATATTGGCCCCTTCAGAGACTGCTCGCGCGCCATGGTTGACCAACGTTTTCGCTTCATCGCCGGTGATTTCATTCTGGGTAGCACAGGGGAAGATAAGCTCGCCGGCAACCCCCCATGGCTTTTTCCCTTTGTAGTATTTGAAGCCGAATTCCTTTGCGGCTTCCGAGATGCGTCCGCGCCGTGAATTTTTTAGATTCTTTATCCAGTCCACCTGATCCAGGGTCAGGCCATCTTTCGCGTGGATAAAGCCGGAGGAGTCGGAAAGTGTTAGAACCTTGCCACCAAGCTCTATCAGCTTATCGGCGCAATAGGTAGCTACATTGCCTGAGCCCGAAACGAGACAGTCCCGATCTTCTATGTGTTCGCCGTGATGGGACAGCATTTGCTCCATCATATACACAGTGCCGAACCCTGTAGCTTCAGTTCTCCTGTGGCTGCCGCCGAACTCCAGTGCCTTGCCGGTGAGTACACCTTCAAAGCGATTAACCAACCGCTTGTACTGGCCGAACAGGTAGCCCACTTCCCGGGCGCCCACGCCAATGTCGCCTGCAGGTACGTCCACGTTTGGTCCAATATGCCGGTGCAGCTCTGTCATGAAAGCCTGACAGAAGCGCATTACCTCGCGATCCGAGCGTCCTTTGGGGTCGAAGTTGGCACCACCTTTGCCGCCTCCCAGGGGCAAGCCCGTAAGAGAGTTTTTGAATACCTGCTCAAAGGCGAGAAACTTGAGCACGCTCTGGTTAACCGAGGGGTGGAAGCGAATGCCGCCCTTATAAGGGCCTATGGCATTATTTTGCTGCACTCGGAAACCGCGGTTAACCCGCAAGTCACCTTTGTCGTCTTCCCATACCACCCGGAAACTAACAACCCGATCGGGTTCGGTCATGCGTTCCAGTATGCGCAGGTCTTTGTACAGTGGCTTGTCGGCCATGAAAGGAATGATGTCATTGGCCACCTCATGCACAGCCTGATGGAACTCCACTTCGCCCGGGTTGCGGGCGATGACGCCATCCATAAATTGGGCAAGATTTTCCGCCTTATCTATAACCATAAATCAGTCCTTTGTTCCTGATGATTGTATCGGGGATGTTTGGTAAGCGTGGAGCCCTTACACTCACCTCAGTTTTACACTATGAATATTGTGTACCAGCCGAGCACCGCTAAACCCGATCTGGGTCAAATAATGCAGGAAAAACCAGCGGATCTCTCCAGTTCCTGCGATTTCCTGTCGGTATTGGAGCCGGAAGCTCTGATCGTTATGACCGCAATATTGTCGTTTCCTCACCGGTGTAGCCTTTGTTACAGGCGCGACAGGTACGCTGGCTATATCACTGACATCAGTCCGTTGACGGCAGTTCATACTGATCGAATTTTTCCCGTACCTTGATGACATCCAGGTTGCGCTTACCGTCTGTCGTCTTCAGTAATAGATCAAGTTTTTTGTAACGGACGTATACCACTCCATTGCTTATACCGTCAGAAAACACCGTCTTGGTGGCAACTTCAGCGGTGTCACTGGTGACATAGGCATGGGGAATAGTCAGTCGATCTCCGGTCAGGGTGAGGCTCGCTTCTCCTTGCAGATCTTTCATTGTCATCAGCTTGGATACCCACTTTGGCGGATCTCCCTGATTCCCAAACAAGGCGACCAGCGGCCGGGTATCACTCACGTTCAGGTCTGCTTCTGCAGATAACTGGATAGGTTCCAGGAAAACTCCTTCGGCGTCGTGCAGATCCAGAACTGCCGACCAGTAGTCACCATCAAATGCGTCGTGCTCGCCCGCAACGCTCACATTATCGATGATTACTGTAGACCCGCCGATATCTACGCTGAACTCCCGTGGTATTCCACCGGCAATGTTTACCTTTGCTGCAAGATCCCCCTGAAGATCCTGTTCATCCAGTTTCATGCCAAGCTTGTGGGAATCGAGCTGAATCGCCCCACTCATGTTCTCGACCTCGAGAAAAATATCAGCATCGAGACTCGTGGTTCCACCGGTAAATCTCAGGGGTAAGTCCGGCGGCAGAAAATCGTTGAACACCGACATATCCAGTAAGGATGCGTCGTCAATCACCAGAGCGAAAGTGTTGTCTTTGCGCCGTGCGCGCGCCTCTTCGTCCTCCAATAGTTCGCTGAAACTACTATCTGGATCGGGCGCGATAAGGTTTAAGCCGCGATATTCCATATTCAGGCTATCACCCTCCAGAAAGGGAGCAGCATGACCTTCAAGAGTAACACTCAGGGAATCGTAACTGATATCCAGGCCCAGAGGCATATCGGCATCTGAAGGCGTATGAATAACCACTACACCGCGTCCAACAACATCCATTTCGCGCACGCTTACACCAAGATCTTCAGCCTTAGCGGTGAGATCTGTACCAGCTCGCGCATAACCTTCACTCACCACCAGGCGGCCCTGCACCTGCCCAGCGCCGCTAATAACCGATTTGCCCAGGTTGGATGTAAACAGGTTGATAAAGCCCAAACTGCCGACAGACAGGTCCAGCTGTGTATCCAGGTAGAGGTAGGGCAGCATGCGCAGCCCTTTGTTATCTCGGGGCACGAAGGGGGTAAATCCTAGCTGCCCCCGCAAAACCCCGCCTCCATAGAGCTCTGCATCACTATTGATATAGGCTGGTCCAAGTTGCAGATCGAGTTCACGGGCATCCAGGTTAAAGGGGCCACCGCGGGTCTCGATACTCAGGTCTACAGTGGCCGAGCCGCTACCGCTGCCCTTCACATTGAAAATCCAGAAACTGTGCTTTCCGTTGGCCTGTATATCTCGCAGAAAAACTTTCCACGGGCGCTTTTTTTTGCGCTGTGAGGTATCGGCAACTGTGACTTCCCTGCCTGTGATAGGCGGGAAATGGGCGAGCTGTTCAGTATAGTCCCGATCGGGTTTCAGCCTGGGGCGCTGGCGATAGTCCACGTCCTGTGCACTTACGCCGGAAACATGCACTCGCTTCAGCGCCAGGGGCAACAGGGAAATAGAGCCCGAGGCCGAGGAAGCGCGCAATTCCCACTGCTGGGAGCGACTCTGGCCATTTACCGAGATACCAGTTGCATGGACTCTGAACGGGTACCAACTCCAGCCTTTCTCCCATGAGACCTGAAATTTCTCGGGCCTGATCAGGTTTACGAGGTCCTGGGTAAGGCTAAGCTGGAGCGCGGCGTTAACCAGCACCAGATAACATAACTCTATGGCCACTATAATTTTCAGTGCCGTGGTGGCAAATTTACTCACCTTAGTCACTTTCTCTCCTGTCTCTCGCCCGATTTTTCGCTAGAGCTTCCTGGCGACTACCTTATCGCTATTCTCATGGAATCAGCGCCGCAATTGGTATGCCCCTGAGCCTGGTCTATTAGCCTGTCCAGTTAAAGGTCACATGATAAAAGGTTTTGGCATCTTTGCCGAACACCCTTACACTGGCGGCGCTAAAGTGTTGTTCGTAGCGGCGGTACTGCAGCAGCAGCCAATAGCAAAATGGTGACACCAAATAAACTCAAAGAGAGATAAAGCAATGTCTATGACGATAAAACGCCTGGTAATCGGCGGCCTTCTGGCCCTGTTAGCGGCACTCCCCATTAACGCCATTGCTGGCGATACATTGGACCGCGTGGTCGATTTCAAAGTACTGAAGGTCGGAATGTCTGGCAGCCAGCCTCCCATGAACACTGTCAACCGTGACGGCGGCCTTATGGGTATGGATGTGGATCTGGCCAAAGCTATGGCCTCAGCGATGAGAGTACAGTTGGAAATAGAAAAAATGCCATTTGGCGACTTGATGACCGCACTGGAAGAAAACAAGGTCGATATGGTGATTTCTGGCATGGCAATCACCCCCGAACGCACCCAGGTGGCTTCCTTCGTTGGCCCGTATATGATGTCGGGCAAGTCCATTCTCACCAAAAACAGCACGCTGGCCCAGATCAGTTCCCAGGAAGAGGTAAATCGCGCCAACTTGAAACTGGCAGCACTGAAAAACTCAACCAGCGCCGCGTTTGTGACCAATGCAGCGCCGCAGGCAACACTGGTGGAGATTTCCGACTATGATCAGGGCATTGCCATGGTCAGGGACGGTAAGGTCGATGCCATGGTAGCGGATATGCCCATTTGTCAGCTGTCGGTGTTGCGCTTTCCCGACGCCGGTTTTGTTACACTGAAGCGGCCTTTGACAGTCGAGCCCATTGGTATCGCCGTCAAAAATGGCGACCCTGAGTTCCTCAACCTAGTGGATAACTACCTCGATGCCTACGGTAAGATTGGCGTTATGCAAAAGTTGCAGGAGAAGTGGTTTAAGGACAGCTCCTGGGTTGCCGCTCTGCCCTGATTTGGGTGGGCACAATAGCCAGTAAAGGGGCGGGGTCATTGACTCGCGCCCCTTTTTTATGCGGCCCGGGTTCAAGCCATTGATACTTCGGGGATGGGCCTACTGAGATATCTCACCAAGCCGCGCCTGGCACCAGCTTCGGTATTGCTCTGGCGCTGGCAGCGATGAAACCCAGCCAGCATTAGCGAGCGTGACCCCCACCAGGTAGGCCTGCCAGCAGTGGGTGAGGGTGCCGGGGTGAATCACATCCCAGAAAAAAGTCGAATATTGGTCGTCGCAGGTCTGGTCGTCTGTCAGGCTGCCAAGATAGGCGCCTGAGTAACAGGCGGTCTGCAGATTGATCTGCCGATCCCCATACTTGAGTGTTCGTTGAAAAGTGTCCAGGGTGAAACCGTAATTGAAGGCCGTACCCTGTTGATTAAAGAGTCGGCTGGTGAGGATGCTGTTGCCCATACCGTGCGAATCTACCAGCAGGATTTCGGCATCGTTCAATGCTTCCTGGAGCTTGTCCACGGCGCTCGCCAGCACTGCATTGTGGTATTCACTCAAGAGGCTTAAGCGCCGCGAAAGTTCAAGGCGGCGGCCGCTATCAGATTGCAAGCCCAGACCGGAATTGTAGGTATCGTTTTGCAACACAATAGGGCTCAGGCCGAGGTCGGGCATGTTCGCCACCAGGAATCGCCTGGCGCCTGAGTGGTAGAGCATGCTGACCAGCTCGACAATACCCGCCACAGTATCTTCTGCTACAGACTTGTACCCCAGCTCGCCTCGCGTTGTATTGAGGAAGGTGGTGATAAGGCCAGTAACGGGTTCCTTCGATATATAGTCATTAGCGCCTGCCCAGATCAGGTAGGCAGTGGTAGTTGGGCTATCAATATCCGGGGTGGAGCGCTGATCCGCCAGATAGCTTGAAACCTGGTCCATCAGGCTGCCACTGACAAAAAACCGGCCCTCGTCCTTTACGAAGCCGATGAGCCCGGATTCATCGATATCCAGTGGTGGATTGATGGAGGCGCCGCCGTATGCCCTGTTTTGCACTGCCAGATTGGAGGCACCTTGGAGATATTCAGGCCACACGGGTCCATTACTGAAACGGCCCAGCCAGTAGGGGCTCCCAGGGAATATCTGCATACGGTGTTTCAAACGGCCTGCGTCAGAGAGGCTATCACCGAAAACGACCAGGCGGGTGATTTTTCCCTGCTCGAATTCCTGATTGGGGAAGATAATGGGAACGTCCAGGTCACGGCTGTCACGTGCTGCCAATACCCTGGCCAATCCCCTGGGTTCACCACCGGCCATAGTTTGCAGGCAGTATTCTCGAAGGGCTGCTTCTGTCGTTGGCAATGACTCTCCCGATGCAGCAATAACGCTGTCCAGCTGGAAGAAGCCTCCATCGAGCTCTCCACGTAGCTGAATGACCCCGCCGGTCTTGTCCTTTGCCCACAACCAGTGGCCGTAGTAAATGCCAGGTATGGCCGTTACATCAAGCGTGTAGGTCCTTTCGGTTTCGCAGTGTACGCGCCAGCCCGAGTCATCGACTTCCACTTCCAGGGGGGGGTGTCCGGCACAGCCATAGAGCAAAGTGAAGGCTAAAATAATCAGGTAGGGAAAAACTTTCATGAGGCGATGTTACACCGAAAACCTGGCAGCGCATCACCTGCTTGTGAAAATTTTGAGGTGCTACCAGCGGGCGGCGTAACCCCGGGTGTCCACGTGTACAAAGCCCCCGTGACGACTGGTTTTACCGTAGCGCCCCACGCCGCCGAAGATCAGGGCATTACCGGGACGGCGCATGTACTGGTCAGCAATTTCCGCCAGCAACACGACATCCTGCAGATCCTGATCACCGTCTCCATCGAGGTCGTCCATATTACGGTCTCCATCCACGTCGATGTACAGGTCCATGGCATCGCCGTAAACATGGCGGCTGTTGGCAACGTTACCGATCTTTTTGTTGTACCAGGGTGTGCGGTAGCCGCTGATCACACCAAACGTTTGCGCTGGGTAGCCTCGTTCGCGCACTGCGGCCAGCAGCCCCTCAAGTAGAACCAGTAAGGACTCCTTAAGCGCAATGTACTTGGGGTATTCGCTGTGCTGTTTGCAAAGAAACTGGCGAAGTGTGAAGTGGGGGCTCAGTGGGGTATCGAGGAGTTCCTCTGTGACTTCGATAAATCCGACCGGTGCATGGTATAGCTCTGGAAAGCGGTGATGTCCGGGGGGCGATGGACCCATGCGATAGCCATTAAGTAACTCATCGTCAATTGCGGTAGCCGGCACTGTGACGAACAAATTTATCTCCAGGCTATCGCCATTTTCCAGCCGCAGGCTGAGTGGGTAAAATCCGGGAATATCAGGAACGGAGACCTGCAAGGCTTCTTCGCTCAGGGTGGTATCCACGTTGGGGTCGTTACTTAGCACAGTGGCCATTGCGAGGCTGCCTGACAGCAGCGGCAATTCCAGCAGTTCACCCGGTTGAGCGATCACACTAAAAGGAGTGTACTCCACCGCCAGTTCACGCACTGAAAAAACCACCGGTTCTGCGTATACCGTGGCCGTGCACAGCAACAGCACCAGAGCGAAGCGTGGTAACACTCAAAGTACCCGCGGACGTGCATTCAACGCAGCCAGGGCTGCCGGGTCCTTACCGTATATATCCGCATGAAACTGTAACTTGCCGTCGCGAGTGGGGCTGGTGGTCCAGTACATGAGCATCACATCGACATCGCGATCCAGGTATACGCGCTCCTTGGGCTTACCGCTCGTCACCAGCCCTTGCACCTGAGATAGTGACCAATTTTCAGAATCATCCAGCAACACTTCTGCAAACTCCAGTGGATGCTTTACCCGCACACAACCGGAGCTGAAAGCTCGAGCACTGCGTGAGAACAGGTTGCGAGCAGGGGTATCGTGCAAATAGACCGCATGACGGTTGGGGAAAATAAACTTTACCCGGCCAAGGGCATTTTTCTCACCGGGCTGTTGCACAACGCTGAAGGGGAAGTTGTTAATACTGTAAGAAGCCCAGTTCAACTTGAGCGGGTCTACCTGCTTACCGGAGCGGTCGTACAGGTGGTAGTTGTTATCGAGCACATACTGGGGGTTGGTCTTGAATTTTGGCAACAAACTGCGACCGATAATACTGCGAGGTACCGTCCAGATTGGATTGAATTCCAGGTACTTGAGCCTGGCGGTAAATACCGGCGTTTGATGCGCGATAGTACCGACCATTACCGGGCTTTCCCAAAAGAGCCGCTGGTTGCGCATGTAGTACATTTCGAAACCGGCGATGTTAACGATAATAAAGTCATCGGTGACATCCTGTGCTATCCAGCGTAAGCGGTCCATGTTGATGCGCAGGGAGTTTACCCGCTGCTTGTAGGTCATATTGAGGAAGGCGTAACTCTGTCGGCCTACCACGCCGTCTATATCCAGGCCGTGATCCGCCTGAAACTGCCTAACAGCTGTCACCAGCTGCTGATCGTAAACCTTACTGGCACTATCGCTGGGATCGGTGTAGCCCAGCTCCGCAAGCCTTTTCCTCAGGGCAGAAATATTAGCGTGAGTTTGTCCGGGTTTTAGCACCGTATCAGAAGGGATGGAGGTAAATGACTGACGGGCATCCAGACTACGATAGTAAGCCAGCGCTGCCTTCATCTGCTGGTAAAAAGTCTGGGCGGGCCTGGCCTGCTCAAAGATAGAGACAATACTGCCATCGGCGATGGCCTCACGAAGCCTGGCCGATATCCTCTTTGGCTCAAAATCCAGGCGTGTGTAATTAAAATGCGGGTCCAGTTGCTTTGGATCTGCCTTGCCCTGTAGCAGGTGACGAATGTAGAGAAGCGCGCCATCAGTCAACAGTACATCGAACCTCGCCCGACTGCGGTCGCGCTCCGGCCAATCGATATCGCGCTGGGACCAGAGCGCCATCAGCTGGGAATAATGGTAGTCCTGTGGGTCCAGTCCGTCGCTATAACTGTCTTTGAGTATTGCCAGCACCTGCGCTACCTGGTCGCGGTCCTGCCAGGCGGGCTGATAAGCCAGATCGAAATAAAATTCCTCGACAATAGCAGGCTGGTAAACCATTCCACCAGAGGGCAGGTGGCCTCCGGCATCAAGGACCAGTTGCTCTGTAATGGTCTGTAGCTCGTACTGTAAATCAGCTTGCGATGGCGCGGCCCAGATCAATGCGGCCAGCAACATCGTTGTTCTTAGTAATAGCATGCAGACTTTCCTTAGTAGTATCCAGGTATCAGGCTCTGGTGGAGCAGCAGGTTGTCTTTGCTAGAACAGCCAATGTAGCCCGGTGGCGCGCAGGCGGGTAAATGTGGTCCGCTGTTTCGCAACAGTGCTGCCCTTTGTGCCTCCCAATTCGCGCACTTGCGCCCGAAGCTCCAACCACTCAGAACTGCCCCAGAGGTAAGATTGCGTTTTCAAGGATTCAAATTCATCAATCAGCGCCTGCTGCAGTTCTTCGCTGGCAAAGAAAAAACCCATTTCGTTATTGTACAGGCGGGAGCGATAGTCGAGGTTGGTGGTGCCGACAAAGCCCCAGCTATCGGTCAGGAAAAATTTTGCGTGCAGTTTGCCGTAGGCGACATCGCCGCCCAATAAATCAGAGTCAAGGCGCCCGGTTTCATAGATTCTTACCCTTGGATTGTTGATAAGGTCCTGCCACTGCTCACTTTCAACCAGGGCAGGGTTAAGTTCGCTTTTTTCGAGACTCCTGCGCCATAATTTCTTGGAATGCTCGTCGAGCAACAACCGTGGGGCAGTATCCATATCGATGATTGCCTGGGCGAAAAAATTATCGCTGGTGAGAACCGAATTGGTTACTATCTCGATGCGGTTATCGGGGTGTTCTGCCAACCACTCGTAAAGGTTATTCGAGCCATCGTGATAAACGCTGCCATCGTCCCGCTCATACTCGGGAACAAACAGGTAGGGAGAGACGATGCGAATAGTCCGGTTGTCTGGGTCCATATCTGCTAATCGTTTGGTCATGTAGACAATGGAGTTGGGGTTTTTCTCCAGGTTCTTGTCGTAGTCGCTGACCACCCGCTCGTTAACGATATTACCCAGCTCATGAGCAATCCTGGACCTGGCGGGATGCAGGTCCTGGTGCAGGTATTCATCCATTTGGTCGTAGGCTTGTTGAAAATCTGGCATGGCGCGCAGGGAGGCAAGATTGCTGCGCATTTTCTCCTGCTCCTTGTTATGCGCAAGATTGGAGCTGAGTACCTTGTTGCCGGGAATAGCCAGCAGAATACTCACATAATGCTCAGTTATCTGACCCACAGATTCGGAAATATCTACCCCCGGTTGAGCCTTAAGCACGATCTCAAGGTCTTTATAGGCGGTCGGATCCTTGCTGCCATCTTCCAGTAAACCGTAATAGGCGGTGGAAATGTTTCGTCCGCCAGTCATGACCCAGGCTTTGTCAGGCCAGGCACCGTCGACGACCAGTAACTTGTCGTGAGAACGACGGTTAACGTTATTGCCAAGCCTGGAGATTGCGCCGAATACCAGTGCTTGTACTCTTGCTTTGTTAACGGTTACTGCGCCCCCGTCGTTGCGCATAAAGCCGCCATCAATGGCGCAGTTGCCAAGGGCCTTGAGCTCCGAGTGGCTCTGGTGTGCGGAGCCTACGGAATCCACCATTATGCGAACATCCACGCCTCTTGCCACTGCTTCGCATAAAGCACCCAAAAGAGCGTAGCCCACCAGATCGCGTTTAAAAATGTAGTACACAGCGTCTATGGTGTGGTCGGCGTTGTCTACCATCCAGATTTTTGCTGCCAGGGAATTAATGGAGTCCTCGTAGCTGCTGCCAATAATTTTACCCAGGGCATCGTTGGCAGGAATATCGGCGCTACTGCCCAGTTTTACGGGATCGATGTTGAGCGCTTCTACATCAGCGCGGGTGCGCTGTTGGTAGTGCTCTTGCAGGGCTGGATCGTGAATAGCTCCCACTGGTGGACAGTCTTGCATGTTCTGGCGGCCCTGGGGGCAGGGAGGCTGCTGTGGTGTCGCTGCGCATGCTCCCAGGAATAACAGGGCCATTAGAGTGCTGGCTTGTAACGACTGATTCACTGTTTCCTCTTTCTAGTCTGTACGCAAACGGAGCTTGGCTATCACGGCGCGGTGGTCGGACAATACCGCGGTAGCCGCAGTATAGTCGACGAATTCCAGATCCCCCGAAACGATAATCCAGTCCAGGCGCTTTTCCTTATAGCTGTTGAGGCTGTTGTCACCGTGGATCCAGGTATGCAGCTGGCGTTCATTTTCGGCCGCCTCCCTGACCAGTCGATCCGCCAGGGTCTCTGAATTGAAGTCTCCCATCAGGATAAGCGGGTTGGAACGACCTTTTAGCGTGTCACTGAGCTCCTGCAATTGCTGTTCCCGAACAGACTTGCGCGAGAAGTCCATGTGGATTGAAACCACGTCTATCGTAACGGCAGCATGCCCGGGAGGCTGCCACAATATTTCCGCAACAGTAAATCCCTTGCCCGCTGTGGGTGGCGAGGGTGTGAAATCCAGTCTGGCGGCTAACTCTATGGGTACCGAAGACAGTATGGCTGTACCGTAGTTTGCAATTCCCAGAGATGCGTGACTCGCCTGTATCCACCAGCGGTAACCTGCGTCTACGGCGAGATATTCAGCGTGGTCAAAATTACCGCTCCAGCCCGAAGGAGCATCAACTTCCTGCAGGGCGGCAAGGTGAATTTCCTGTTCCCGAAGGAAGTTTGCGATGAAACCCAGGTTCTTGCGGATGGAGTCTTTAGAGACCAGCAGTTGGTTAAGGCTGTCGCCGCGGCCGTGAGCGATATTCAGTGAGGCCACCCTGAGGACATCTCCAGGGGCTGGCATTGATGCACTCTCCACCTTGTTGATTCTCAGCTGTTGGGGCTCGCCTGTTTCCACAGTGGGCGTGCCACTGCATGCCCCCAGGACCAGCAGCGCGGCCACGGGAATTGCCAGAAGAAGAATCCATTTAGCCATAAGCTGAGGGCCAGGTTGGTGAGCCAGAAGAAGTATGCTGTCAACTTAACTGCTTGGCGCGGGTGGAATCAACCAGTGTACAGCATATAACCCGCACCACTTGCCAAAGCCATTAGTACAAAGCCGCCCAGGGCAGCGAAAGATGCTAAAAATATTTTAGGGTCTGCCAGGCGCCAGAGCCCTTGCCATGCGTTCCCGGAGCCAGTTATGAAGTTCACCCAACGGGTCACTTTTGCTGCAGGTTCTTGCTCAAGCTGACAGCTCCTCGCACTTGTCCCAGGGAATAACCCACTGCAACATCATCCGGATAGTACTGCTGCAAAGTCGCTTTAACCTCATCCGACCGGTTTTCCCCATGGCACACCAGGCATACGGGCTCAACGAGCTGGGCCTGCATGAAACGATAACGTCCATCTGCCAGCTCTTCGTGGTTGAGTTGAGCGACCTCGACGCCCTGGGCCTGCAGTGTATCGAACTGCTGTAATACGCCACGCTCCCACTTGTCTGGCGTAGCGCGGCTGGCGTTGCGTTGGTTCAGGCTGACTCGCGATACTTGCCAGCCAGATTCGCTACTGAGAGCGTCGGCAATATGGGGCGCCCGAGAGGCACACACTTCAATGGCATGGGATGGCCCTTTGGTTTGCATGGCGTTTTTAAGCTCTGGTTTAAGCTGGGCGACAAATGCCTGGGTGATAGCGATGGCCTCCTGTCGCAACTCCCTTTCTGTTTGGGCGTGAACTGCAGTGCAAAACGCCAGCATTAAACTTGATAATATCAATATGGATTTCATTCTTGTTTCTCTCCGATTAACTACAATTAGCTCGCTCACCGCGATTGATACTCCCAGCCATGCACCCACAAGGGCGTAGCGATAATGCCGAGCCTGTTTGATCAACAATCTAATGCACCCGGAACCGGGCTGTCCATCACTGCCGCCATACTGGCGATAATCTCCCTCTCTACCGGGCTGAGCTGCCCGTCTGATCCCGCAGCCAGTGCCATGGCCTTAAGCAGGCGGGGCTTTAGCAGCGGATAGCAATCAGCAAGCTCGTGCACGGCTTGACTGAACAGGGCTACACTGCATTTTTCACGTGGTAGAAGGGCCATGGAATCAAAGCCAAGTTCCTGTGATCCCAGCGCGAATACCGATTCTGCTTGCCCGCTACCCTCATGGGCTAGTACCGACAATGTTATGTGTATCTGCTCGCTCACTTTGTCCAGGCGGCGATAACGTGGGCGACTGGGTCTGACCTGTATATATTCCGGATCCAGGTAGTGGCGCACCAACTGGTAGAGGCACCATTCATACAGCTCTGTGCGAGCATCGGCCCGGATCAATTTCACCAGGCTAGTCTTGAGTGTGCGGTACTGCCGCAAAGACATGGACTTCAAGGCTGGCAGGCATAACTCGATTAAAGGCAGGCGTCTGGGGGCGCCCAATTCGGCGATTCCGGGAGCCAGGGTAAAGGTCAGGTCTGCAAGCCCGGTTACACCGCTGGCACTGAGCAATTCCATCTGACGGCTCCTGGCCTCTTCTACATCGCTCATTAACAAAGAGCATAGAATGGCCTGGGCTCCCAGGGGCTCTCGGCTGTGTTGTATAAATGTATGTGGAATGTGCTGTTCCCGGGCAGTCTCGGTACTGAGGTCGGTGCTTATGTCTGCGAAATCCGCATCTTCAAGAGTCTTCTGTCCTTCCATGGTCTGAGCCGCAATTGCCGCGGCGACAATAGCAGCTCTACCCACGCCTGCCTCGGAAGTTTGTCGGTTAGTGGGCCGGTCTTTGTAGTGTTGTGGTTTGCGCTTGATAAAAATCCCGTCCCAGCCCGGCTCTACCCGGAGAATTCGTTTCTCAAGTGGCGGGTGGGTGGCAAATAGCTGCCAAAGGTGATGTTCCACCTGGCCGAAGAAAATATGCGACATTTCGTTGGCCCGGGCCGCGTGCACCAGAGTGCCGGGAATATATCCGCCAATCACTTTGAGAGCGTCTCCAATGGCCTGGTTGTCGCGAGTAAACTGCACGGCGCTGGCATCGGCCAGGTATTCTTTTTGCCTGCTGATAGCCGCCTTGATAAAACCCGCCGCCAGGCCCCCCAGCCATCCCAGAATCCACAAAGCCAGCCCTAGTAGCGGTAGGGCCGCCCCGCTGTTATTTCGCGCGTTGGCACCGGTGCGTACCCGGCTGCTGCTGCGCAGTAGGATATGGCCCACGTCGCCGATAAAGGTAATACCCTTTAGCATTGCCGCCAGCCGAATACTAAGGCGCATATCGCCGTTGAGAATATGACTAAACTCGTGGCCAATCACACCCTGTAATTCGTGTCGCTTCAGGTGGTCGATAGTACCGCGGGTGACAGCAACAATGGCGTCCGCCGGAACAATACCAGCGGCGAAGGCGTTAATGCCGCGCTCATTGTTCATCACGTATACCGACGGCACTGGCATATTTGCAGCCAAGGCCATTTCCTCAATTACGTTCAGGCAGCGTCGCTCGGCCGGGTCATCAGTTTGCGGCAGGATCCGTATGCCACCCATACTTTCTGCCACTGCCTTGCCCCCGGTAGAGAGCTGAATCCATTTCACCACTACTACCAAGGCCACGGTGGCGGTAACTGTCAGGCCAATAAAACCGAATCGCTCCCAACTGAAATAGGACCCGAAACCTTCCATGCCCTCGCGGCTACCGCTGTAAATACTATAATCCTGAGAAAAGAACAGAAAGGCGGCCACTAAAGCGTTGGCGAGCACAATCAGAAGGAAAACTGCAAAAATAAACAACAGCACCAGCAAACGGGCATTACGCCGGGCGATGTCCTGCTGTTGAAAAAAATCCACGTTTAAGCCTGGGCGGGTGTACCAGTGAGCTTAAAAAGATACTTTGGGCGCTGCCTGAATCTGCGCGGTATCGTCAAACTCCAGCAGCTGCGCATCTTGTGGGTGGCCGAACCGGGCGGCAAAGAATACGGGAGGGAAGCTCTGTCGGTAGGTGTTGTAGTTCATTGCCGCATCGTTATAACCCTGGCGGGCGAAGGCCACACGGTTTTCGGTGGTAGTCAGTTCCTCAGTAAGTTGCTGCATATTCTCGCTGGCCTTGAGGTCCGGATAGGCCTCCATGGTAATGTTCAGCTTACCCAGCGCGCCCTGCAGGGCATTTTCCGCTGAGGCCAGTTTTGCAATATCTGCTCCAGCAATATCGCTCCCTTCCAGGGCCTTGAGTACTGCAGCGGCATCGTTACGGGCGGTAACGACTGCATCCAGTGTTTCCCGCTCATGTTGCATATAAGCTTTGGCTGTTTCCACGAGATTGGGGATAAGATCGTAACGCCGTTTCAGCTGTACTTCGATTTGCGCGAAAGAATTCTTGTAACGATTTTTAAGCGCGACCAGGCGGTTATAAATACTGATGACATAAATCACCAGCGCCAGTATGACTAACCAGAACACAATGCTTGCAATACTCATGTCAACCTCCCTGCAGTTTTTTCACAGTATAGGCATGTATTATCCGTGCGACTACCGCTGTAGCCGCCGCGAAGCGGGTTATCAGTCGCCCTTACTTAAATGGCGGATCTGGTAGACGGCCTCGCTTTCGTCCACTGGGTGCAGGTGGATAAGATACTGCCGCCGGAAACTGCCGATAGTCATGTGGTCGGTGTTGTACTCCACACGCAACCGCATAAAGTAGCTTTTCCCTGGTTCGATATTCAGCGTGTACTCCCTGTCCTTGGGCTTCCAGCGAGCACCCTGTGTGAGCCCGGTGGCGACAAACTCGCGTTTTCCCGGCGCCAGTTCCAGGGCAAGATATTCCTTGTACTTCAGCATACCGTGGCCGACCCCGTTTACCAGGATTTCGGGATAGCTGGTTATCAGTGGTTTCTTGCCCGGGTTACTGCCGCCTGGGCGATAGACGTAGACCATGGCATTGCCGGGATCGCTAAGGGAGTCAGGGTCGAAATAGTCGCTGTTGGCACAACCGGCAAGTAGCACAAGTGCAAACAGCGAAGCTCGCATTATCCATCGGCTGTTCATTAAACTATCACCACACCTTGCTTAAGTGATCACTATTCTATCCCGCCAAACAGGCTAACCATGTAAAGACTACAGCCCCGGCAGCGGCAGTCAGCAACGTAGACCGGCGAAGTCGTGCGGCGGAAACGCCCATCCACAGGCCGCTGAGGATGATAAACATAAGCCCAACCGCAAAGACTTTTTGAAAGGTTTTGAATGCTGAGGGGCCATGGCCCTTGTGCAGTTCTATCATCCGGCTTTGCAAGCTGGGCCTGGCGTGAATGACCTCCACCACGCCCTCGGCAGACTTGATGATGTAGTGATCCGAGGAAGTGGGGCGGGTGTACAGGTTTGCGCCCTTAACTTTGACATATTCGTAGCTGTAGGACTCTACTCCCGCTATGGCCAGTAAGGCGGCCACGTCGGCGTGTAGAGAGGCGGATTTACTGTCAATAGTGATACTAGTGCTGCTATAGATTGTTTCCTGCTCGACCTCGCCCTTAACCCCCACCAGATACAGGCCGCCAGAGATGGCTACCAGTAATACGGCAGGGGCAAGAAATGCGGCCAGGTACAGGTGAATACTAATAAGTAACTTGCGGTTCATCAGCCGGGCCCTGTCTCTAAATCAAGAGGGTAGTGTATAGCTTCACAGGCGCCGTTACATACTTTTCACCGATTTTAAGCCATCAGACCGGATGTCCATGCCGGAAGTAGGCAATGATCTGTCCCTTCCAACGGTTAACGGCTCTGGTGCTGATCCAATCATAGACAAAATCCGTACAACAAACGTTTGCAACCGTTTGGCCAGGCCTTAAAATTGGGTCAAAGTTTTCAATGAGGTATTCCATTGCAGCTGTTTTCCCCAAGGGTACGCCTACTGCTAATGCTGGTCGTCTGGATGTTTGCACTAGGCGCGCTAGTCATCTGGCTGGGCTCAACCAAGGTGCAGAGGCTGGCGATAGGTGGTGGCCCCGCGGGTAGCGAGACGCTGGGAGTGACGACGGCTATAGCCAGGGTGATTAATGAAGCCGATATCGGCCTGCAAGTCACTGTATTTGAAACCGGAGGTAGCTACGAAAACCTGCGGCTTTTGGAGAACGGGCAAATTGACCTGGCGGAGATACAGGCAGATAGCACAGCGTCCGATGCGATATTGGGCCTGATGGCCCTCTACAGCGACGCCTATCACCTGGTAGTCAGGGATGAATCCGCCATATACAGTTTTCCGGCCCTGCCCGGCCACCGGGTAGCCATTCCTCCTGGCACCAGTGGCCAGTTCAAATCCTTCTGGTTTCTTGCCAGCCATTACGGCATTGGCCCGGATATGATTAATGCGCTACCCATGGCCGAAGATGCGGCAAATTTTGCCATGCAATTGGGCCAGGTAGATGCTGTTTTCAGGGTGCGTGCGCCGGGCAATAAATCGATACGCAGTATGATCGGTGAGCAGCAGTTGCATCTTGTGCCAATCGTGCAATCAGAAGCCCTATCCTTGAAGCAGCCGGCAATAAAACCCGGCATCATTCCATTGGGATCTTATCGTGGTTCGCCGGCTATACCTGCAGAGAATTTACCCACTGCTGTACTGGACCGTCTGCTTGTGGGGCGAGCTGATCTTGATCGTCAGCTGGTTTACAAATTCACCCGCGCTGTTTACGAGCGCAGGGCAGACATTCTTGAATACAGCAGGCTTGCGGGTTTTATTGGCCCACTGCCCGACGATGCCGAGAGCGCCATTCCCGCGCATCCGGGGGCACGCAGCTACTATGATCGGGAGAAGCCCGGGTTTATGCAGCAGAATGCGCGTCTGGTATCGGCGATGTTGTACATGATAGCAATTATCTGTTCCGGCCTGCTGGCCTTGCGAACCCACTGGGTTCGTTCTCGACGCATGCGCATGCATGTGTTCAACCAGAGTCTGATGGAGATTGCCGCACAAGCAAGAGCAGTCCATGACATACAGGGCCTGCAAGACTGCAAGCACCAATTGGTAGATATGTTGACAGAAGTAATAGGAGACCTGGAACGCGAACGCGTAAGCCAGGAGGAGTTTGAGCATTTCAGCTTTACCTGGCAAGCCGTGGACGCACTGGTGCGCGATAGCATGAACCTGTTGCCGGCCACTGACGTCCAGTCAGCGGAAAGGGGGCTGCAGGCATGATGTCTTCTACGCGCTTCTGGATGATCTGGTCGCTGGCCCTGGCTGTGATTATGATGTTAGCGGCCTGGGCTTTTAGTCAGTGGCATTTACAACAGTACAACCGTGAGATTAGTGCTCGACTACAACTGCTCAACGAGTTGCGCCAGGGCGCTCTGCAGCTTTATTTTGGTACCGCAGAAGCCGAACTCAGGGTTTGGGGTTCAAGCCCGTTGATCCTCGAGGCGCAGTCTGCCCTCACGCAGGAGTGGTCGACTGGCGACAGCGATGCCCTGGCGGAAGATATCAGGCGGGCCTATATTGAGCAAAATCCCCACGATACAGGCAAATATAGCGAATTGTTTAAGGCCGACGACAGTGCCTACAGCATAATTCACGCTTCTCTTCATGACACCGCCAGACGCTTTGTAACCGAACGCGGCTACTACGATTTCTTTTTGGTTGGCAACGACGGTTATGTTTATTACTCGGTAGAGAAAGAGGATGACTTTGCTACCAACTTGTTAAATGGCCCCTGGCGCGATAGTGGCCTGGGGAAAATCTACCGCAGGGCCCTGGATACTGCGGGAGCGGTAGTCATGGGTGAAATGGAAGCCTACGGCCCCAGTAAAGGCGCTCCAGCTATGTTTACAGCGAGCACCATCCGCGATAGCGAGGGAGTCACGCTCGGGGTGCTTATATTCCAGCTTCCTACCCAGACAATTCTGAATATCATGAACTACACCAGTGGCATGGGTGAGACGGGCGAAACTTACCTGGTGGGCGAAGACCTGCTAATGCGCAGTAATTCACGGTTCTCGGAGGAATCAACTGTACTGAAGCAAACCGTTGACACCAGGACGGTGGCCCTGGCGCTGGCCGGAGAAGAGGGCGTTGAGTACACCTCTGACTACCGGGGCGTTGAGGTGCTGTCTTCCTATGATTCGATACCGGTGGCCCAAACAAAGTGGGCGGTAATGGCCGAAATAGACAAGGCTGAAGTTGTGGCGCTGGCGGCACGGGAACGCCCGGCTATCAGTGGTGCTTTGGCGCTTCTTTATGGCCTTTCCCTGTGGTCAATCTGGTATTGGCGCGGTCGACAAATGCCCCAGAACGGTGGCGAGCTGCCTCCGGTGGATATGGGGCAGTCTGACTTTGGTGACGATGGCGGGGGCATGGGCAGCTAAGTTCCCTTAAGCTGCTATGCTATTGCTGCGATGACCCGAAGACAGTTTTGGAAAAACTATGTCAGATAACAATAACCAGGGTATAGCTGAAGCTATACCTGCAAGTAATGAAGCGGCCAGTACTGCAGAGACAGTGAGTGAACTGTTTCCCTCCCTACCGGTTCCAGAAGACACCTTGTTTGTATTGCGCTTGTTTGACCAGATGGACGCGTCTTCTCCGCTGATGCGGCTCGTCATCGCGGCCACAGTTGTGGCCGTATCACTTCTGCTGCTGTTGGTAGCCCGTGTGATCATCAGCAGGCGAGTGAAGCGGCTGGAAGCGCTGCCCGAGAAAAAATTTAAGCCTCTGCGTTGGCAAGCCCAGGATCTGGTTTCCGCCGAGGATATGAAGGCCTTCTGGCTCAGTCTCTGGCGCTTTATCGGTTGGGGATTCACTGCGATATTCGGTCTTAACGCCCTGGCCGGGCTGCTCATGAGCTTTAACTGGTCACAGCAGTTGGCAGCGCGGTTAATCGTGCTGATTGCCAGAGCACTAAATTATGTATGGGAAAGTTTTACCGGCTATCTTCCCAACCTGATTACCATCATTGTTATTCTGGTGGTAACCCGCTACCTGATTCGTCTCATTGGCTCAGTCTTTGAGGGCATTCGTAGTCGGCGCATTTACTTGAAGAACTTCTATCCAGAGTGGGCAGATACCAGCTTTGGCATTATCAAGCTGATGATTTATGCACTCGCTGCGGTCATTATTTTTCCCTATTTGCCTGGCTCCAGTTCTCCCGCTTTTCAGGGAATCTCAATTTTTGTTGGTGTGCTGGTATCGCTTGGATCCACCACGGCAGTATCAAACGTGATTGCCGGTGTGGTCTTGACCTATACCCGGGCCTTCAAGGTGGGGGACCAGGTGGAAGTCGCGGATACACGGGGTAGGGTCGTCGAGCGCAGCACATTTGTCACCCGTATACAGACTCTTAAAAACGTTATTGTTTCGATTCCCAACTCAATGGTGCTCAATAATAATATTATTAACTACAGTAAGAACCTGGGGCAAACAGGCTTGCTGGTGCATACGAGTATTACTATTGGCTACGATGTGCCCTGGCAAACGGTAAGCCAATTGCTTGTCTCCGCAGCCCGGAAGACCGACAAGATTGTGGCCGACCCTGAACCCTTCGTACTGCAGACATCCCTGGAAGATAACTATGTGAGCTACGAGGTGAATGGCTGGACCCGCTCTCCGGAAGAGCTGCCGCGTATTTACTCCAGCCTGCATGCCAACATACTGGACGAATTTCACGGCCACCAGGTGGAGATTACCTCACCCCATTACCGGGCCATGCGCGATGGCGGCGCGACCACCATTCCCACTACCGCGCCTGCACCAGCAGAGCCAGCCGATGATGAGCCGGTGCCCGATTAGGGTAGCTGAGTAGTAAGTTCAGCAAACTTTCCAGAGGCGGTACGGAGTTTGCCCGATCTAAACTGGCACAAATACACACTGCCGCCGCGTCCAAGAGACAGTTCTTTGCTGGCCTATTCCCAGGGCTGTTCAATGTTATAAAATTCCCCGCAATTCACTTTCAACGAGAGACACCATGATCCGCAAAATTTCATTGTTCTTGCTGACTGCTGCACTTAGTGCTGGCCAAACGCAGGCCGCCACCCTCGGTGAATGCGCTGCGATTCCCGACGATAGCCAGCGCCTGGCCTGCTTCGATACCCTGGCAGCACAGGCCGCAGATCCCGTGGAGTCGCAACTCACGCAGGAGCCGGTGATTGCGGAAACTACGGAGCATGAGGAAGGCCTGTTCGCGGCGCGTATCCACAAGGAGGAGGCCACGGCAGACAACCCCTGGGTTGTTACCCCTCATAAGCGTAATTACCTGCTGCCGGTGACCTACAATAGCAACATCAACGAGGAGGCCTGGACCGATATCTTTCCGGATGCGGAGATGGATGATATCGAGGCCAAGTTCCAGATCAGTTTCAAGGCGATTATCTGGAAAGATATTCTCGGCGAGGGCACCAACCTGTGGGGCGCCTATACCCAGGAGAACTGGTGGCAGGTCTATAACTCGGATGAGTCGGCGCCCTTTCGTGAAACCAACTACCAGCCAGAGGCGATTCTTAGTTTCGACAATGACTGGGAAATTTTTGGTTTCACCAACACCATGCTGGGGCTGAGCCTGAATCACCAGTCCAATGGTCGCGGTGAACTGCTTTCACGTAGCTGGAACCGGGTGATTGGTTCGGCGGTGTTTGAACGCGACAATACCCTTTTTACTTTGCGCAGCTGGTACCGCATTCCGGAAGACGAAGAGGATGATGACAATCCACAAATGTACAAATACCTGGGCTACGGAGATCTCAGCGGCGTGTGGAAGCTGAATCAGCATCAACTCGGTTTTACCCTGCGCAACAATCTTAACAGCGAGAACAAAGGTTCAATCCAGTTGGACTGGACCTTCCCACTGCCCAATACCAAGCGTTTCCGCGGTTATGTGCAGTACTTCAATGGTTACGGCGAGAGCCTGATCGATTACGATGAGACCACCAATCGCATTGGTATCGGTTTCACCATGACGGATTTGTTGTAATACGCCAGTGGAAGCATCGCAGGATATTTTGAAACAGCTTTATACCCTGCTCTTCGCACTGGCGGCCATTAGTTTATTCACAGGGCCCCGGTGGCAAGGGTGCTGGTCGAGGTATATTTTTGGCCGGTGGATTGGCGAGTAATCTCATCTTTTCGTAGGTGTTGTCTTTAAAGCAGTTCGTTTGCGCGGTGCCTGCTGAGCCAAAGACAATATCGCCTTCCAGGCCCGCCCAGGGCCCTTCTTTCAGGGGCTCTACGCCATTGTTGATGAACACATTGCCCACCACTCGATTATGTTCAATGATTTGTGCGCCGGTCTTACCTGCGAAGCCGGGCGGTACCGGTGTGGTGTCGCAGTCGTAGTCGGTACCTTTCAATGGCAGGCAGGAGTCTGTCAGCACCAGGCCAAATGCCTTGTGGTTCTCAATCCGGTTTTCTATAAACCGCGATTCATCCATACCGGTGGCGAGAATGCCGGTACCCGGTGTTGCCGTGGCGAGAATGCCACCGGATGCGGTATTGGGCCGGTTGTTGTCGTGAATCCAGTTACGCCTGAGGGTGTAGCGGTTGGCGTCGGGCCTGACGGGAAACAGTGCATCCTGTAGTACGAATACTGCCGCCCCCACTGTGTTGTCACGCATTTCATTGTAGGCGGCGTAAATGTCATCACTGTTGGATATCTCGAAACCGTTTACGTTGTCCATCATCAAGCTATGGGTTACCTGAATATTGTCTGAGGTCTGTATCCAGATTCCGCTGTCATGTGCGCCGGATGCCTGGCTGCGGGTTATGACCCCATTCTTTGACAGGGTGGGAAAGATACCATAGTTGCGGTTGTTCACAGACCAGATGTCTACGAAGCGGAAGCCATCCAGCCGCTCAGTAAAGAGGCCATTGTTGGGGAAGTTCTCGATATTGATTCCCGAGATTTCCACATCAAACAGTACCGGGTCGGTTTCCACGGTAGGGTCCACTCCCGGCAGTAGTGGGAAGGGAGGCGCCAGGCTGGAATGGCAATCCATACACTCGGTGCGATCCCCGGGTACCACTACTATGCCGTTGCGCTGGCCGCCGGCGTTGCGAAGAATAACCCTGCTGGGTTTGCCGCCTTCATCGATAGAAGCGGTGTTCTGCTCGCCTTTTTCCAGGTGCATTGGTTCACTGAGACCAATCAGGCGGATATGGCTCTTACTGATCTCCAGCGCATTGGTACCATCGGCGTTACCCATCTCCTGGTAAATTCCCGGTTCGATCAGAATAGTGGAGCCGGGCTTTGCGGCGTTGATCGCAGCCTGAATCGACTCTCCGGCGCGCACAAGAATAGCGTTGGTATTA
>ERZ1046740.585-NODE-585-length-29913-cov-8.115815_pt1 | contig 29913 bp, 30 predicted proteins | sample MGYA00383093_ERZ1046740 | MGnify/ENA primary metagenome ERZ1046740 (study PRJEB29581, sample SAMEA5548363) | metagenome | biome: marine; feature: coastal; material: water | depth 25 m | study: Short-term variability in the microbial, nano- and picoplankton... | reverse complement strand
ATTGTCGTTCTTCCTTGTTTGAACCACTTGGTAAATAGGTATTGATACAGGTTAATTCTCCATGCTCTGAAACAATTATTCTGCCTTCTGAATCATCTGGATCTAGTTTGCTTTCCTTACCAGTTCTAATCAGTTCCATTTCTCCACGCGATAATGTTGCTACTCCTGAGTAGCCCTTTTTCTGTGCAGGGTGTAGGTGTACAGAGTATCCTTCAGGCCAATTCCAACCTTTCGGAAATTGTTCTTCTAATACGCGGGTTTCTTGCAACATCCAAATATCAGCATCAACCGATTCAAAGTATCCATCTATTCCTTTGCGTATTGCAGCCCGAAGGCCATTGACATTCCAAGATACTAGCCGCATATTATTCCCTCATAGCCGGCAGTGGATAATGATTCAACCAATAATGTCAGAAACATGACGTCCGCACTGTCTGCCAGATTCAACGGCTGCATCAGATAATGAATATTCATTGTCAATCCAATCCCCTGCCAATAACACATTATGCTTTGAAAAAATATCAAATTGGATTGGGGAATTTGGATTTGCATGGAGTGTAATTTTACTTTGCCCTCTTTCCGTAATAATATGATTTCTCCATCCACTCGCTCTATCATCTAAAAATGCGTATAGGCTGTCAAGACGTTGTTGTGGTGAATTATATTGTTCACTACCTCCAGTAGCAATAGCACTCAACAAAGAGCCACTAGGTCCAATTGCTGGGTGGATATTTTTCATATCAAAAATAGCCATGTTATTTTCTCCATCAATTATTGCTTGGAGTTTTTGCAATGGTTTTGAGTCTAGGGCAACATCGACAATTGAAGCGGTAATCGGCTCATTTTTGGGCAGTCCATTTTGACCAGATGAAGAAGTCAATTCACTTACGAGTTTACGTGTTTTTGAATAACCACAAGCCAATATTATCACATCGGTTTCTATTGTACGTCCGTCTTTCAAATGCACTTTACCCTGCTCAATGGATACAACTTCCAAGTTGGTATCTATCAGTACCCCCACTTCATCCAAGGCCATTGCTAATCGACCTACTATGCCAGACCAGCCCTCTCCAACACAAGATAAATTGCCCTTTGCCAATGCTTGATATCTCTTCTTAGAATCAATACTCCATCCACTAATGAATTGTGCACTTTTTACATGTGGATTGTTTGAATCCTTTGCCTTGAGGGCTTTTTTATTTTTGATTACTTTCTGTGGTTCACCTTTCGGCCTGATAATCCCATTGCCAACACTTTCAATCCTGTGAAGTCGCAAGGGTAATTTTGTAATTTTTACGGTGCTAAGTTTTGTTGCAAGACTCACCAATGGGCCCTTGTTCAAAATAAAATGTGGACCATAGCCAATTGCAAAACCATCAATGTGTTGTGAAGTACCACGTCCACCGATTCTTTTTGATTTCTCAATGATGACAACATGATGCCCAGCAGAGGTTGCAGCCAACGCTGCAGAGATTCCGGCCAAACCGGCACCTATGACGAGAACTCGCACCATGTTAGGCCGTGTAACTCATCGCCCATCAATGTTTGATAAGCAAGGGATTGCTTGAAGGCGGGTCACACATTGCAGTTATCATGGCCGAGAAGGCAAAACCCCCACATCACCGAGGCCACTTGTTGTGGACTGCTGAAGAGGGGCCTAGCAGATTACTTCTCGGAAGTATTGACCGCTGGGTAGGTTCTATTGTCGCAGATGATGGAATTGAAATGCCATGTTTCGGCAGAGGAGAAGAAATAGAGGCGACGATTTTTGCTAGAGCCGACGGCATTATCGTTGGCACTTGTGCGGTTGACCACATGCTTCAGATATGGGCACCTTCACTGAAAATCACATGGAGAGCAAATGATGGAAAGCAAATCTCAAATGGTGATGAAATCGCTATACTTAGCGGTGACAGAGATTCCCTATTGACGATGGAAAGAAGCATTTTGAACATTATCGGATATCTATCGGGAATCGCTACGGAAGCGAAGAGATGGTCTGCAATTGCTCCAAATCAAATTGCCTGTACCAGAAAAACAGTTTGGGGTCTATTGGACAAATGGGCAGTCCACATGGGAGGCGGCCTCACACATCGTCTCAATCGTAATGATGCTACAATGATCAAAGAAAATGACCTTGCTATTATGCTTGAAGACATTGAAGGAAATGCAAATCGAATCGCTTCTTATCTACAATCTGTTGATACTGAACAGTGCGGAGCTTTCCTAGAAGTAGAGGTTAGGGAAGAAAAAGAGGCTATGATGGCGGCAATGATTTGGTCAAGTCGCCGCCCTTCCGAAAATCTGTCAAAATTAGTCATCATGCTGGACAATTTTGACCCTGAAAGATGTAAAGCAGTTGCCGATGAAATGACAGAATTATCTATCCGTGAGCACGTTGTCCTTGAAGCGAGTGGCGGAATCACATTCAAACAAATGAGCGATTGGAAAGAATGTGGCCTTGATGTCCTTTCTACTAGCACAATAAATCGCGGCGTTGCACCACTCGATGTATCAATGCTTGTCAACAATGCTTGAGGAGGCTATTACAATGTCTGATTTCGCTGCCGACAAAAGTCACCCGCGCTATCAATCATTACTTATGCGACATCGCTTAGAGTTGGCAGCAAAGGCAGGTATGCTTGCTGATAGCGCATTAATAGCGCACGGTAGAGGTGAAGCATACGATTACCTTCTCGGTGAAAAGACAATTCCAAGTGCACATGATGCTACGATGGAGGCCTTGGCACATTTACAAAATGCAAACTCTGCAGTAATCAGTTTGAATGGAAACACAATCGCTCTTGCTGGCATGGAACTAATGAAATTAGCAAGCCTACTCAATATTCCAGTTGAAGTCAATATTTTTTATCGCACTCCCGAAAGGATGAGCGCCTTGCTAAGCCACCTATACAAAATCAAGGATGACAATGATTTAGATGTTGAAATATTGGGTGAAAATCCTGATGCCAAAATACCTGGGCTCGAAGGGCCAAGAGCAAATTGTTGCAAAAACGGAATCTATGATAGTGATGTGATATTGGTCCCTCTTGAAGATGGAGACAGATGTGAGGCTTTGGTAGCGATGGGGAAAACTGTACTTGTAATTGATTTGAATCCGTTATCTCGCTCAGCAAAAATGGGCAGTGTTACTATCGTTGATGAATTATCAAGAGTGGCAAAAAATCTCTTAACTGGATCTATGCAAAAAATCGCTAGAGTGCCGCGTTTAGATTATGATAATGACCAACACTTACAAGCGGCAATTAACCACATTACTTCCACATTATCTTGACAGGAAAAATGACAGTTTCCGCTGAAATTGTTTAGATTAACCCTTATTCTGAAGAAAAGCCCCGATTCTGGAGGCGCAACTTAGACAAGAAATTGAGCAACAATTGTGGACTGAGTTTGAAAACGAATGGAAACAGAGAAGCGCTATAGGCTCTTAATCAAAATTCTTCAGCAAGTTTTGCAGCCAATCGAGAAGAAATACTTTCTCCAACGAATGAACAAGAAGCCTCTCCGCCCAAATCATATGTTAGATTTTTACCATCTCTTAGATGGTCAGCAACGCTATCGTCTATCATTTTTCCAATTTGAATCATCTGGTCATTACCATTTTTGCGACCTAACCATTCCATCATCATTTGAATAGAATTAATTGAAGCGATTGGATTGACTTTGTTCTTGCCTGCGTGCTTTGGAGCAGAACCATGAACTGGTTCGAAAAATGCTTGCTTATCTCCAATATTTCCAGAAGCCGCCATTCCCATGCCGCCCTGTAATACAGCGCCTAAATCAGTTGCAATATCGCCAAACATATTGGAAGTTACAACCACATCATAGTACTCTGGAGAGCGAGTTATCCATTGCATGAAAGCATCGATATAACTGTAATCTAGTTCGCTATTTGGATAATTTGTTGCAACATTATCGAAGACTTTGCGGAATAATTGGCAACCTCTAGTAACATTTGATTTGTCGACACAAGTAACTCTCTGCACTCCATCTTCCGGTGCTCCATTTCGGGTTTCAGCGATTTCAAAACCCATGCGGATTAGCCGTTCACTACCATCAGAGGAAATTGGCCGAGGATCATAAGCAACTTCTCCTGACAATCCAGGGAACTGAATCTCAGGAGGTTCGTATGGGTCTCTACCCAATGCACGGTCTGCACTTCTTCTTAGTAGTGAATGATACAATCCTTCTGTATTTTCTCTCAATATTGTCATATCTACCATACCAGGTTGCCAAACTTGAGTAAATTCGCCATGAATCTTGTGTGGTACTCCTTCATAGAGTTTGATAGGTCTAACATTTGCGTAAAGATCTAAGCCACTTCGCATACCTAAAATCACCGAACCACCGGCAAGGTCGCCATTAGGTAATGTTGCACCCGGATGGCCGATTGCGCCCAAATAGATTGCATCAGCTTCATCTCGACAAAATTCAAATGACCCTTCAGCCCATTCTTCACCAGTATCAAGATAGTTTTTACCACCACATTGAATTACGGTTTGCTCAAAGCCAATATTTGTGTTTGCTTCAATGGTATCAAGGATTCTTTGGGCCTCTAAAGCCACCTCTCTACCAGTGCCGTCGCCCGGCAGAATTGCAATGCGATAGTCACTCATGATTTCCTTGCAAAGGCAACCCCTACATGAACGCGCCCCTAAAAATTGAATGGGATAGCAGTTGGCCTCTTTATTAGCAACTCCCAAATTGTCGCCAGTATTATCGGCGAATACATGAGGGCAGCGTCCACTGCAGCACTATCATTGACACACATTGAGCGCAGTCAATCACTACTGCAATGGAAAGAAAGGTAATTGTACGGAGGCAGCCTTCATAGGCCGTCATGACCGAGTAGGACAAACATGGGCGAGGATGTAAACAACAATTCTGAAAAACAAGTACACCTCAATTCACTCCCTGAGGAAGTTCAGAGACTTGCAGATACAATGGCTGGAATTGACCCTGATTGGAATTTACATCAATGGATGACCGACCAAGCAAATATGACTCTAGATATTATCTCAATGGATTTGAACCGAGAACGATTGTCAATTGAGCAAAGATTGCACAGAGTAGAGGCTATCGCTCAGCGATTAGAGCCGCAACCAGATAGGGATATTGATCCAAATCAAAGAAATCTTTTCGACTGCTTTGACCTAAACAATGGACATGGAATTAGAGGCCTTGGCCAAAGAGCAGCTGAGCCAAATGAGAAAATACCAATTGAACTGGACGATGCAATTCATCCGGCTAATGCCTTTCTTAATTTCCTACCAGAAGGGCATGGGGATGACCCTTTACTGGCAATTGCTTGCCAACTGATGTTATTCGTAGTTGAAACGGAAATGGCAAAAGGGGAGCCAGTTGCAACATTAGATTCTATTATTGATGGGATGACAGAGAAAGGAGTAAGTCTCGAAGAATCAGAAGAAGCATTAGAACATCTCCTTTCAACTGGTGGTTTGGTTGAAGTTGATGATGACTGCTTTATTCCTCTCGTATAATTGAAGGGGAACCCTGAACTCCCCAACCCATTGCTTGATATGGTTCAAGCACTGAATACATAGTATGGGAATAATAAAATCAGTAGCGATTGGATTTTTGGTAATGATGATTCTCCCAGCCTTCGGGTTTGACTTTGTATTTGCCTTGGGCATCTCAATCACTTCCGCGTTTTTGGCAGAATCATCACATCATAGAAGCCAGCAAAGAAAATTATTGAATCAGAGCCACTCTCTCCGCAACCAACTAAATGATTCGGGAAGAGTGATTTTTCAATTACAAAATGAGTTGTCTACTACCAATACAAATCTCTCTCTAGCGATTAATGAAATTCAAAGAAGAGATGCAATAGGATCTCCTGCCACCAGACATCTATTGGCGAGACAAGAAGAAGCGATAAATGCACAAACATCTGCAATAGAAGCGCATAGCGGAAGAAATGATGACACCCTCGATGGAATGAACCGTCTATTGATGATGCAGGCCCAGCAAACCGCAAAAATGCAACAAACATTAGTTGATGTATTGAATAATTTATTGCACGAACCTCGGCAAAATGTTACTATGCAAGATAGCGTTTTAGTTCAAGAATCAAGTACCAAGCCAGCGATTTCAGCAAATATTGCTTCTGCACCTGATTACAGTTCTCTCGTTTTTGCTGAATAATTAATACAATACGAAAATTGACAACCCTAGGCGCCCTGCCGTTGTTATGGCGATGACAAAAAAACAAGCCGCTCAAAGAATTCTCGACTCCATGGAAAGTGAATCGCGAAGAAAAAGCCGCACGATTATTTCGTTAATTCCTGCCCTCATTACAACTGCAATCATTGCAAAATATTATTCATTACAAGTTGCCATTGGTTGTTTATTATTACTTTTAGCAATTATTCAATTTAGCCATGAAAGAATGGGAAAGGACATCGAAGAGAGTAAAAACGCAGCATTCAATTCTCTAGGATGGGAAACAGAAGAACTTACAGAGAATCTAATATCCAAATTAAATAAAATTATTCAAAAATAAGAGTGAATATTATGTTTCATGATGCCTATACATTAGAACGATTACTGAAGCGGCAAAAATCCTTGACCTTTGAGATAACTGTTGTAGCATTATCAACAATATTTACTCTAATCGTTGGCATAATACAATATACGTACTTATTCTTCATCACCTTTGGTTTGTTTTGTATTTTGATATATCTTGTTAGGAATCAATATCGAGTTGCAATTTGGATTGATGAAGTATTACAGAGAATGGATTTTTCTTTACTGCAATTTGAAGATATCTCTACGCGAAGTTTAGTTGAAAAGAAGTTAACCAAATTATTTGGAAACATTCCCCAGCGCATTACATCAAATTCAGAAATGTCTCGTACTCGGGGTGGCGATGAAAAGGGGCCAACTTGGGGGAAGCAGGATGGTGAATTAGGCGAAGTTGTTACTTACAGAGATGCTATTGAGCAAGGCAAGGTTTTCGATGGCCTTGAAGGGGAACTATCCGATGCTGAAAAGATGCTTAGAAATGCTGATGAAAAATATTCCGAAATGGCACAACAACGCTGGGAGACATCACAAAGCAATGACTCAGATTTGATAGAGGCTGGAGTTGAGACTCTAGCAGAATTAGTGACTACTGATTTCTTTGAAAAGAATTCAAAAGATGGCGCAGTTGAAGAATTGATGGGGAAAAACTCCGAATGAGGCATCCATTGAATAGGTAAGGCCAATAAGGGAAATCATTTGCATTAAATCATGAAGGTCAAAGCAATTCTTGTTGCAGGCGGTTATGGCAGTCGGTTATTTCCCTTCACTAAATACACTCAAAAAACAATGTTGCCCTTATTTGAAAGGCCAGTAATTGATTATGCACTCGGAACTATTAGGAGATCCGGCATCAAGGATATCACCATTATTTCAAATCAATTTATCGGTCAAATTGCAAAGCATGTTGGTGCTGGTTTCAAAGATGAAAAGATCCATTATGTGATGGAAGAAACTCCTTCAGGAGTTGCCGGAGCATTGAGTTTAGCAAGGCCACACAATGAAGATTGTAAATTGTTAATTTATTTCTCTGATAATATCACAACTGTGGAAATGGATGAGGTTGTTGAGCAATTTGATTCCTCACAAGGAAATCCCGGATGTGTACTATTGGCAAGGGAAGAGAAGAATCCAGAAGCATTTGGAGTTGCAGTGTTAGGCGATGATAACAAAGTGATTGATATTGTTGAAAAGCCGACGAACCCCCCTTCAAACTTAGCGATAGGTGGAATCTATCTATTTGATGAAAGGTTTTGGCAATTCCTTGATGAGGGAGTCGCTGAAAAAGGAGATAGTTTCTCAATTTCAGATGTCACTCGCCGTTATGTAAAAGATGGTAGTGCGTCATTGATAACTGTTGGAGAAGAAACTTGGGTTGATTGTGGTACTGCTGAATCATTACTTCAAGCATCTATTATGGCTAGAGATGGTAAGTTAAATCCTAAACCACATCGTGATTGAGGGTTTGGAATAGGGCATCTTAATCAAAGATGGGCCCACACCCTTGTCTATGAAAGTCGGAATTATCGGTGCTGGAATGGTCGGTGGCGCCATTGAACACTGTTTCAAGGATGCTCATGAATTATACATACATGACCCTGCAAGGGGTACTTCTCTTTCAGATGTAACAGATAATGTAAATATGGCTTATATCGCAGTTCCAACACCACCTCACCCTGTTACTGGAGCTTGTGATACTTCTATTGTTGAAGGGATATTGGATGAACTCCCAGATGGGTTCACTGCTGTAATCAAAAGTTCAGTTGTTCCTGGAACTACCCAACAATATCATGAGCGCTATACTAATTTGAAAATTGCTTATTCACCTGAGTTTTTAGTTGAAAGACAAAGGCTTGAAGATTTTGCAAATCAAGATATTTTGGTGTGTGGAACTCATCATGAAGAGGTGGCGCAACTTGTATTTCAGCAGCATAGAGAAGCAGGAGTGTTACGAATTGACAATACATTCCAAGTGACTCCTACCCAAGCAGAATTAGTAAAATATACAAAGAATAGTTTCTATGCTGTAAAGGTAATATTTGCCAACCAATTGTATGATATCTGTCAAGGCATGGGCGAAGACTGGTACAAGATTAGAGAAATTATTACTGCTGAACAAGCACAACCTATCGGACCATCTCATCTCGATCCAATCTTTGGATTGAATCGGGGCTTCGGTGGCAAATGTCTGCCAAAGGATACACTAGCATTGGGAGTATTAGCCGAAGGCCTTGGCGTCAAATATGATTTGATGGATGCCATTCAAACAGATAATTCACGCCTTCGCAACATCATTACCGGTAAAGAAAGTGATGTTGTCACTCTTGATGATTGATTCAACAACTTGAAACAATACGCCATTGCTCAATGGGTATGAACCGACAATTGAGCCAGCAAGTTGTTCCACGAGGAACAATTCGCAGGTTTTCTATTTCAGGTGGTTTTAACACTCTAATATTTTGGCTATTGTGGGAGTTTTTGGTATATATTTCGCCCATGATTGGTATTTCTGATACGATTGCATGGGCGGCGGGTTGGTTTTTCTCAAGCCTTTCCGCACACTTTGTCCACCGTTACTTCACATTCGATGGGAGAAAAGATGTCCATCATACTACAGTTGGGGCCTTATCGGTTTATGCATTTGGCCTCGTAGGTTCTACCCTGACGTTTGATTCATTGACAATTCTTAGTGACTTGCCAATTAGATTGATTTTCTTCATCAATGTCTGTTGTTGGGGTATATTCACTTGGGGAATGATGAAATGGATGGTGTTTGGTTACACAGACTTTGATGAAAGTGAGGAATGATTAGACAAGACCGATTGCACGTTTAATCTTGTCAACCAAACTCAATTTTGGCATTTCTGAAATCAATCCAAGTTTGTAATCCAATTCACCGCGCTTCTGCAGATTTTGTAAATCATCAAATCCGCCAATATGTTCTCCATTAATGAAAATTTGAGGTATTGATTTCGCTCCTTTTGTTGCGATTGAAAAGGCTCGTTGAATCGAAGGACTTGAACTTAATTTCTTCTCATTATAGTTGATTTTTTTTGAGTCGAAGAAACTTTTCGCCCTCACGCACGCGGGGCATCCACGGTTAGTCCAAATCACGACATCGGGATTGTCTTCTTTGCCCATGTTTGTTCGGCAAATGCTTTTACCCTTCAATGTAGTGTTTTTTCGCAGGTTAACAAGCGAGGGTTTGATGGGGGAGAACAATTACGGGGGATACGATGCTACCGGATACAGTTCACAAATTACCACGCGAAGAACGCTTTGCATATGCGCGATTGCTTGCATTTATGGCTAGAGTCGACAATGAATTATCAGTAGATGAAATGGCAATGTTCGAACAAAGACTTGGAACTGCTTTACTTTCGCCAAAACAACGAGAAATGATCCGCAGCGCACTAAAGACTCCGCCATCATTACAATCCTGTTTGGAAAACATGGGTGAAGAGGCTGGAAGATTGGCTTTACGCGACTCGGTGTTAATGGCTGCTGCGGATGGAACGGTTGATGACGATGAAAGGGAAGTATTGGAAGAAATAGCGGAATATTTTGATTTGGCCGAAGATGCTGTTGAACGGTTATTGAATTGGACAATTGAGGGATATGCTTGGATGGCTTCCGGCTATGAATTGTTAAACGATATCTCGGAGTGAAGTATTTGTTCACTGATCCATTAGGTGATTGTTCTCCTAATGACAAAATTGTATACGCTTCAATATTAGTGCTAATTGCTTCAGCTGATGGTGAATTAGTTAGAGAAGAATTTTGCGCCATTGAGGCTCTAATGGGCCGTATTTTAATTCATCCGGAAGTACGCGTTGACATCCGTAACCTCCTGACAGACCCACCAGATTTAGACGAGTTGCTAATTTCAATAGATCCAAAGGTTATCAAATTTGCATTGAGAGATGCAACCTTAGTCGCGGCCATTGATGGAGAATACGATGAAATGGAATTAGCCTTGATTAAAAAATTGGCAGCAGCCGGAAATATTGACGATAATACTCTCAAAGAAATTTTTGATTGGGTCAGTTCGGGATTGAATTGGCACAATCAAAGTTTGGCATTATTGGAATTATGAAGCCACATTTACCCCAATTCTCCAATGGAAACCGGCCTTTTTTTTATGAGTCACATTGAAACGGGAAAAGCCAGCCCGCTGGCTCGGTGGAGTCATGCAGAGCGGTGTAAGTGGCTGGTACGCGAGATTGGATAGGTGCCTATCCCAGAGGACTTCACAAGTTGATATTTGGTTAAATGCGTGGGAAGAATCCCTTCGCAGCCATCAACCTATCGCGGCTATATTACCGAAGGACTGGCCTACACTTCCAGCAAATTTACTAACTGATCCGGGACATGTTTTAGACCACCTTTTAGCAAGACATGATGCTGAATCAGATGGTCGTTCACCTCGTGGCGCTCACCCTACACCACCGCGCCTGGCCGATGCCGTAATCGCCTCGGAATTACATGAAACACTTACTCGGCCTAAAGCCCCCGTAAAATCAGCAAGTATGCAAATCAATAATTTGCCACCAGGATTTAGGCAACACATAGAACAACTAAATCTTCCACAACATTCTCAAGAAAATGAAGTTGATGACGATGCTGAATTGAAGGCTGTCTCAGAAGGACTTAGAACACTTAGTGGAGTCCCACTTCCAATAGCAGATACTGCTTGTGGCGGAGGAATATTCCATGCGCGAGTCATTAGACGCCACGCGGAAGCACATGATGACGGACTCCCGCAAACAAAAATAGAAGACACACGAAAACTACTCACGTCTTTTCAAATAATTGACATCAATGAATTAGTAGTAACTTCCACTCGCCGCCGATTATTGTTAGAGGCAATCCGCTTCAACCTAGTGTGTCTTGATGGGGAGCGAGAAGGATGTTTAACGCGTTTAGAAGCTGAACAAATCCTTCAAGAATCTGTAAAACAAGGCGATACATTACAAGGAGAATGGCCTTGGCAAAAACCACCTAAACTAGTCGTTACAAATCCTCCTTGGCTACGAATAAAGGATAGATTCAGAGGAATGGAAAACGGTTCACAATTAAGAAAAGAACTTGGTGAACAACTTCGTTCTATCGGAGACGAAAGCGGTCCAAGATTTTCTACCATGAGAGGGAATGTCAATCTATACCGATTGTTTATTGAACGCAGTTTGCAACTTCTTGAAGAAGGTGGCCGCCTGAGAATAATTGCTCCTGATAGTTTATTGCGAGAACAATCATCTCATCCTTTACGCCAATTATTGGTTGAAAAGCATGGCTGGAGCGATGTTTGGGCTGTTGAAGAAGCGAATCACCTATTCCCTGGAATGACCCAAGGCGTAGTAGTGCTGGGAATAACCGCAAAACAACCAGAAAATGCACTTGTGGTCAGAGGGCCAATTAGCCGCTCCGACCTAAGACGTGACAGCGCAGGATTATCCAATCGAGTCCCATCCTTTGAAATGGAAACCAATCGATGGACGAGTTGGGCAAGAGGAACTTGGGCAATTCCAAGACTACCTCGCGATAGAATTGAGAGAAAACACACCCTAAAAATTCTTGACCGTCTAGCAACATTACCGCGTCTTGGCGACAAGGAACACTATCTTGCAACCAATGGCAATTGTGTTAGGGTCAGGGTTGGAGAAATAGATCAAACCTCACATTCACAAAAAATAGATACATGGGTGAAAGGAAGAAGAAACCGACCATTTATTCGAGGAGTTCACTTTAGTGAAGATGAAATTGGTAAGATTTTCATCCGCCACCCCGCGTTTAGAACCGACATTCCATCTCGCGCTAACGAACGCCAATTAGCAATGTGGATTGGAGGGTCAAACCCACGTTATGGAGTTCGTATTGCATGCCAAGCAATTGTCAATGCACATCAAGAACGCCGTTTACGCTGGGCAGTTATTTCAGAAGGCTGCGTACTTGGTAACAGTGTTAACCACATTGAATTACACCCAGATATCAAACAGTTCCTAACAGAAAAGCATGGATCCTTAGAGACAGCATTACACTGGTTATGTGAATTATTGAATGATGACTCACTAGACGAGTGGGCGCGAGCCTGGAGTGCAAATAATAATGTCAATAATTATGAGTTGGAAATGCTCCCACTGGCCATTGAAATAACGCCGGAAATAGGAACCTTGAGCGTGTAAAACGGAATTAGGCCTTCCTAATTTTCCACTTTACAGTCCCATATTATCCTCACATGAACACCAATGCCCTTTATTAGTGATAGGTGTTTAGTATGGCTCGCCGAAGAACCTTGGAGTGAGTATTATGGGAGTTCATCCAAAGATCGGAATTACTGGTTTACCGCGTAGTGGTAAATCTGCAGTGATGGAAAAAGTCCTCTCAATGCTAGTCGATGAACGAACTAGAGAGATATCCTTACGAGGCGGTCAAGAGACTATTATCGTAGGAGGAATGAGGACTGAGCCAATAGTAGAAGGCGGAGAACGTCTTGGATACAAAGTCATTGACATCGTCACTGGTGCAGAGGCTGTAATGGCTCACAAATCAATTGATTCAAGACTTAGAGTACTTGGATACGGAATTGACATTGAAGCTTTAGAAACAGTTGCCATTCCAGCCATTGAGTACGCAAGAGATGAATGTGAAGTAATTGTTATTGATGAGATTGGTAAGTTCACAGTTGAATCAGAAGATTTCGTCAACATTGTTCGTAGCGCACTGCAAATCGATAAACCAACCCTACTAACTCTTCATAAGAAAAGTCGTCACCCACTTTTACAGGATATTCGTAGAAGAGATGATGGACGTATTCTAGAAGTAACTCCAGTGAATCGAGCATTACTTCCTTACAAGATTCACAAACTAATGCGAGAAACCTATTGATTTCTCCGTTGGGTTCATGCCATGACTCTATCTGGGTTGTAATATGCAAAGACCGGCCGATGCAGCATCTCGCCTTTTGGCGGCCACTGGTTTGGGGCTACTATTAGCCACAGGATTCGGCCTGCAACAGCAAATGATTGATCTGAATAAAGCCGGAGTTGGCTGGATAATTGGTATTTTAGGACTTATTCTATTGGCGGTTTCTACTTTGGTCGCACAAGGAGGTGGGCCACTTGCAAAATCATTCCCGCTTGAAAACGAAATTGAAATGGCAAACCGAGTAAAAGAGGATGTTGAAGAGATTGAAAAAGATTCGTCCATGGGCAATGCATGGGCAAAATTGGAAGCAACTGTACTTGAACAGGATATTTCTGAACAAGAATGATGACACTAATTCACGGTTTACTAATCGGTGCATTCATCAAATGATTCCTCATCGCCAACAATAGAGGCGAATGAAATGAGTGAAGTCCCAGAAGGAATGTACTATACAAAAGAACATGAATGGATTAGAGTTGAGGGTGATGAAATCGTCATCGGGATTACTGATCATGCTCAAAATGCACTAACCGATATTGTCTATATTGAACTACCAGGGGATGACGAAGAACTTGAAGAGATGGAAGAATTCGCTATTGTTGAATCTGTAAAATCCGCTTCTCCAATTTTCGCTCCATTGGCTGGACAGGTAACTGCAGTGAATGATGAATTAGATGACGCTCCAGAACTTCTGAACTCAGACCCATATGGGGCTGGATGGATTATTAGAATGCGCTTAAGTAATCCTGAGGCAGTATCCACTCTAATGGATGCTGCAGCTTACAAGGCAGAGATTGGCGAGTGAGGATTTTGATTGAAGAGGACTTGTTGAGCCTCTATGTTGACGGGTCTTGTTTGGGTAATCAAAACGTTGACCAAAATACCCCTGCTGCTTGGGGATTAGTAGTGGTCAAAGGCGATACTGGCTTGGGTAAAGGCAGTGGAGAAATAATCGATGAAAAATCTGCCATGGTAATTACAGATAAACACGCAGTAGGTTATATCGGAGCAGAAGTTGGTTCAAACAATACTGCTGAACTATCTGGATTTGCTGCTGCATTGAGGTGGTTATTGGTGGAAGGTGGTACACAACCAGCAATAATTAGGGCCGATTCTCAATATGCTGGAAATTTAGCCGCTGGTGTTTGGAAAGCAAAAGCGAATCGTGAACTTGTAGCAAATGTCCAGATGCTGTGGAAAGAGGTATCGGAACTGCGAACACTTTCTTGGAGCCACGTTAGAGCGCATAGAGGACATCGTTGGAATGAGCGGGCTGACCATTTGGCACTACGCTGTGCCAATCAACAATCACCTGCCCCCCTTAGTTTTTGGAAGCCAGGTCAAAGATGACTAATCCAATCTTTGAATTAACCAATCTCTCAGTTCTTGCCCTAAATCAGGTCGGCGTAAGGCGTGGTCTATCTGTGATTTCAACCAAGGTAATGGCGAGCCAGAATCATACCATTGATAGTCATCAAGTGCCACACCAAGCAGGCCCAAATTATCCATCCAATGTTGTTGAATTGCAATGGATTGTAACTCGCCATGGTTTTTTAGATCATATCGATTGAGTAATTCAGAAAAATCCGCTGTAAAAATATATCTTCCACATAAAACTAAATTTGAAGGTGCTTCTGTAATTTTTGGTTTCTCAACTATTGAAATGATGCGCTGACCATCCAATTCAACGACTCCATAATTGCATACTTCATCATCTTCAACACTAACAAGTCCCACACATGGTAAATTGTTTTCAGAATAACAACGCACTAGTTCTGCACTTGCATTTGATGCGGCATAATTGCTTGGAGTTGTATGATTATCCATCAGTAAATTATCACCTAATAGAACTAAAAATGGACCGTTTATTGATGATGTAGCCATCGAAATTGCATTGGCCAAACCAAGTGCTTGATGCTGAACATGGACTAAAACTTCAACATCAATAAATGGTGAGAGAATTGTCGGCTCCAAATCGCTTCTTTTCTCAAGCAACCATGAATTATCTGTGAGAAGTGATGACAAATCTTTGCGCGGTGAAGTTACGATGTGCAGTCTTTTTGCTCCAGCAGCAACCGCTTCTCTGGCAAGATGCGTTAGAACTGGAATATCGACCAATGGCAAGGCTTCCTTAGCGATGCTTGCACTTGCAGGTAACATACGAGTGCCGAGGCCGCCGGCAACCAATACTGCGTCCAAAACCTCCGCCATAACCTCACTATGATGCCACAGGCTTTCAAGCCTAAGCCCTTCAGCAAGGTTATGCAGCCAAAACAAGAGGCGAAACTTTTCGGCATCATCGGTTTGTTATTGGTAGTACAAACATTCCTCGATTTTGCACCTGCGGGGCCATGGGATTCACGCTCATTTAGTAGGGGTGTAATAGGATTGGTTGGTTTAGTACTGCTATACATTTCTTGGTTTAGATTCACCTTTGATAGAAAGGGAATTGCCCCTGTAGTAACCCTTTGGAAATCGCCTAAATCAACTTCAATAAATGTGATAATATTCGGATTAATTTGTTTAATCTTCACCAAATTCATCATCAATTCAAGTATTGGTGATTCATTCCCGCAACCAGCGGGATTATTGATATCACTAATCGGATTATTGACAATCAGTAATGGCGTCTATGTTTGGCTGATTAGCGCAGGTCCTCTTTCTGTAATAGAAGAAGAATAATCAGTCAATAAAGCCCAGTTCCTGGTCAAGAATATCTAGTGCATCTCCTAAATTAGGTGCCTCACCAGATTCCTGTTGAGAACTTTGATGGGGGCTTGGTGGCAGTGGATTACTAGGCATCTCGCCATTTCCTTCCAGCCAAGCAATCCACTGAAGGTAACGATTTTCTCTTCTAACCTTCAACGGTGCCCACAACTCTTGTAAATCCACATCATTGGTTCTGAAATGGGATATTCGGATTGAGAAATTTAGAGGATCAACCTCCTCCATTCGCAGCAATAATTCGCGCAATCTCGTTCTAACAACCTCGTCGCCATCATGCCAAAGTGCGGTCAATATCCCTCTTTCATCATCAGGGAACTCGGTAATATAATCGCGTAGATTTACGACTAGATTACGACGTACAATCGGTAAATCATGCTTGGTCAGAATTGCAACTTTATCCGCCCACATCGTTGTATCTAAGAATCTCAAATCCGAAACGGTTGTTGCTGCAACTGCTAATACGATTTCATCATCATCTTGTAACATGTCTTCCAAGTACGGTATTGCATCATGACCAATTCTTCGAAATAGTCTTGTCAATACATCAGCCATGGCCCTTCTAACCAATACTTCTTCTCTCTTGTGTAATCTTTGGGCTAATTGTAGCCCCGCATCTTTGTCAACTTCTAGCAAACGAGCAAGACATAGTGAAGTTTTTACAGCCACTTCTTCGTTTGAATCACTGGCTCTGCGTAGCAGTAAACTTGGCAGAGCCAACGGCTCAACCAATTCCGCCCTCTGTAGCAGTAGGCGAGTCCATTCAATAGCCAATAGTCGTCGGTCGTCATTTCCATCCTCCAATCTCGTTAGCAACCACTTAGCCGCTTCAACTCCTTGCTGATGAGCAACAACTGAAGTTGAACGCGGAATGATTGCGTTAGGATTCCAATCCAAATTCTGTGGCCCTGCTTCGGGCTGAGTATGCCATGTGCCAGGGCGTTCTGCTAAAGCAATAGATTCAATCAAGTGATAACCTTGGTGGACAGGCTGACCTCTTGGAACGGTTGAAAGGCCATCGATTAAAGCGATTGCAAGCCACCAACGGTCAACATTGGGCGCTACAGGGTCAAATGCCTGACTCAGCCAATTTAGCGCAATAGAAAATAGCAATCTTTCGGAAACTTTGTCGATTCTGCGCTCAAGCCACTTGTTATGGATTTCAAATGGGTCATCGGATAGGTTCATCCGGTGCGGAACTATTTGGTCAACAACAGAATTCAAATTAGATTCAAACATTCCTCTGTCAACCGACATCATTCCCAAACCTAATTCTACCAGTTCATTTGGAGAAAGCGGCATTATCACTGGGAAATCAGGATCTGAAATAGGTGGATTTGGCAACGGCCAAGAGGTTGTCCCTCTTTCCAAAGCTTCTACCAAACCAGTCGCGACTGCTTCATAGGCTAAGTCGGAAAGTTTGTTCCGCGCTTTTGACATTTCACTTCCTCAAATATCTAATTCGATATTGAGGTTTTGAATCAATTCCTTGTAGCGATTACGGATGGTAACTTCTGTAACACCTGCAACTTCAGCAACTTCACGCTGAGTACGTCGCTTACCACATAGAACTGATGCGATGTAAATAATTGAAGCAGCGATTCCAGTAGGTCCTCGTCCACTGGTCAATTCTTTTTCTTGTGCCGCCTTAATCAATTCGTAAGCCTTTGCCTCAACTTCAGCATCTAAGCCAAGCCCAGAACAGAATCTTGAGATATAATCTTCAGGTCCTGTAGGCATGATTTTCATCTTTAATTCACGGACCATGAAACGGTATGTTCGTCCGATTTCCTTGCGCCCAGTACGAGATGCTTGTCCGATTTCATCAAGTGTACGAGGTACACCACATTGCCGGCATGCTGCGTAAAGAGATGCTGCTGCAACTCCTTCAATAGAACGTCCACGAATCAATCTCTTGTCAACTGCTTTCTTGTAATTGACCGCTGCTGCTTCTCTTACAGACTTAGGCAATTCTAGGCGGCTTGCCATACGGTCAAGCTCGGCCAAAGCCATTGCTAAATTACGCTCGGTTGCGTTAGAAACTCTGCTTCTCTTTTGCCACTTCCTCATGCGATAGAATTGTGAACGGTATCTTGAATTGATAGTTTTTCCAGAATAATCCTTATTCTGCCAATCGATATCTGTTGACAAACCTTTGTCGTGCAGCATTACGGTCATCGGTGCTCCAGTTCTGGCTCGTTGATCTCCTTGCTCTGGAGAGAAAACTCTCCATTCTGCGCCTTGGTCAATTACATTGTCTTCTAATACCAATCCACAATCGTCACAGACGACTTCCCCACGAGTTTCATCGCGAGTTAATTCTCTACTTCCACAGTCGCTGCATTTTACGGTGTCTTCTACTTGTTGCTCATCCATATTTATCCCACCTCCCCTCGCCGAACGCAAAGTCCAACTTACAGGGGAATAGTATTTCACTCCCCCAAAGTGAGATATTTAAACCTTATGCCGGTATAATCTAATAGTCGTTGGGCTAATATGGCGAGCAGTTGCCCGAATTAACCAATATTATTCAGTAATAAAATATCTTTCTGATATGTTTTCACCGAGTTCAAACATTTTTTCTGCCGCAAATATACTAAAAAAACATAATATTGACAATAATAACCGTTTTTTGTCAAAATTACAATATAATATATGCGTTGAGAACGATGTTTAGGCAAGTGCCGAACCCGTTATACCTACCCGACTCTTGAGATAGTTTGAGGGAGTATTATGCGAGGGGACTGGCCGACAAACAACATCTCCCTTACGAAGGGAAAAAGAGTACTATTTTTGACCAAGGATTTAGATTTAATTCGCAAGCAATTGTATGAAGGACTAGATCTGAAGATGGAAGACTTAACCGTTGAAGATTTACTTGACGATATCAATACGGATGTAATGACTCCAGCATGGGTATGCTTTGACCATTCTCCAGTTGAAATTGCTAAGAATGCTTACGCTGGATTAATGCATAATGGTTTGAGGGTATTCAATGAAAATGCACTCATTAATGGTAATTTTGAGGCAATTGTATCGGGTCAACGCAAAGGCACTGGCTCGAGCAGAGAAACCGCTCCACAATGCGAGCGCTGGTCTGGAATAAAAATTGTAATAGCAGCATCATTTGCTCCTATCCATGAACAAAACAATATCAATCTCGGTCAATTAATGGGTGACCATTCAATGCTAACACGTTTACAAAATGGCGAAAGTATTGCTCTCTCAGAGTTTACAGAAAGATATGACCCCGTGACAAAAATCATTCTTGAAAAGGGCGGATTATTCGCTTTCGCTAAATCATTAAAGGCTGGAGAAATTAATCTCCCAGCGATAAACACACCATCTCGTCCAATGACGATGGCGGAGAAAATTATTGCACGAAATTTGGTTGGACAAGTGAATGGTCAATGTGTCAAAGCACACGACCCAGTAATTGCACAAGTGCAAGGTGGGTATTCGCACGAATTTACTACTGCCCAAGTTCATAATTTCCTTATCGATGAATATGGCGATGATTATAGTTTACCAAATCCAAGTAAATTTGCAGTCTTTGAGGACCATTTACTATACGCGCACCACAATCCAAAATTTGTTCCTCACATGGCAAAGGTCGAGGAGTTACGAGATTTACAAATCGCATTCCAACAACATACTGGTGTTCGAGATTATTCTGCAAAAGATGGTGTGTCTCCAGGTATTTGCCATCAAGTAGCAAGAGAAGAATTCATAGAAATCGCCGATTTTATCCAAGCAACAGATTCACACACTTGCATGGGGGGCGCTTCAAACGCACTCACTTGGGGCGTTGGTTCAACAGAGTATGCTAACTTGGTTAGCGCAGGATTTACATTTGTCAAAGTTCCAGAATCAATCCGTTTTGAATTGACAGGTACCCTTAACGAAGGATGTACGGCAAAGGATGTAATTCTCTACATCTTATCCGACCATGCTCGTAAGGAATTAACTCTTAATCGCAGTATGGAATTTGGTGGAGAGGGACTTGCATCAATTTCAGCAGATGAGAGGGCAACCCTTTGTAATATGGCAACAGAATGTTCTGCAAGAACTGGAATATGTGAAGCGGATGATATACTGTATGATTGGATGTTAAAGGCACAACCTCATCTTGATATTGAACAAATGAAAAGTCGCGCAGTTACAGCTGATGAAGGTGCAGAATATGCTGGTGGAACTCACGTGATTAATCTCTCAGAAATTGTACCAATGGTTGCACATCCTGGCAATCCAGATGAGGGAATTCCAAGCGATCCAACCAATGGCGCTAATATCGCCGATATTGGGCAAGTCAAAATCAACATCGCATACGGCGGCTCATGTACTGCTGGAAAAGAAGATGATATTGCTTATTATGCTCAAGTTTGTCAAGCGGCCGAAGAAGCCGGATTAACCGTTAAAGAAGGTGTTGAATTCTATATTCAATATGGCTCTGGAATTGTAAAAGAAATGGCTGTACAAAAGGGCTGGCATGACTTGTTTAATCGTGTTGGAATCAATCTAATAGACCCAGGTTGTGGGGCATGTATCGGTGCAGGACCAGGAGTTTCAATTAACTCAGAACAAGTAACAGTATCAGCAATTAATCGCAACTTCCAAGGCCGTTCCGGTCCAGGAAAATTATACTTAGCCAGCCCACTAACTGTTGCAGCATCAGCATTTACTGGCGTTATTACCGCTTGGAATGATGAATTATTCAATTGAATAATATATTGATAATACAACTATGTCACATCAGTGATATTCCTTTGGAAACATTAGGAGATTCTTTTTTTCGTACTCTTAGAAAAATTGAGGAATTTCACTCTTTGCGTTCATTTTCTATTTGGGCAAATTTCTCTGGACTTTGTGCTTTGAGAAATTCAAGATAATCTTCAATACTTTCAAACTCAAGTGGCATGATTAGAATCTCTTCACACTCTTGACATTGGTAGCGCTCCCCAGTCATGAAACCCATCCATGGATAAACTCGATAACCAAAGCAATTTGTGCAGATTCTAAATGAAGACATTATTTCACCTTACCTTCCGATGTAGTAGATAATATATGAGTTAATTGCAGTATAGTGGAACTTTCGGATTACCCTTCCAACAGGCATCTCAGACCTAGGTAGCCTTTGGAAAGAGCTCACTGAGATCCCAATAATTCGCCCATTACAACCGGATGGGTCTAAGAGATATCCATTGATTAGTTTGTTAACCGATTGCTCCAAATCCTCAACCATTCCTCATCACCGCAATGGGGGAAAAAGTATGAAAATACCGTTTTTATCACATTCGTCGTGGGAACAAATAAAACCATGAGGTAAGATTCGTGGTTATGGCTGAAGCAATTTCAACCGTCGGCTTTCTTCTTGATGTCTTGGTCTTGATGTTCGTATTGTATCTTCACCGAAGGAAGGATAACCGAACATGGGTACAAAAGATGGGTGCTAGCATGATGTGTTGGTTCTTGATTTGCCATGCGTTCATGCATTTAATGCAATTTTTGCCCGAATGGAACCTGCCGCTTATCGACGTATTGCTCTACGAAAGTTGGGGCGGTGCAGATTGGGTCATGACCGAGAAAGATGTGATGGGCACCATCTTTGAGGAAGGTTTGTGGAAGATAGCCATTCTCGGCTTCTTTGCAACCGCCCTCATCATGCCGATGCCCGTGGTAAAAAACGCCAATCATTTCAAAATCGGCGTTGGTGTTCTGCTGGTGTTGTTCCTCTGGGAAACATACTACACCTGGGGCGCCCCAACCGCTTCACCCAACTATGTGATGTTCTGGCCGCTATGGTCTACCGTCCCCAGCCTCATGGTGCTCTACATGACGTACCTCGCGTGGAATTTCTTGTCCTCGCCCGAAGGGGCCGAAACCCGACTTGAGGGCTTCACCGACCGAGCAGGATTATTCTCCGTGATGGGCGTGATCCTTTGGTGTGGAAAGAATTGGTTTGACTTCATGGGCATTTTTACCGAAGGTGGGATGTTCTATTGGGATGGCGGCTATAAGAACGGTGATTTGCACGTTGTTGCTGACCTTGTGACCCGGTTCGAATTGGGCATGATGGTCTTCCCCTTGTTGGTGCTTTCTGTAGGCTCCATCATCTACCTCAAGAACAGGGGTTCGGCCCTATTGGGGGGTATTATTCTCACCTTCCTCGTCCTCGGTGCCATCAACTACCGTATCTACGGCGGGGGCACACCCGACTACGGTTTGGTAGCCATCTTCGTGGACGAAGCCTCCTTCGGGGCGTCCTTCTCGCTGCTGACCCACGGTACGATGCAATCCCTTGCAAGACCCCTGATCGTTTTGTTCTTAGTTATCCGTTTCGGCATGGTTCGTGTTGACCATGCTCCACAGATGAGCCGCGCCATGACAATCATGGCCTTGGCGGGCGCTATGTCAGTGATAACAGAAATCCTTCAACCGATGCTTGGCGTGCCACAGTTGCTTTCTGGTTTCTTCCTCGGTGCCTTGCTGGCGTTTGAAATTGAACGAAAAATTATGGCCGCCATGCAGCCAAAGGAAGGGGAAGAAAACCCTGATTGGACCCTCAAAGACGGCGACGGCGACGATTTACATCGTTTCGTAAATATCGCCATTGGAACTTACCTCTTGCTCACGTTGGCGATGGGATACTTGATTGGCTATGGGGTGATGTTTGTATGAGTGATGAAGAACACACGGAAGACAAGGACGAAGAAGTGGAGGAAGTCGCTATGAATGAAGGGGTCGAGGAAGAAGAGGTTGTCATGGACAAAAAACCGGAAGAGGCGGATGAGGAGAACTCCTCGACTACAGAGAAAACATTAGTTGTTGAGGATGCAACGAGGCCACTGCCAGTTTCGATTTACTTGAATCCACCCGAACGTCGATGGGTCTTGCCGAGTTTCCTAGGGATGCTTGTGGTGTACTTCACATACTACTGGCTCACCTATCTTGGTACTCTCTGAGGCGGCCCACTGAAACCCTTTCATAGTGAATAATGAAGCAATGGGTATCCGCCCCATACATAGTCAATGAAGGATTAGTTGTTCGCTCACCTTAAGAATTATAATTTGACAATCAATGCGACTAATATGGCTGGAGCGAGGATTGTTTTTGCGTAAAATAATAGCATTAGTCCTCATTCTAATTATCATTGTACCCGGATGTTTTAGTTCGCAAAATAACGATACAGATGTTGAACCCCCTATTCCCGAGATTGAAGAAACCGCAGATCTCGAAGCCATTGTTCATTTTGACCAAGAGTTTGGACAAATCGCTCCAATCCATGGAGTAAATAATGGTCCACTAATCCAAAAATCATGGGAGATTGAAGGCTGTCAGAACATTTGGTATGGTGCCGATTATACTTCCAAATTCAATGAATTGCAAATACCATCTTCGCGAACTCATGGAGAAGGACCCGGTGATATGAATCGAATATGGATTCATGCTGATGAGAATGGAGTGCCGGTCTATGAAGGATATGACCCCTTGAATATGAGCAATTATAATTTTTCAGAAACCGATGAACGTGTGCTTGCTACGATGGCGACTACCAGTACTTCCGTATACTGGAGATTGGGGTATCCAAAAGCATACCCAAGTTATCCAGATTGCCCAGATTGGAGGTCGCCACCTGATAATTTCACAGTCTTTGCACAAGCCGCGGTACAAGTGTTAAAGCATTATAGAGAAGGCTGGAATGATGGTTATTACTATGATAGTTTTGATACAGTTGAAGTTTGGAATGAACCTTATCTTTTAGATTGGTGGAGTGGTACTGCGTTAGAATATTATCAATTGTATCACGAGGTTAATTCTGCAGTAACTGCAGAATTTGGAGAATCAATAGATGTTATTGCAGGCCTAAATTTCGGTGCAAATAATCATGAATTCACTCATACATTTTTAGAAAATGCACAAAATAATAACGAACATTTGGATGCCGTATATATTCACTTATACCGTTCCAATCCATCACAGACACTCTTTGCATTTTTTGGCGATGAGAACTATTCTGTTGAAACGACATTAACCAATTATGGATTTCCTATTGATACTCCAGTATATGTTACCGAATGGAATAGAAACATTCCAGTATATTCCTCTAGTGCCTCAAGTCAAGCATATTCAACTAGTGTTTTGACCATATTCAATGAGTTGTGGCAAGGTAATGAAGGTAATACAACCTTGCCCGGCCATACAAATTTGAAGATGGCACATTGGTTTGCAGCTAGAAGTGGCCTGTGGGAGTCAAATCTTACTCCAAAGGGACCCGGATACACTTGGCAAGTTTATGGCGATATGTATGTTAATACCCCGATTAAGTTAGTTGACGAGGGTGGGCATTATTCAAATTCGGCAGATGCAGATGAGTTTCAAATCTTGGCAGGCAAATCAGATGATGACAGAAATTTGAGCGTTCTTCTCTCTAGATATGTTGCTGTTAATGGCGAGCCACCGAGAAATTTCAGTGGCATTCTTGAATCAATAAATCTCACAATTGAAGGCATGAATCCAGCATGTGAATATCAGTGGGAACATTGGGGGATGACCGAATCAGAAAATCATCCCTGGCATATGTTTGATTCTGGAATCTTTAGCGGCATTGAATTCACCATGAGTAACTTTGAGATGGATCAGCGTTCATTTCATTACTTTAGGTTCACAGCAAATGACGATTGTTGATTACTTGAGAACTTAGGATATGATAGTTGTATTTTGAAAAACCTTGACAAGTGGATAGCGTTTGGGCTTGCTAAGCAGGGACCTGAAATCATTGCGCGGTGTAATTATGTCTAAGGAATATAGTGGTTGGGACCCTGGAAGACCGGGGCATGAATTACTTGATATTCTAAAGGAAGAATTTCGCACAAAAGGGCAACCAAGTGCAGAAAGAGTGCGTGAAATCGCTAGTATTACCGGAACAACTGCAGCAAAGGTGCGCGGTGTTATCGGATATTATTCCGAATTAAAACCCGATAATTCGACAGTCCGCGTGTGTATGGGCGAATCTTGCCGAGCGCGTGGCTCTGAATTAGTTGCAGAATTCCTTGCCAAAGAAGGCGATACAGTTGGGATATTACACTGTGCAGGGTTATGTACAAGCGGCCCTGCAGTATTACGAGATGAGGAAATTATTCCAACGGATAGTACAGGCACTGGATTACAATTATTCGTCAGTATGGATAGTATTAGCCAAAAATTAGGTTCGGAGGAAGTGGTAAAATCGCTACTCCGAGAATTGGGCGATACAGCATCTATTACTCGAACTGGTAGTAGAGGATTATTCCATCTTGAACCAATGATTGAAGTCGAAATTGACGGAACCAGACATGCATTTGGACCAATTCAATCCTCAGACGTATCCTCGCTGATGGATGCGATTAGCAAAGGGACAGCAAGTGACCATTCCACAGCACTTGGACCAATTGATTCACTATCGGAAATGAAATCACAAACAAGGTTTGCTTTGGCAAGAATGGGAATTGGTAATCCATTGGACCTTGAACAACAGAAGCAATTAGGTGCATATTCTGGTTTGAATAAAGCAAAGGAAAGTGGTGCAGATTTCGTATTACAAGAACTTGAAACTGGCGGATTACGAGGAAGAGGAGGAGCAGGTTTTCCCACACATTTCAAATGGAAATCTGCAATGCAACAAGGCGATCCTATCAAGCACGTTGTCGCAAATGCAGATGAAGGTGATGCTGGAACTTTCATAGACAGGATGTTGATGGAAGGAGACCCACATTCACTGATTGAAGGAATGCTGATTTGCGCTCAAACAATTGGTGCAACACAAGGCTGGGTCTATTTGCGAAGTGAATATCCTCAAGCAAAACGTATCTTACAATCAGCAATTGATAGTGCTAGGGAAGATGGACTTCTGGGCAAAGATTTTGATATCACAATCGCTCTTGGTGCAGGCTCATATGTTTGTGGCGAAGAAACTGCATTACTCGAAAGTCTTGAGGGGAGAAGAGGAGAGGTAAGGGCGCGACCACCATATCCTACCGAACAGGGATTATTTGGCCATCCAACGATTGTTAACAATGTCCTGACTTTTTCAATGGCTGCTGCAATCATGCGAGAAGGTGGCAGTGTTGTCGGAAGTATTGGGACAGAGCGCAGTAAAGGAACTGTAGTTGCTCAGATTTCTGGCGACGTCGGAGTACCAACTTGTGTTGAAGTACCATTTGGTGGCAGTGTTTCAGACCTATTCAATAATCATTCATCACTTGAAAATGTTGTAGCAGTTCAGGTAGGAGGTCCGTTAGGAGGAGTCTTTGCTGCGGAAGAATTAGAAAATATTGAACTTTCATTTGAAGGATTAACTTCAGCCGAAGGCCTTCTTGGCCATGGTGGTTTTGTCTGCTATGGTTCCAGTTTCAATCCGCGCACAGAAGTCCTTGGCTGGATGCGTTTCTTCCGCGACGAGAGTTGTGGAAAATGTACACCATGCCGAATTGGTACCCAAAGAGCACTTGAGTTATTGCAAAGAATTGGAACAGAATCGGAAAAAGATGGTGATCGCATTCTCTTAGCAGATTTAGACGAAGTAATGACCGAGACATCATTGTGCGCCCTTGGTGGTCTTGCAATGACCCCGGTGCGCTCAACAATGAAACGTTGGCCAGCGTCTTTTGGAGGTGAAATCAATGAGTGAACCATTCTTGGTGACTATTGATGGTCAAGAGTTCACTGGCCAACCAGGCCAGACTATTATGGAGATTGCCAGAGATAATGGAATTAACATTCCAAGTCTTTGTGATTCCCCTCAACTTGATTCATTCGGTTCATGCAGAATGTGTGTTGTTGAAATTGATGGTCGGCGAGGAACCCCTTCCTCCTGTACAACTCCTGCCGATAATGGGATGGTAGTTTCAACAACTTCCGACAAACTTTGGAGATTGAGAAAAGGTATTACTGAACTCTATGTGAGTGAACATCCTCTCGATTGCTTAACCTGTACTGCAAATGGTGATTGTGAATTACAAGATGTCGCAGCAGATGTTGGATTGAGAGAATTGCGCTATGATAACGAGCCTGCATGTCAAAGTATCCCAATCGATGAATCAAATCCATTCTTTACATTTGATGCAAGTAAGTGTATTGTTTGTTCACGTTGTGTAAGGGCATGCGATGATACTCAGGCGACTCATGCACTATCCATAGATGGGCGCGGCTTTTCTAGCCGAATCATTGCAGGCGTTGATGAATTATTCATGGATTCGGATTGCGTATCTTGTGGTGCTTGCGTAAATGAGTGTCCGGTTGGTGCACTTGAAGACCGTGTTGAACGTTCTGCAGGAACTCCGGACAAATGGGTGCGAACAACTTGTGCATTCTGTGGCGTAGGTTGTCAATTTGATGCAGGAATAAAGGGTGGCAAATTAGTGACGATGGTTCCTGCTGCAGACTCACCGGTTAACCAAGGCCACGCATGTGTAAAGGGGCGATTCGCATCTGCCTATATTCACCATGCAGACCGACTCAAATTCCCAATGATAAGAGAATCAATTGATGATGAATTCCGTCAAGCAACTTGGGATGAAGCTTATTCATTTATCACACAACGCTGGAAGCAAATCAAGGCAGAATCAGGGCCGCATGCAATCGGTTCAATCACCTCATCACGTTCAACCAATGAATTAAATTATCTTGGCTCAAAATTAATGCGAGCAGTTATTGGTACCAATAACATTGACAATTGTGCCCGCGTATGCCATTCTGCTACAGTCAAGGGAATGATGACAGTATTCGGTGCTGGAGCAGGAACTAACAGTTTGAAAGATATTGACCATACTGATTTACTATTGGTCTCAGGATGTAATCCAATACATGGACATCCAGTAACAGGTTCACGAATCCGTCGCGCTCGTATGCGTGGAATGAAGATGATAGTGGTAGACCCTAAGGCAACTGAATTGGCACAAATGGCTGATATCCATGTTCAATTGCGCCCTGGAACAAACGTTGCCCTATACCAAGGTCTTGCCCATATCATATTGCGAGAGAATTTGCAAGCAGATTCACAATGGCTCGAGGCACGTACTGAAAACCTCGCCCCATTCAAGGCAATGGTACAAGATATGACTCCAGAAGTATGTTCTGAAATCACTACAGTTCCTATTGAAATATTAGAAGCAGCAGCGATTCACTATGCTTCAGTTCCTTCAGCAATGGCAGTTCACGGTCTTGGAATGACCGAGCATAGTCATGGTTCAGAAGGAGTGATGGCACTTTCAAGTCTTGCACTTCTAACTGGAAATGTTGGTCGTTTAGGGACTGGAATAAATCCCCTACGCGGGCAAAACAATGTTCAAGGGTCTTGTGATATGGGTGCATTACCAAATGTTTACACAAATTATCAATCGGTTGCTGACCCAGAAAACCGTGCAGCATTTTCCAAGGTTTGGGGAGTTGAAGCACCGGCAGAACCAGGGCTAACATATCCTGAAATGCTTAGGCAAGTAGAATCAGGAAATGTTCGTTCACTATACTTGATAGGTTCAGATATTGCTCACACAGATCCAGATAATCTGGCAGTGATAAAGGCTCTTAGTGGCCTTGATTTGCTAATTGTTCAAGATATTTTCATGTGTGAGACAGCAAAGTTAGCTCATGTGATTCTTCCAGCAGCATCTTTCCTTGAATCAGATGGAACATATACCAATGGCGAGCGAAGAATTCAGCGTGTTAGAAAGGCGATTGACCCACCAGGTCAAGCCAAGCAAGATTGGATTATTGTTTCCGAATTAGCAGAAGCGCTTGGGCATCCAATAATTTCATCAGACGATGTATCGGATATCTGGGATGAATTAGCCAGTTTAACTCCAAACTTCCGCGGAATTGATTATTCTAATCTTGATAATTCTGTATCGGTACAATGGCCAAAGCCAACAGCAGATCATCCTGGAACAAGCATAATGCATGTGGGTGAATTTTCGCGCGGATTAGGTAATTTTGCAGCACCTGAGTATGCAGAACCGAATGAACAAGCATCTGAGGAATACCCATTCATACTAATCACAGGAAGAAATCTTTTCCATTACAATGCAGGAACTCAAACTCGTAGAACAGGCTTGTCAGAATTCCGAGAAACCGATTTGTTAGAAATGCATCCAGTTGACGCAAATGCAATGGGAATAAGTGATGGAGATACAGTTTGGTTAGCCAGTCCACGCAACCGCGTCGAGATGCAAGTCGAAATCACCAACAACGTACGTAAAGGCAATCTCTTCACAACATTCCATTTCCCTGAAATAGGAGTAAATACCGTATTGAGTGCTTCAGCAGATGGTTATACTCACTGTCCGGAATACAAGGTTCAAGCAGTTGCGATTGAAGTACAGTGATCCTGAGCAGACCGTAGCGTCTGACAAGACCGACTGCAAGCCCTTTGATTGGGTCAAAACGAATCAATGGGTTTGTGTAAAACCCCTTTGATTGTAATGTTAAACGATTCAATCAAACTCTGTCATACTAGTTTCTTGTGCATCGAAGAGGAGATCCAATATCGTTTCAAAAACCGATTTGAATTTTCAGATAATGCTGTTCTACCGTGGAAAATTCTTCTGTTGTTGATGACCAAACACCAATTTTGAGCCAATTTGAATCTTTCCGGCTCAGTTTCCATGACAGATTTGGTAAATCTATCAAATGTGTTTCTTTGCAATTCGGATAATCCTTCGGCCATCC
>ERZ1046740.584-NODE-584-length-29923-cov-14.591000_pt1 | contig 29923 bp, 23 predicted proteins | sample MGYA00383093_ERZ1046740 | MGnify/ENA primary metagenome ERZ1046740 (study PRJEB29581, sample SAMEA5548363) | metagenome | biome: marine; feature: coastal; material: water | depth 25 m | study: Short-term variability in the microbial, nano- and picoplankton... | reverse complement strand
TACATTTGAATATACAAAGGAGGGTAGATGAAAAATGAACAAACAGAGCTAGAACTAAGAAGGATGTATATTTAATGAAACCAAAAACCCATGAAGAAATTTATAATCGAATTTATTTTAAAACAAAAATGTGGATGATGATGCGTCGCGGATACGACGAAACGGCAGCATCGAGCAAAGCAAATGTGATCGCCGTCTTGATGACACATACCGCATTTATTGATCAGTTCAGCTATAGTGAAAAAAGAGATCACGTTTAAATATCAAGCTAAGTGAATTTTTTAAATGTCTACTCTTTTTTATTTATTCACACAGAGGAAATAATTATGTCAAAGAAAAAGGAAGTGGCAGCGGAGGTCACTGCGAAAATGCTTGGCTGGCCCGATTGGCCTAACTGCAAAGGGCTGCGCTATTTGATGTTCATGGCGATGGACAAGCACGGTCACTGGTATGGATTTATTCACGAGCCAATCATGACTACTACAGGCTGGAATGCCGTTGACCGTCACCGGATAATCTTGGAATCTGCCGATGTGCCCGACTCAGAGATGTCAATTAAACTCTGGCGAAAGTCGCTTCGGGTAAGACCGAAAGAGATAAAACCTCATTCAGTTCTTTCAGATCTACTTGTGTGGCCGAACGATGAATCGTTTGAATTCATGGCCTGCGACCGCGACAATAGATGGTGGGCTTTTGTTGAGCCTCCAGAATTAACTGAAAGAGGTTGGGCAGTGGTGCTTGGTCATCCTGCAGCGATTCTCGTCTCTGACCACCCACCGCTAAATGTTGAATGGCAGAGCACACTTGTTGCGCGGAGATAATTCGTGGGTTCCGAAAAAGTATTGACAGAGTTTTGAAAATGTTAGGAAGAAATCTTCCAGCAGACTCAGCTAAGTTGTTGAATCTACTGGAATATAACTGGTGGGTGATGACGGGCTTGAACCGCCGACCCTCTGCTTGTAAGAAAGAGGCTGGGATTTCAGCTAAGTGCCTGATTCTTAAAGCGAAGTGTACTGTTTGTGACTCGCTAACACAGCACTTTCGTGCATTTAAGAACCCTTTAAAACCGTGGCTTACAGCGTAGGTTTTGAAAATGTCCTCAGCGAGTGGTGTGCATCATACCAGCGTCGACTTGAGAGTCAACAATAAATTGTGCAGGCCTTTAACATTCGTTAACGCTTATATTATAGCACAAAAAAAAAGCCCACTTCCGCAGGCTCATTTCGTTGATGACAGAGGGGATCACATGTCTAGTTTCTCAATCAAATACCAGTAGCTTTTCGGCAAATAAATACCGTCGATTGACGACACACGGCTACGCAGCGTTGCTTTGATTGAGTCCATAATTTTATCAGGAGTGATCAACAGACTCTTCGTGTGATCGGCGGCGAGTGGATACTCAGAGATAATATCAATAACCATCTCGTTGTGGTCTTGCATTTCTTTGAGGGCAGTGTCCAGCTTGTCCGTCTCACCCTCCAGCATGCCCTGATAAAAGAAGTTGTTGATACGCCTAACTCGATCTGTGATCTGCTGTTTCTCATCATTCAATCGATTCCGCTTGCCGTACATTTCCGAGACAATATTAGGTGTGAAGCCCATCATTTGAATCACGATATCAAAATAATTAAATTCATTCGCATTCATGACTTCCGCACCGGCTTGCGTGTCGATGCCATCAGTCGCGTATCGAGCAGACTTCCACACGTCTTTGATTGCTTTCACAGGTGTGCCGGACACGAGACGATTGTCGAGACCGGGCGAGTCCATATCATGCACCGCATATGCGATATTCGACAGCAGACCACCGGATGCGCCAGCAACCCATTCAAGAACGAGGTACGCCATAAAATCTCGACCGCTGCTGAAATCTTTATCGCCTAAACGCGTAATCATTTCTTCAGACTGTGAGATGCGCGAATGAAGATCAACCCCCATAGCGTTAACCACGCCCTTGGAAATGAACGTCTTGACGAAATCTTGATGCTCTTCGGGTACATATTCCTCAGCGAACCAGTCTGCACCATTGCGAACTAAATCTCGGTACTCAAACTCATCATCATCTGGATCAACGGCGGTCATGATTGCTTCAAGTGCGGCACTCAATGTCACGGTCAACGCTGTGCCTGTGAGACCACCCAAGATAACACCCATGACAGTCAAGCCCGTCAGTTTTCGAATTGCCTCACGCTTAAACTGAGCGTCTTCACCCCGCCCTTTTCCAAGCGCTTCTTTCATTGTCTGGTAGTAGAGCATAATTACGTGTTGAGGATAGATCTTAAACTGAGTAGCAACTTTCACAATGTCACTTTCCCGCATGTAGCGTGGCCTGTTCTCAGCCTCATAAACAAACTGACTTTCGGAAATCATCTCTCTAACTTCTTCGTAAATAGCTTCTTCATTTTCTGTCATGTTGTCGCCGTAGAACTTGCCCCCCTCTTTAAATAACTCAGGCTTTGCTTTCTTGATCAAACGATAAGCGGCAAGACCCGTTACTTCACGGTTGAACATTTCGGCATTGTGGAACATGTACGCTGAGGTACGAAGTGCTTTTTGAATACCGAGAGGCATCGCTGATGGGGAACGCTGATCAGTGTGTGCTTCTTCTGTGATACTCCCCAACCGCGTAATGTCAATGTCACCACGGGCCGTTAGCAACTCGATGAATCTTCGCTCATCTTCGCTTACATTCCGATTTCCCTCACGGGTGAATGACTTGAAGTTCTCGCGGGTATTCAGCGTTGTGTTACCGCTCATCCAATCGGCTGCTGTCTTTGCAAAAATAGCAGATGTCTTGACATATCCGTAGCGAGCAGCCACAACTGGAATAGCGAAGGCAGGAATCTGAGATATGTTGACCAATGCTGCCGCTGGACTCCAACCCAAGTAAGCTATAAATGAGAAGCGGTTTGCGTTTGATGCCCATCCCCTGCCCGTGGGTTTCATTGTTACATTCACACGCTTTTGCATTTCATCATAAATCAATGACGTTTCAATAGCGTCTTCTTGTTCAATTTGAGAACCACCGTAACGGAACATTCGAAGCTCGTCCTTCATGACATTCAACTGATTCTGAATGCGATCACCATACGTGATACGAGCAATATTCGCCGCGTGGGAGAGCATGAGGTTCTGAACACTTCGACGCATATCACTTGATGCACCTTTTGTGCCGAGGCGATGACGATGACGCTGCATAATTGAATTACTCGGCATCGCATTCAGCAACAAGTTGTTAATTTGCTGACTGAGAATGGCAGACTGCTCTTGAGCAGCAGCCTGTTCTTCGTTCGTCGCTGCACTGTCATTCATCACACGCTCAGTGTTTTTATTTAACAGCGTCATTAATTCATCTTTGAATTTAAATACAGATGAGATATCCGTCGATGCCATGTCATCAGTCTGCAACGACAATCGAGCATCACCCCAGTTCTCTTTGTAGAATTTCAATGCAGCTTCGGCTTCACCCTTGGAATCAAACTGCTCACGGACGACCTCGCGCTCACCATTTATGTCAGCCCACGCGGTCACAACGTAATCACCAAACCGAGATAGTGGGAAGTAAGGCCCACGCTTAATAATCGCCTTCATCTGATCTTCAAGTCGGCGCTTCAATTTATTGCTAGCCGGTGATTTTTCTACTTGACGATCAATACGAGCCGTCAATGCTTCTGTCTCAGCAAGCCAAGTTTCCTTCATCATGTCACGTACATCAGTATAAATAGTTGACTGCTTCTTGTTGAACGATTTATAAATTACAGATAGGCGCTTGTGTTCCGCTAGCGCTTCCTTCAAGCGGCGTTCAATACTTTTGATCCGCTTCATATCCTTCTCGCTAATATTTTTAGCGGCCTTCAGTCCTTCCAATAATCCTTTGTCTTCACGCAGGTAATCATGCACTTTGTCAGCAATCGGCTTGTCAGGATGAATTCCTGCCATGGTCGCATCACGCATTAGTCTAGCTAATGTGTTGGCCTCAATCTGACTTAGCTGATCCCAAATTTTTTCTTCTACTTCAAACCCATGAACCGCTCGTTCCTTTTCCACACGGAATTGGCGCAGCAGTTTGTTCATCTGCCGTAGCGGGTTTGTGCCCTTCCAATTGAACAAGTTGGTACTGCCGCGCTCGATCTGTTCGTTTGTCAAAGCACCTAGAGCAATTCTCAAGCGAGTCTTCTGCGCTGTGGCATTAGCCCCGATCTTCTTCATGCCATTCTTCACACTGGTGGCTAGGGTATTGTGTGCGCTTTCTATCGTGTCACTATAAACATGCCCTATACCCTGTGTGTTGTTAGGTGACACACGGGAGAACAAGGTATTTGCGATACTGGGCTTCAATCCATTCTCGGCATTGGCTTCAACCATGTAACGACCAGCATCCATGATCAAAGATCGAACGTCACTAGCGCTGGCAACATACGAAGAGCCTAGCAACTTCTTCACCCAACGACGGATTATTTCAAAAATCTTATACATGAAGCCTTGATCAACCATAGTCTCTGCCATTGCAGAAATGATTTCAGCGCTTTCAGTCTCTGGATCAAGATGACCGTATCGTTCATAAACCAAGTCGGCCATCTCAACAATCGTCTCGTCACCCTTGGATTTCAAATCTTGAATACGATCAGACAATAGACCGAAGCCTTGACCCAACATGGTAATCAAACCTTGGTGGCCTACGACTTCGTGCATGAATACCTGACGAGCTTCCTTCTTGGTGTGGACATTATCTGCCACGATGTAGGAAGTATTCTCACTCACAACATACGCGCCACGATCTGACTTGTTGAGGGCGGCAGGAACGTCACTGATGGATTGAACGACAACGATCCTATGGCCTAACGCTCTCATCTTGTTGATGCCCTTCTTACCCAGCCAACCTTCAACCTGTTCTACTGAGTGTCCTGACTTTCCCCTTTGTGCGTTTCCATTTGAGACTTGAGAACGCAGCACGTCCATGCGAAGTAAATCCATAAACTGTGTCCACTTGTTTGCGAACACAACATAAGTGCCATCCTTACGAATACTGCGCCAAATCGTAGTCTTTTCAGTTGGATATAACTTCTTCATTATTGCAGTCATTTCTTCGCGCAACGCTAAAGGAACTGTGACTGCCCTATATTCAGTTTTCTTCTTCCCCATAGTAGTTACACGCCAATCGATACCTAGAGCACGGATTTTCTCCATATCTTCTTTGATCAAAGTGGGGGCCATAATTGGTGTGGCTGGCTTTACGCCGCCAGTATTTGTTGTGGGGTCGATGATAGATGGGTCATCTACAAGCCCGGTGTTCTCTTGCAGAATAGACTCTTCTCCAGAAGCCGCTGTCAAGATAGCTAATTTACGCGCAACCGTCTTTGCCTTCTTCTGGTCATGTATTCCTTCTGGCAAAGAGATAGTTATTAACTTTGCTGGGGACACAGTTGACTTGCGACTGACTCGCCCAAGCATTTGAACAACTTTGTCACCACCCCAAGCCTTGGTAACGATAATCATAGTGCGAGGCGCTTCCCCAGTATGATCATCCAAGTTGATACCTGTGCCACCAGATGATGGTGTTGTAATCAGCACACGAGATTGATTGCTCTGGAACTTATCCAGTACAGCCATCTGTTCAGTTTTAGAACCTGATTTACTATGCAATTCAACGAAATCAACGCCTTGCTCATTTAAGCGCTCGGCTAATGCCATAGTGAATCCTTCACGAACCATGTTAAGCTTTTTAACCTTCTGTTCCGCACCGACGGAAGCTGCCATCACAACAACACTGCGGCCAGCAGCCAGCTCACTATTTATTAGTTCAACGGTTTTATCAAGTTTAAGGATTTCTTCCCAACGACCAAGCTCCAAAGTGCGCTGCCCACCCGTTAGGATTAGCTGTTGTTTTTTCTGTTGGGTGGTTAATTCTTTGTTATACCGAATTGCTTTAAGCTGTTTTGCATAGGCTTCGTCTATCGTTTTCTGCTCCAATAACTCTTGAGGACTCATCCAGACTTCCTCCTCAACTACCTTGCCAAAGAATGGGTAAAAGCGTTTGATCAGAAGCCCGTTCTTCGTCATGTAGCGACGATATTCTTCAAGTTTCTTGAAGGTCATATCCCAGTCGTGGTTAGGTAAGCGTTCTAGCTCTGGGTTAGGTTGTTTCCACTTCCCTTCCTTTCTGTCCCACCTCTTCTCAGGCACTATCTCTCTGAACCCTAGTTCTGCCAACACTTTCTCGTATGGTTCATTCATCAGCTCTGAAATATAATAGGAACCGGAGGCGATTTTATCCATGGGAGATGCGGTAGCGTATAAAATATTACGCGCCTTTTTAGAAATTAACTTACCTACTTGGGCACGTTGGGTTAGACGATTCTTCATATTGTGAGCTTCATCGAAAATCACAAGCCCATACTCACCAGAAAATTCTTTGCTTGGGGTATACAGGTCAACATCATCTTTGCGGCTAATAGTCTCACTTAATTTAGAATAAGTTGTAGTCTGGAATGAGCTCAAATCGATACCCATAGCTGCGGCATCGGCGGCAAAATTCTTTTTCAAAATTTTCTCACTCTCAGAAACAACCAGTACAGGCAACTTGGAGATCCTCATGTACAGGTCAGCGATGCCTAGGATCTGGCGCGTCTTGCCAAAGCCAGTACCATCAGCCAACATAAAGCCTCTCTTGTGCTTGACTAAGAATGTATCGATAGCTAACGACACACCAAACTGCTGGTCTTCATCTAAAGAGTCACCATAGAAAGCACCGACATTTTTCTTAACTGTACGAGGAATAATATCTGAATCAACTTCGACAGCATCAGGGCGAGCTAGAGGCTGGTCGGACAAATCAGCCTGTTTGCTATCAGTGCCCTTGCCCCCTTTTACGATTGACATCATGACAGTTGCATTCGCAGCAGTAAGATCTACTGCCGTCTCTTCAGTCATGTTGCCAATGCGCTTAGCGAACCCGTCTAGGACGTTGTGTATATCGCTCTGAGTGTAGTAACCCATCAACCCGAACTTGCGTAGCAGGCTAAAGAACACGCTCTTGATACGGTTCCATAGACGGTCTACGGCATTGCGGTTATCAACCTCGGCCATACGGGCAAAGACTTCCTCAGCAAGACGCGCCTCGATAACTTCGCTCTGGTCACCGCGCTCTTCCCAAAGACTGACCCTTTCCGCGTAGTCCAAACGAACTTTACGCCACTCATTGCCCACCACATCGCTATGCTCTTCGGCATTGCGAATCATGTTTATAATGTAGTTACGATCATTTGTGTCAGGAATAACCGCCAAGCCATAGTGCGCTATGATTTCGTGACGCAGAACTTCTACCACCTCTGCTGGTGATTGGAAGTTTTCAGGGAATAAATGAACAGTGTTTGTGCGTGGATCAAACGCGCCAGTGGGGGCAGAGCCTTTAAGACCCTCTCGCTGAGCGTCCGTCAGTCGATGAATTTTATACTCCAGCCCCGGAATACCTTTCATCTGCGCAAAGAACTTGCGAGCTATAGCGTCCACCATAACAAACGGGACACCTTCGCCGTCTTTGCTGGTTAACTTCAAGTCCCAATCAAGATCATCTATTTGCGCAACACTGCTGTTGGCACCAAAGTCAACTTCGCTTATGCCTTCTGGCGCAGTTGGGTTCTTACCAACCAACAGCTCATTTTCTTCAACCTCTGTAATAGGCTGTTCGTCGAATAGAACTGAATCCTTTGCATCCACAACCACAGCGTCAAGCTTGGCGTCTTCCAGCTTAGCCTCAACTTCCTCTACCTCATTTTTAAGGGAAGCTTGACTGTTCTCTTCATCCTTGGTTTCGGTGGCTTCAGGCTCCTTTAATTCAGCTCTCATAACCCGCAGTTGTGACATCAGTGCGGAAAATACTTCGTTAGTCTCTGCTCTAGTAGTCAATGCGCCACTTGTGTAACCGTCAGTAATAGCCGTGATGGCGCTTTCATCGAAGCCCACCTTGAAGTAGATGTAGCTGTGTTTACGGTTAGCAAGGAATCTCTCAGCGTCATCTTTTCGTAAGACGATGCCGTCACCATTTTCAAGTTCAACAGCAACGACGGGCTTTGTCTTGCCGTCCTTATCCTTGATGATCTTGCCGTTCTCATCCCGTTGGACAATACGCTGCCCGTCTAACGCAGCTTTCAGCATCTTAGAAGGGCCAATGATAACTGTATCTTCTCCTACTTCTAAGTAGTCATAAAACGACTTTTCGCCCAGCATGGCTGACACGTAAACAACTTCGTCATTGCCCTCGGTACGCATAGTGGACGCGGCTTTGTTGGCAAGCAGTCGGCCTTCTTCAATCACATTGGTGATCAACAAATGAACCTTGCGCTCTTCAGGACTGTATTTGCCAGATTCAATTTTGTCTGGATCGTAATTTACGATGGCCTTTGGGTTGATACCTTTAACATCAAAGAACACAGGAGCGCCTGTGTCGGTTTTACTTAGCGCTTCATCCTGTCGAGCTACGGCTTCAGCAATGGATATTTGGTGTGTGACATTACCAGCCAGCTCATTTTCAATACGTCCGAGCATGGTCAGGTCATTCAGTGTGATACCGAGACCCCAGCGACCGTTAGCAAGTTGGATCGTTCTGACAAATGTTTTTAAACTGTACTTCTCGCCCTTGGTGATAGAGCCCTTAGCACTGTTAGCACCACCCCTAGTCTCGTATGAAACTAACATGGATTCTTTGGAGCGAGTTTGCAAGTTAGTCAACGGCAACATCCGGTTGATGTAGAACTGATCACCAACTTTAACTAAGCGAGAATGGATATCTTCTTTCTTCAGCTTGCCCATCTGGTTACGGGCAGTAGCCTCGTCACCAAAATTCATAGCTTTGCCCCATTCGTCAGCGTATAAAGCAAGTAATCGTTTGCCTGAAGCAGCGAATACGAACTGGTGCTTACCGTCTTCAGACGCAATAAATTCGTCAACACGGTTGAACTTGAATGTCTCAGGGATTTCACTAAAGCGGTTCTTTAGCATACTGTGGAACTGGGGCAGACTCATCTCTGAGTCGATATTATCCAGATGCGCGACGGCTCCCTCAGATTCCGCAGCCTCAATAACCTCTAACGGCGCACCAGCTGCAAGCTTTTTCAGATCTTCTATGAACTCATCAAGGACGGGGTTGGCTTTTTCAACAGCCTCCTGTTCTTTCTTAGCCTTGGTTTTTTTAGCCTCAGTGGCATTGTCGCCAGCCTGTTCTTCAACCTGTTCAGCAACTACAGTTTCTTGTTCAGGCGCTTCTGTAGTTTCAGGCTCAGCTTTTTTTGATTTAAAGGTCTCCGCGATGCTCTGCATAGCATCATCAAGTTCCTCATCAAGTTTTTCCTTCTCGGCTTTCTTGACCGGTTTCTTCTTGGTAGTTTTCTTCTTAGCTTCCTTCTTAGCCTTAGCTTTAGCCTTGACCTTCTCTCCCTTCTTGGTAGCCTTTTTCTTAGTTGGCTTAGGCGGCTCTGGGTCAGGGTCTTCATCAATCGGGCCAAACACCTCTTCGTACTTGGCTCGGAGCTCAGGGTCTGCTTTGATTACTTCCATTTCTTCATCAGAGTAAATCCCCATCATCCTTAGAGATTCAGCTTTCATATTCTCTTTTTCTAGTGCTATTTGATCGGGGGTCAAGCCAGCGAAGATATCCTCTCCATCAGCTTCTGTTTCTTCTTTCTTGGTTGCTGACTTTTTAGTAGGCTTTTTCTTAGGAGCTTCTTCTTTAGCCTTCTTCTTAGTGGGCTTTTTCTTAGCAGCCTTTTTCTTCGGCTTCTCTTCTGCTACCACCTCTTCGATTTCCTCAACGACAGGATCGACAGCTTCTTCCACCGTTTCAACTTTCGTAGGTTCGATAGCCGTATCAGGGGTAAGCATGGTCTGCTTGAAGACTTCAAACGATAGAGGCTTCAGCTTAGGGTTAAGGTTCTCTACATATTCGTTGTAGAGTTCCTGAGCATTCGGAGCGAAGGTGCGATCCAAGCCCAAATCCTCAGTCACTTTATCCAAGAAAATGCCAGCCGCACGAGGGCCATGTTCACCCAAGACTTCTTTGTGAGTACGTTCAATTATGGACGCCGCCATCTTAGGATCAGAAGACCCCTTTAGATTATCCGCTGTTAATCGTGCTGCAGTTCGTGCTGCCTTAGTAGCCTTAGTTTTCTGTGGGCCAGTCTGACCTTCAGGTTCTGGGGTAGCTTGACTCTTCTGACGCAAAGCAGGAATCGTGCTAGCCATTACAGCTCGTACCGCCTCCTTAGCGATTGTAGGATCAATAATTTCGTTAGCGGCTTCCCAGTTCTCTTCCTGCTCAGTAGCTATAGTTGGATCGTTTTTAGCTCGCCAAGTTTCTACTTCAAGGTCACGTTCATTAGCTGCTTCGATCTCCTCGGCTTTCCTGCGTTCATCTTTCGCAGTAGCTTGTCGAGTATCCTCTAACCCAGCTTCGCGCTGACGTTCAGCAGAACGCTCTTCGGCTTGGCGCAGGCGTTCATCAACTCTTTGAGCTTTGGTGGATTCAGGTAGCTGCTTCGGTGCGTTCTCCTGTTCCTCTGCTGCCAAGGCAATAGCGTCTGCAACAAACTTCTTCTTCGCCGCTTCTTTGTTATCTTTCTCTTGAAGGATAAGGAGGTCTTCTTTCGCTTCCGCAATCGCTTCTTTAAGGCGGTGTCTGAACTCAGAAGTGGAAGGAGTAGCCCCACTGCGGATATCAGCCAGCTCCTCCGAGTTTTTCGGCACGTTCTCTATCTGTCTTTGTACGTCTTCCATCTCGACCAGCAGCTCATATACTTCTTTCCTTGTTAAGCTTTTATCACGAGCTTCATTTAGTTCGAACAACAACTGCTCATAGGCTGATTCCCGCACCTCATCTACTTGACCAGTAGTCTCTTCACGTAGCTCAATTAGCTTATCCGTCCACTTATCAATCATATCAAGGATGGGGGACTCAACAGCTGTAGCCGCTTCTTTGTCAGCCCCTAGTTCATTGACAGTGGTCTCATAGTTGAGAATGGCGCGATTAATACCTCTACGGATGGCTTGTGCTTCCACCGCTGAAGTCGCTTTCTTTAAGCGGCCTAGGCCAACCAGTATCACACTAGCTACAGCATCCTGCTCTTCATTTAAACCAGCGTTCTGACGAATACTGCTCCACCCGCTAATCTCTTCAGAGACGCCATCAACCGTGGTGCCGATTTTTTCCAGTGCATCTACCGTCTCTGGCAACACAGCAGCGTTGTCTATCACCTTGGTTTCCGTTTCGACTGTCGGAGTTGCTTGCTCTTCTACCTTAGCGGTTTCCGTTGTAGCTATCGGAGTTGCTTGCTCTTCTACCTTAGCGGTTTCCGTTTCAACTATCGGCATGGCCTCTGTCTGAGCAGCGGCAGCTTCAGCCGCTTCTTGAGTGGCGTCGATTGACTCTTCAGTTGTAGCTTCAGTTTTTTCGCTATCGACCTTGTTCTCACCCAAGTCAACTTCACTTGTATCTAGCTGATCGGTATCCTCAGTTTCAACACGATCATCAAGATTCTCAGCTTCTAGCTTAGCCTTGATCTCATCATATTCAGCTTGGACGTTATTTTGGCCAGTCACGCGAGCAACCATACGACCACCAGCGGTAGTACCACCACCAGCGCCCATGCCAACAAGACCTCCGGTAAGTGCATCAGCGACAACACCCTTAGTGGCGTCTATGTTTGAATCAACATAATCGCGCAAAGCTGTGTTAGTGATGTAAGATTCACCACCAGACTCAATAGTTTCCTGTACACCTTCAGTTAAAGCGCCATAGCCTATAGCTTTAATGAAGCCTGCCTTGCTACGGCCAAGAGCAAGGTTAATAATAGGAACACCTGCAGCTATACCTGTAGTAAAGCCAAGTCCAAAACCTTGAGCCATGGCGCGACGACCAGCATCAGTAGCTACGGCCTTCTTAGCGGCAGCAGAAACTAATTTCTTATCGACCTTTTCTCCATTGGCCTCCAGTGCATCAGCAATATCCCAATAAGCTTTCTTGTATTCATCACTCTCATTTAAGGTTGCTAGATCAGCTTGCAATACACCTTGGTATGCAGAATCAAACGCACCACCGCCGATAGTCATTGCATTAGTGGTAGCAAAGCCAGTGGCCATAGGAGCAGTACGCATCAGTGCATTACTAGACTTAGCAAGTCCTAGGCCTTTACCAGCCATACCGAGACCCTTGCCGATAATGCCGCCCGGCACCATAAACGCTGCGGAAGAACCAACGCCACTCATAGCATTCAAACCAAAACCGGCCCAAGTGGAATCATCAGACAAGCCTAAGCCGTCATCCGTCTCTACACGGAAGCCTTGCATTCGATCACGCCCCTCTTTGGACATCTCGTCCATATTAGAGGCAGCACTATTGCGCAACACCTTGGTGGCTCCGGTTTTAAATTCTTCGCCCGTCGCCCAAGTAATACCCTGATCTACGAATTCAGAAAAATCCGCAGCTGCGCCAAAGAAACCGTGTTGTGCAGCGTCAACAGCATCACTCCCAAACTGACCCCAAGAGTAATCCTCATCACCAACAGTGTTAGCTTGAACACCATGGTCGATGCGACGACTCGCTGCGTGACTATTGTCTTCTGGTGCTAGAGATTGCGGAACAGCAGTTGCAACCGGAGCCGCCATGCTCGTATCTGGAGCAGCCACAGTATCATCAAATACTGAATAAAAATCTTCAAACTTAAAGTTTTGATATTGTGGGTTTTCGTCGTATACGGCGGCAGCAATTTGCTGGTCGGACATTCCGTCATAACGAGAATTTTTGCGGTAGTCTGATAAAAAATTCATTTTGTATTTCCTGTAACCTTGTTCGGATAAACCTACTGGTATTATTTAAAACTTGTCGAACTGTTGTGCTAACTTGCGCCTGTTCTCTGGTGCTAACCAGAACTGGATTTGTTCTTGGAGGTTGAGATATTCTTGATCACTCAAAGCTCTTTTTAGGTGGGAGAGCATCAACTGTGCGCCAGCTTTCCTACCTACCCGTGGTTTCAAAAGGTTATAAATAAGACGCTCTGGTGCGTTGTGATAGTCAGATTCAACTAGGTATGCTAGCCACTCAGGATTACCCTGCTGAAAGCGTTTAGGATCTCGATAGATGTGCTCAACATGTTTGTCAGTGAAGCCTTCAGGAATATTGCCGCCCCTAGCTTGGGGTAGGACAAGGTTTTCGGTAACGGCTCTATCAACCAGTTCTTGTAGTTGCTTCGGGTCTTTGTGAGCCGAGTGACCAAGATCGCCAAAACCAACATCAAGCGCAAGTGCACGAGGGCGAGAAGTGCTTTGATGCATAGACGGTTCTTCTGGGCGAATATAAGAATTCAAACCCCCGTCGGCTATTTGGGTGGGAGTCCTTGCGGGTTCAACTATCTCATCTAGGCGAGGAGGTTCTGGGCTAGGATTAGCTGTAGTGTTGTTCGGCAAACCGCCTGTAGGTTTATTTACTTGAACCGCAGTTTTATTTAACTCGTCTAGGACAGATTCAGGTTGAATCAACCAGCTTTTCACTCCCCCCGGCACGTCACGAAGGTAAGTGTCTGTCTTACCAACGCCATAACCGCGACCTTCGTTAGTTGGCGTAGCTGCGGCCTGAAGGGCTTGAAGAACAGCATCGCTGCCAGACGCTAAGTTCATGGCTAATTCATATTCATTGTTAGCCCTAGCTTTTATTCTCTTATATTGATCTAAGACTTCATCGGTAATGCCCCCCTCAGACTGAGAAGCTAATGCACGAAGAGCATTTTCATTGCCCGTCATGGCTAATGCTTGCAGCAGAGCTCCATCAGAATCATCAGAAGCATTTGCCTTGAGGAATTGTGCAGCCTCAAGGTTATAAGCTTTCGCTTTCTCTTGGTGTATAGCAATCTTAACTTTGGTAGACTCATGCAGAGTTGGCAACATGTCGTTACTCTGCTTATATCTACTCATGCCTTCCAGCATAGGAGCCATGCCGCGTAAAAGCATATCCTGCCCTAGAAAGAAAGACTGGACAGCATTTGCATCTTTACCTACAACATCTAACCCTCGGTCAGCAGTGTGGCCAGCATCGGTCATAGGCGCTAGGTATGTGCGCTGAACGCCCTTGTGGTCAATGTAGGTCACTTCAACATCAGCACCATAGCGACCACCGGGCATTGCTCTGATATTAACTACTTTGCGGTCAATTATCTTGCGCCCGTCAATAGGAACAACATCACCATAAGACGCTCCCATCTCGCCATCAAAACGGACACGACCTTGAGATTTAAATGGTTGGCCATCGTTATGCTGGTTTAAGACTTTGTTCATAACCGTGTTAACAGCGTTTAAATACTCAGGGGAGTTTATCTGGTGTGTTCCGTCACGAAGCGTTGTGGATGCTGTCATAAACTCTTCATTAACAGAATCCCATAAGTCCACACCGGTTAGCTCGTGAAACTCAGTGAATAACTCTTGGCTAGGAACCTTGCCTGTTTGGATCGTCCCTGTGATCTGATTAATCAAAACATTAGAACGCTCTTTAATCTTCTCGTCTTCTAGCTTTCTAAGGTCATGTGCGTTCCTTGCTGTCTGTTGATCGAACAGCTTCTTCTCCATCTCATGCTTAGAAGCGGATCGTTCTTCTTGCAAGCGACCTAATCGTTGCTGCTCTTTACGCGTGTAGTAATCATCCATCGTTCCAAAGCCAGACTGGAACCCTTGGGCGAATCCGTTGGGGTTAAGTGCCATTGTTCTTACTCCTCAAAATAATTCGCCAAGCAGCAGACCTAAGCCTGCACCAATAAGTGCGCCATACGGGCCTGCACCCATTAGTGCCCCCATACCTGAACTGCCTAATGCCGCAGAGCCTGCGGTTGATAAACCGTACTGGAGACCTGCGCCAGCTAATGAACCCATCGTGCTCATCTTTGCGTTCTGACGTGCGGCAGCAATACCTCGATTCGCAGCTTCACGTTGCTGCTCTATCTTAGAAGCGGCACTGAAACCAGCTTCACCAGCAGCTAGCGTATTCCTGCCAGCATCCATTAATCCGTAACCCATGGTTAATCTCCAAGTTGTGATCGGCCTGCAGAGCCCGTCATAATCTGATCTCGACGTGACTGACCTACTTGCCATAAACGGTTATATCCACCAGCCGTAGCGGCTGTTTGTGAAAGAGCGAGGGCGCGATGTCTATTGGCTTTTTCATCAGCCGACATCTCTACGCCGTAACGAGCGTTGTTGCGATCTACCATGCCTCTCGTTGAATCGAAAGCGGCATCAACATTTGGCTTAATGCTTTCAAGCTCACCCTCTAGGAGGCCACCAGATTCATACAGCGTCTTCAATCTATCTTCATAAGGTTGGAAGCGATTTTTATAATCTTCCCATTGCTCACGGGCTAATCGCGCACGAATTTCGCTAGCTTTTTCTGGCGTATCTTCTGTCGGCTCAGGGTCACCGCCACGACTATCACTACTATTAAAGTGAGGAGCGTTGACGGTATTTTCGCCACGATGAACCCTTGTGGAACTGTTGTTAGATGTACCATCTTTATTCATGGAATAGTCTTCAACCGTGACATAATGGCTAGCATTTTCATTGTTGCTTCGCCACGCTATCTCAGGAATATCACGAGTATTAGATGATGTACTTTGATGTGTTAGGCCAAACTGGCCATTGCCCCGTGGGTCGCCGGAATCGTATGGGTAACTCATGATGTGCTCTCCTTGGTATCTTTATCTCTCAACCCATAACGGCTATACGCGCCGGTAACATTGCCTGCTAGATTGCTCCAGCTCTGAGAGGCATTAAAGTCTGATTCAGCATTCGATACGGCAAGATCCATAGAGTCAGATGCAATATCACCAAAACTCTTCACAGCATTAATTGCTTGCCCTTGTCCCATCTGAACAAGACCTTGTTGTCGACTGATTTTCTCTGTACCCAGACCAAGGTTGGCTGAGTTCACGGCGTTGGCCAATACAGCAGAGCCCTTTGTTAAAGCTGCCGTACCCGCTCCCTTAAAAGCACCGTCATTTGGATTGACTCCTTTAGCAAACATATTTGAATTTGCACCAGCCATCTGCTCTGAAAGATCAGCCTTTAAGCCACCAGCCACTTTGGTCGCAATAGCTTCACGGTTGCCAGCACTGTCGTAGTTGCCTACCGTCTCCATATAAGCATTCTCTAATGGAATGTAGACTTCTTTGTAACGATCCCATCGCTCTTGTGCGATAGCTGCCAACTCTTTCTCTTCGGCGGTTTCAGGTATTTCATTGTCACCCCCACCACCGAGACATTCGGCAACAGGCCCGTCATACTCGTAGTATTGGTCTTCAAGTGTTTCACCTGTGATCATGCAGGTGACTACTCTGGTATGTATTCTCACAGGGATAACTCCTTAGTTAGAACAACGTACTGATAATCGAACCCAGCTTCTTTTCGAAGCAGCTTGCTCCAGCCGGGACGACCGTACATTTCGAGATGTGTGCATTTAGTTGCACGTCCATATTCCGTAAGCTCGTGAAGTAAGGTCTTGCCGTATTGAGCAAGGCCTTCGCCACTGAGCATATGGATAAGTAAACTTGTAGTTCGCGGATACTCGACCCGCTTTGTTGTACAAACTGCGATCACTTCAAGATTCTCAGACGTACCATCCATGACCACCCAGAGCACAGAACTTCGTGAGCGAATCTCTTCGTAGATATCCTCAAGGTCGTATTGACCAAATGAATATTCCAACGCTTCATTTGCAAAATCGACAACATGCGGCCACACACTGTCTAAATGAGATAAAGGGACTCGCTCAACGATATGCATCACAGCCCCTCTTTAAAGAATGTTTCTACAAACATACGACAAACGTCACTACGCTGGATGTCTTTAATCTTGAAGTCCACGATAGTGACAGGGAGTGTGTACTTTTTAGCTAGATGAATTAGTTTGCCTAAGCCAGATGAATCCTTAATGTCTGACTGAGCTAGGTCGCCCATCATCACCAACTTGCAGTTATCACCGACACGGGTACAAACTGCCTTGACCTCTTCGATAGTCATTTGCTGCGCTTCATCAATTAAGAAGAACGCACCTACCGCCTCGTTACCAAATGAGCGCCCCCTGATGGTCTCTAGGGGCTGAAACTCAATGTTACCCTTGGCAAGGGCTGTCTCGTACCGACCGACCCCCATGCGGGATTTGAGGACGTCTATCATCGGCATCAGCCAGTTGGCTAATTTCTCATCCTTGTCGCCTTTGAAGTAACCTAAGCTACGTCCTGTAGGAATGTTGGCGCGACATAAGATGATCTTATCGATCTTGTTCTGTAAGAATAAATCGGCAGCTTCGATGCAGGCTAAATATGTTTTACCTGTACCGGCGGCACCGCTTGCTATAATGACTGGGTTATGGGGGTTACGCAGAGCCTTCAGATAGAATTTTTGATTCTCTGATCGGGCAAGCAACGGGGGACGCTGACGCTCATCTTCCCATTTATCTGCAGCTAGAGCTCTCGCTTCTCGACGTTTAGACACTAAGGCCTCCTGAATATCATGTACCAAGGCAAAAACTTATCGTTTCTACACTTTATAACGTACACTAAATTCAGGAATATTGCAGCTTTTACGGGGCTTTAACCAATTTATATTACGTCTATATGCGTAAATATCTACATCGTAAAATTACTGGTTAGTCAATATCTCTCACATTTGAAAGGGAGGCGGCACTTCTGGGTTTTGGTAATACGTGGTTAGCGATTGCATGGCGTGGCTTCGTTTAATTTCTATCAAGGCCATCAACTCAATCTCGGCAATCGTGTTGGGACTCATATCAGCTATGCACCACTGCTCAAGTTGTTCATTGCTAACATCCTCAATAGGCAGGAAGCATGCTGGGGTCAAACTATCAACATCAAGTTCTTTCATGAAACAGTGGTATGCACACCCATTGGGGTACTGACTGTTAGTAATTTTCCACCTTGCCGAAACTATGGCAATCGCATTAACGTAACCATAGTACGCATCGTGTGTTTTGATCGTATCAACAATAAATTCGCGTGAAAAACTCATTCGTTCCCCTGTTAGATTTTGCCTACTTTGTAGTAGTACCATTGATATTGTGTCCCTGTCGGGCTTGTGCTGACCAAATCGCCCCGAAAGTAAATAGTCGAGCCAACCTCAACTGAGGTACCGTTGAAGCCCATCCCCGCCGCCACCATTTCGGAGTCATAAAAAATAAAACTATCTGCAGGGAGGTATGAGCCATCATTTTGCAAAATGCTATATGTTGCCCAATGAGTCCAATTACCACCGGCCCATGGATTTAGAGTCTTTTCATATTCCCATGTAACCAAGTCTATAAGGTCTATATCGACATGCTCAGGAATACCGTAATAAGATCCGTCGGTGATCAGCATCGTTACCGGATTGGCGGTATCGAATGTCTCATCCTCCTCATACGCTTTTAATGACGGTTGAGAGGGGCGGGTAAGTTCAGCGAGTGCGAAACCACCTAAAGCCCCGCCAATAAATGAGCCCATGGTGAGACTCAAACCACCAGTCAAAAGCGCTCCAGCAATACCAATAAGTGCCCCTACCAATCCACTGACCCCGCAATCACCTTGCACATACTGATGCAATGCCCCAGAGAAATCACCTAAGTAATCCGTTACATGGTCACTAGCACCACGGGGGTGAGAGACAACACCCCGAAAACTCGACCATGAATAGTAGTCCCATTGTACTGGCCTATCCCCCCAGCCTAAAACCCCGCAGTGAAGTGTGCCAGACCAAGAGTTTTTAAATGCCAAACCCCCATAGGCCGAGGGCACAATATGGTACAGCTTGTTCTTCGTGTTGGCGGTATTGCTTGTGACCGTGGTGGGGTTGTCAGGGTTAAAGTCTACGTGGCACGAATCATCATTACCACATGAACCCTTGCCAGTTGTCCTTATCGTAGTGTCGTGCTGTACGAGCACAGTATCATCCACTTTCAACGGGCGCATATTATCTGTGAACACTATGTCTGAGTTGGCATCGTACACAGCAATCCCATAATCGTTTAACTGCACAGAGGGCAACTCAGTAAGTGGGGCAAACGCATAGACAGCGGGATATTGAAAGGAGTAACCATCATACAACAGGTTCACTACCCACGTTGCTCCCTCATTGATAATGTCCATAATCGCAATTTTTTGCCCATCAAACGCTGGCCTATAAAATGGAATCATGTAGTCAACGTCAAGGTCTATCGTGTATTGAATAGTCCACCCTTGGCCGTAGTTACCGCGCTTCATCTGAGGAGTAATCGTAATAGCATGTTCGCCAGCATAAGTTGGCTGCGCTGGCTCGGCATTTTTTGTCATCTCACCAGCGTACACAATTGACGAGTAGTCAGAGTGTAAGTTGAGATAACCGTCAAGGCCAAATGATTTTATGCCATAACTCATACGCTTATCTTCCTAGCACTAGGTACTGATGCTCACCCGCGTCAGTAGGTTTTGTCATTGTTATAGTGGCCGATGTTTCCGAGTAGTAAGGTCTCACCTCTTCGTCGTAGGTGTTTCTCATACCCGTGGCAATAAAGACAACTTTGAACTCCGTTACATCAGGGTAGTGGCCTTTCGTTAAGGTAGTCGTAGCCGTCAATTGGCCCTTAGTGATGACACTATAGGTGCCATAGTCGAAATCAAAACCATCTACTGAAAGCCCATGTGTCATTAATACAGCTTCCCAAGTTTTACGCGAAGCACACCATTGTGATAAACACGAATTGATTCACTATCGGCAACAATACCGCTACCCGTTGAGGGATCTTCGACCCCGACCCCAACCCCATGAGGCGTAAGATTCAGCTCAAAAGAATTAACGAAATCAGCATCAACAGTATTCGCTATTACCGTGCCAGCAATGGTTGCCATATCGGCATTCAGTGTTCCGACTTCTGCCCAGTCAATATCGGCGTATTGGATAAACGCATTTGTCATGTACGTGCCAGCGGGAATCCATGTTTTAACCGTAGGATCGGCTGGGGCAGCTGGATTACGAGCTAGACATGTGGCTTCATCCTCACCACTGTGAACCGTGCCATCCAGCATCACGCATCGATCACTCGTCACGACTTCAAATGGTGTTACACCACCATCAGGGCTAGCTATCTTGAACTTATCAGCCGTGACAATAAAATCACTTTCAGTCACCCATGCGCCGCCTGCTGCTGTGCATTCGGCTTCGGTCTTATCAAAATCAAATGCATCATTCAGACGGCAGGCTGCTCCACCAGCTACGGCAAATCCCGTTACCCGCCCGTCATTGTCAATCTTTAAGCTGTACTCACCACGCAACCCATCAATAGATTGAGTGTGGGTGTTTATAGTTGTTGTGTGATCGCCAACGGTCGTGGATACAGTATCAAGCGATGACGCCAGCGCACCCGTTTCTTTCCATTCAAATACATCGCCGTTAGTTTCACCAGTATTCGCGTCCTGACAAGCTGTCTTAGTACCGTGGGCTGTGGCAACAGATACAACACCACCAGCATTGGTGAGCTGGCAATACCCCACCTGATCGATGATCTGGCTACCAACATAAGCATTGGTGTAGGTCTGGGTTGCCAAGTCCATGTTGACCCATGCCGTACCTGTGTAGCGGTAATTCGTATTTAACGTATTCTGGTTGGCATCTAATTGTGTATCAATCCAACGATCCCCTGCTGTCAGGAGCCGACCATTAGAGTGAGCAGTCGGTGCAATGGGGCCGGCGTGTAAGATAGTAGTATTAAGTTGACTCCGAAGAGATTGGAGTAGCGTGGAGGCATTAGACTCTTCTTCTAATTCAGCAAGGAGCGATTCAACGGTCTTATTAGTCTGACCTACAGTGCCTGCAGTATCATTGTATGGGCCTCTCTGATCCGCTTTATTGACGAAACGTATCCAATAATATTTAGTCGCATCCGCACCAACAATGTCCGAATAAATGTGACCACCGGGACGGGCTACTAATATTGCATCATTAAAGTTAGTGGTATCCGAGCGCCAAACCTCTGTATGAGCATAACCATGGAAGTTGGTATTATCCCACGTCAACATGTTGTACATAAAAGTACCGGTCACTGTCAGATTTGTTGGCATCAGTGGGTAATCATACTGCTCATCAATTGATGACCCCGATGAGGTCACCGAGGGGCCAACATTGATAATTAAATTACTAGTGCCAGCGGAAGAAAGTGACAGTATGCCAGCGGCTTCTAAATCTCTGGGGGTGAGAGCACGATCCATGCCATCCCCCCGCTTCCCTTCTAATACTTCCATGCACTCCTTGACTGCCTCAGTAAATAACTGAAGCTCATCAGGGCTAGCCGTGCCTAAAGGGATTGTCGGCGTATCGGAACGATTGGTCATCCAATTAACTCTCCCATGCTTGAGGCCACCGACACGCTCTGCAATATATCAGTGCCACTGACTTCAAACTGAAACTGATTACTGCGATAACCCGAAGGCAATCGGAAAGCAAAATCACTTGAAACAGTTTCCTCGTGCTTTAATTCCCCATCAACATAAAGCTTAAACACCAAATCGTTATATGACTCTGCTTCAATTCTTGCAGCAGCCATATTTAATGGAGAGGCCAACTTATATTCTTTAGAAACCCATGTATAAGTATTCGCTGCACCGCCTTCAAATAAACTGATAGCCCCCTCAGTATCAATCAGGTACAACGCATCGTCTTCAGGATCGTTATACGCACCGGCAACTGACGTCAGCCCATCAATGTCAATATAGACCCCCTCTTCAGGATCAAAAGAAAAACATTTCTGCGTCCCGTCAACGGTATAGAAAGCGATGTAGTTCCCCTCATAATGATAGGCATGGATGGTCTCAGGCTTTAATGCCTGCCACTGGCTTCTTTTCATAATAGGATCAGTGGCTAGCTTGACGGTGTTACCCGACACGGCCACTAACCCATCGGGTGATGCGTACATCACATACCGCCCCATATTGACGATACTGCGTTCAGATACACAGGCTTGGTTTTCCGGCAAGCGGTTTAACACCATGTTAGAAGGATGCGCCCCTGATGCCACGTAAGGATAGGCTTCTGTCGTCACGACAACGGTGTTGCCAATTGTCCCCACACCAACGATAGGGTAGTCCGTTGATTTGCGATATTTGTCAGGCCAAGCGTGTGGCAAAAACGGCTCACTAAACAACACCTCATTATCAAGATACGCCACCATAATGCCGTTCGACATGGAGGTCAGACCTTTCATGTTGTTTGGTGGTGCTACCCACCCTGTTGATGGGATTACCTCGCCCAGTGCCAGCGTTAATTTGGAATCTGGATACGTGGCTTCAGCCAAAGGAATGCTGTCCACCCACTGGTACTCTGTCGTCCCACCAGAGGTTGTCACAGTCCGGTAAATGTACTTATGAGTGATGTTATACCCTAGACCCAGTTCACCACTAATGGTCGGCTCAGCAACGTCAAATCCGCTTACAGCCGTCGTTTGAGTTACAGGGTACAGGTTGACAATACTGCTCGGCATAGAGGGTGGCCCCTCTTCCCCAAAAGCCGTCACAAACGTATAAACATACGCACGGGATTCGGAGGTTTCATTTTCAGGCGTGGCTGGTGGATCACCAACAACGGCTACCGATGGTGCTTGTGAAGGCGCTGGAACGCCAAGACGATAACCGTTAACGTCAGGATACGGTTCAACACCACCACTTAATGCGTTCATGTAGTTTGTGACCCGTGGGCGCATGTCACCTGCGCTAGTCTCATGCCCTGTGTAATACACCCGATTGTTGGTATTCCCCGCGACCGGTGATCGAACTACATCAACGCCTTGATTCCATCGAAACCAGATAGCATCGCCGTTAGCATCAACATCGTATTTGTAAACCGTTTGAACTGGCCCTGACCAGCTACTATTACCCGCCTTAATATCCGCACCTTTAGTATGTATAGGCTCAATATCCCCCGTATCCAAACGGCAGTTAGTCACAACCGTGCCCATGCCTTCAGGGAGTAAGCGAGACGCAATCTTCGGCGCTCGACCTTTAAACATATCTACTTTAATTAGTGTCATTACAATGTCTCTAAATCGATCCCCATGGGAATCACTAATGGAAGTGCGCCATTCCCCAATACAACCCCACACGATATGCGAATTGGTTTAGGAAATTCTCTAGCATATGCGAAAGCATAATGATTCCTGTCAATGCCGCAGCCTACTTGTAAGCCCCAAAAATCACCGCTGTATATCACTGAGCTTTCTGTATGAATATGGCCTTGGACACAGTTAGTGGACATATGCAGTGCCCTATTAGCGCAACCGCTTCGACCGCTTGTCCCCTGCCCGTGGATATACAGAACATTGTCTTCTTCAAATCGATCTACAAATTCCCAGTTTGGGGTGTTTAACACCTCGGCATAGCCCTTAATCCAGTTCCGACTTATGCCGGATGCAAAAGCTTTTCTTGAAATGATCTTGTCGTGATTACCGACCGTCACAATCGCTTCAGGGAAAACTTCATACCATTGTTGTATCTTATCGATGGCCCGTTCTAATTCTTCGCCAGCACCATAGCCGTCAGGATCAGTGGGATGAAAGGAGCTGTAATGGTGATCAATAACGTCCCCAATAAACACAATACGAGAACAGCCAAAGTGATCACGTACAGCCTTACAATGATCAAGATAACCATCCAAGGAGAAGGGTTCATGGATATCTCCTATGATTAAAGTGTTGATGGGGTTGGACTTGCGGTATCGCTGAATCAACCGATATTCAGCCGGAGTTAGTCTCGGTCGTATCGACATGTTCGATCCCCTTATCTGGCTAAACCTTTAGTTTTTTCGAAACTCCGTAATGCCGACATGCCGAGCATGGTTAATGATAGTTCCAGCATGACGTCTAGCGGAAGCGTTGGCGTACCAGCCTCTGGCAACAACCATTGCAGAAGCGGATTTATGACAAACGCAATTGCAAAGCCAAACCCACATACCCACATCATAAAAGGCCGAGCACCCGCCACAAACGTGGATCGGTGCATCGCTTGCACTTTCGTAATCTCTGCTTGAACAAGAGCAGGCTGCTGCCTTAAACGCTCTTTCAAAAGATCCGCTTGCGCTCTTTCGTCATCGGTAGTGACCACCGCATCGATCAGGTTGGTGACCGCCTTAATCGGCTCAACAACACCGCCGCTAAATAAATTTCCAAGAAATCCCATACGATCTCCTTAGTAGCTCCAGACTGTGGGACGAGGAAACCCGTCTGCAGTCGTTAAGTTATCTAAATGAATAAACCGTGAACCGCCTTTTTGAGCCACACCTAAACCGGTAATACCGTGTTTTAATGCGACCTCGATCACCCGTAACGCCCGATCTCCGCGAACACCAATATCAATAGCCCGACCAGAAGCATGCGCACCGGGCTTCGCTTTACGTGCTTCAATAGGGTGGCTTGCGTGGCGGTATGCTGACGTGACTACAAATGGAAATCCGCACTCGGCCCTGATCGCATTGATCAGTACCATAAAGTCCGCATCCATATCACATTCACCCGTATGACTGCAGCGTAATTCTTTGTTCGAAAAATAACTCATTGCAAATTCGTCAACATAAAGAACATGCTACTCATGCCAATGATTCCTGCCGTAATAAACGTCCAAAACAATTTGGATATACGCTCAGTCACCGCTGTGTTCGCTGTGAGCTGGTGCTGCATGTTGGATACAATGTCACGCGTTTTATTAATTTCATCGCGGTTTTGATTCATTAAGTCACGGTACATTTCATCTCGCTGAAACAAAGTCACAATGCGCTCGTCAATACGGGCAAGTTGAACCATGGCCTCACTGAGTTTATCAATCTTCTCCTCTATCCGATCTAAGCGCTCTTCACTCATTTCCATTATCCTTCCCCATAGTGTTCATTAATGAGCGTAAACGCTTTAATAGTTCTGCTAACTTGGTACGAAACAACGTGACAGTGACACCTAAAAATATAATTAAGCTCGCTAACTCTTCAGTGAATTCCATAAGATGCTCCATTATTTGAGGCGAACGATAGCAGCAACGCTACCAAGGATTGAGATGACACCTATAATAGGTATTGAGGGAAGGACTATAAGCCCTTTAATAGTAAGTGAGTTGACGTGATGGCTTTGCCAATTTCTATGGAGTTTTCAGCAGACGTTGCCGATAATGTACCATCCATATTGACGTAGTAGGTTGCACCAGCCGTTAACCCTGTTTGGTTGCTGGAGACACCGCCTTGCAATGTAACAGTCGCCGTCTCGCCATCAGCGTAAGCCGCCGCAGAAGTGCCGATTAAATTGTCGGCAGTAGCATTGGAGCCCATGACGGAGGCTTCCAACTGTCCTACAACACCTCTGCTGTTATTAATACCATCAGCATAAGAGTCATGACAAATAACAAATTTACCAGCTGTGTTGGGATCAAAGGCTACCGCGTTGCGTTCGGGTCTGAGTGGGTTTACAACATACTCAGACCCGGCGCTAATGCTGGTGCCAGTTACCGTACCCACAGTAGCCAAACAACTAAGGCCGCCATTATCACCTCTATAAGCAACAACAAATTGTCCCGCCGTGTTCGGGTTAAAGGCTACACTTGGAAACTCTATGTCAGTTGCTACGCTCATCGTAGTCTCTGCCCCAAAACTAATCGCCGTTCCTGAGACTGTACCTACCTTGGCTACAAACCTCGTGGGGCCGGTAGCCTTATAACAAACAACAAACTGATTGGCCGTGTTTGGATCAAAGTCTGCCGCACCATGCTCGGTAGACGATGAGTTAAATACCACCCCAGAACCAAAGGTAATCGACGTACCGGATACCGTACCAACCACCGCTGTACCGTAATTGGAATTGCCATAATCCATGTATACAACAACAAATTGTCCCGCCGTGTTCGGGTCAAAGGTTATATCCAAATTCTTTATTGACGATGACTGAAATACCACCTCAGAACCAAAGGTAATCGACGTACCGGATACCGTACCAACCACCGCCGTACCGTAGCTACTATTGCCGCCATCCTTATAAGCAATAACAAATTGTCCCGCCGTGTTCGGGTTAAAGGCTATTTTGAGCTGGGCCGGTTGACTTGTGGTAAATGTTGTTTTAGCACCAAAGGTAATCGACGTACCGGATACCGTACCTATTACGACACAGCCGTCATAACCATACTCTCTAAGACAAACAACAAATTGTCCGGGCGTATCTGGATCGAAGGCCAAGTCGGTGCTATAGGAAGCTGTATTCCATGGACTTGAACCTGACAAAACCAATACTTTTTCGCCAAAGGTAATCGACGTACCGGATACCGTACCAACACAGGCCGAGGGTTTGTCGCTGTTGCTGTGATCCACAAAAGTAACAACAAACTGGTTAGCATTGTTCGGGTCAAAGGCTGCTGCGATGTACCTAGCCTCCCCTGAAACGAATGTCGCCGCTGAGCCTGCTGGAATACTCTCAGGGAGGGTGACAAGGGCATTTGCCACTGCTTCCACAGTGCCGTCTGTTTTCAGAATAACTGGTGCGCCGTTCGGCAGTGTGCCAGTAGCGGTAATGTCGGCGGTATTGCCTGCCGAATAATCAGGTGATGTTAATTCCGCAAGCTCAGTAAAAACATTACGGTCGGACATACTCAGTAGGTCTGACATTTGTCTCGCTTTACTCATAACTATTACTCTGGTAGTTCAGGTTCCGACCAGTCTGGATTAACTGACCAAGCGCCATCAATAAGGAAATATTTACAGCCCACCCAGTCGTCGGGTGGCGTTACGTCAGTTACAACTTGCGCATTGCTAGCGTCCATATCAGCAATGATAAATTCCGGACAGGTAATATAGTCATCCGAAACGCCAAGCTCATCATTGTCACTAAAGACGTATTTGGAAATATTGGTTGCTGTATCTATAATCGTTTTCACTGAGTAATCCTCTTGCATTTAAATTAGGCAACTGTGTTATCTACAGCGCCTTTAATTGTAAAGTAGTGGCTGTCAAGGCTTTGCCGATCTCGACACTAAGGTCGCTTGACGTTGTAGTCAATGTACCGTCCGTTTTGATGTGGTAGGTTGCACCAACAGTTAACCCTGTCTGGTTGGTGGAGAGTCCTCCTCTCAACATAATGATCGCTGTCTCGCCATCAGCGTAAGCCGCCGTAGAAGTACCGATGAAATTGTCGATAGTGAGGTTGGTGGCAAGGGTGGAGGTTGCTGTTTTACCTAACAGAGCGGTGCCTTGGTTGCCGTTGCCCCCGTCTTTGTAACAGATAACGAAATCACCAGCCGTGTTAGGATCAAAGGCTATGCCAAAGTATGAGGTAACTGCGTCGTTGATGATAATTGGAGAAGACAAGGTGAGGGTTCCATCTGCTATAGTCCCCACCACAACTTTGCCTTTGTCGCTATTATCGCCATCCATAAAACATACGATTAGATTTCCGAGACTGTCCATATCTGATCGCATATAGTGGCCACTATCGCTAAATTCTACCCGTGAGCCAAAGGTAAGAGATGTACCTGATATAGTGCCTACATACGATCCTCCACCATCGCTTGACGCCAAATGACTAATAACAAACTGCCCAGCTGTACTCGGATCGAATGTTATTGCATGGTAATAACAACTACCTGAATAAAAGACAATTTCTGAACCAAAGGTGATGCTTGACCCCGATATGTTGCCCACAATAGCCGTACCGTAGTTACTATTGCCGCTATCCCTATAAGCAACAACAAATTGTCCCGCCGTGTTCGGGTCAAAGGCTACAGCGGTGTACAAGGTAGACCCTGTGTTAAATATAAACTCAGACCCAACACTAAAACTAGTGCCTGAAATCGTACCAACAACCGCTGTTCCTTGGCTACTGTTCGCTTCATCTTTGTAAACACAAATAAATTGTCCTGCTGTACTCGGATCAAAGGCCATACTCAGGTAACCACCTTTGGCTTCATGTATCGCCGCCGTAGTGCCAAACGAAAGACTTGTGCCTGAAATTGTACCCACGGCCCCATATATATATTCTACGGGAGAGTGCTCTGTTGCCCAGCACACTAGAAACTTCCCAGCCGTATTCGGATCAAAAGCTACCTTTATAGCATCACTAAATATATATGTGTTTACGCCACTTGTTGTTATTTGAACTTTAGTGCCAAATGAAATGCTTGTGCCTGATACGGTTCCTAAAACAGCGGAACCTTTAGCGCCATCCCTGAATACAACAACAAACTGGTTGGCATTGTTCGGGTCAAAGGCTACCGCCTGCGCTAAAGCAGACTCTGTGCCATACACCACTTCTGAGCTGGCTGGAATGTTCTGTGGGAAATTTGCGCCACTGCCGGCCACTACTTCCACAGTGCCGTCTGTTTTCAGAATAACTGGTGCGCCGTTAGGCAGTGTGCCAGTAGCTACGAATTCAGTGCTTACGCCAGTTGATGCGCCGCCTGACCCACCACTTGAAGTGCCGAGAGATTCGACAGCCTTGGTTAATAATAATAAGTCTTTTGCTGGTGTGGCAGATGTAGTGGCATCTAATGCAGCCTGCAAGCTAGACTCTGCTGTGGTTATATCTATTGCCATGATGTACCCCTTAGATACCTATAAGTGAAAGAACCTCAGCGTCCTCCACCATCTCCTGAAGCGTTTCTTCAGAGGATGCGGGGAGCCCAAGGTGTAGTATGATTTCTTGCCCTTGCAACAAAGGCTGAGTGAACTGGATCGACGCGCCATCACTGGCGGTATAGTCATCGCCGTCAACGAGTAGGAGGCCATCCGAGTGGACGTCAACCGTGCCGGGGGCGTATGTCAGCCCCGTGATGGATGTTTGACCCACTGTAGCAATAACAAACTGGCGACTGATGGGTGAACGTGTGCCGGTTGCCACAACATCCCACGCACTACCGCTCCACTCATATAGGGTAGCGCCCATTGAAAGCGTGTCATTCACGCTAGGCGTGGCAGGAAACCCACCATCAGCAAAAACATAGGCAGTCATAGTTATAGCCCCTTCAATAATAAGTGAGTTGACGTGATGGCTTTGCCAATTTCTATGGAGTTTTCAGCAGACGTTGCCGATAATGTACCATCCATATTGACGTAGTAGGTTGCACCAGCCGTTAACCCTGTTTGGTTGCTGGAGACACCGCCTTGCAATGTAACAGTCGCCGTCTCGCCATCAGCGTAAGCCGCCGCAGAAGTGCCGATTAAATTGTCGGCAGTAGCATTGGAGCCCATGACGGAGGCTTCCAACTGTCCTACAACACCTCTGCTGTTATAAATACCATCAGCATAAGAGCCATGACAAATAACAAATTTACCAGCTGTGTTGGGATCAAAGGCTACCGCGGGGCGATCGGGATAGTTGGGGTTTATAACATACTCAGACCCGGCGCTAATGCTGGTGCCGGTTACCGTACCCACAGTAGCCAAACAGTAATTGCTAGAGCCGCCATTATTACCGTTATAAGCAACAACAAATTGTCCCGCCGTGTTCGGGTTAAAGGTGACACTTGGAAACTCTATGTTAGTTGCTACGCTCATCGTAGTCTCTGCCCCAAAACTAATCGCCGTTCCTGAGACTGTACCTACCTTGGCTACAAACCTCGTGGGGCCGGTAGCCTTATAACAAACAACAAACTGATTGGCCGTGTTTGGATCAAAGTCTGCCGCACCATGCTCGGTAGTCCCTGAGTTAAATACAACCTCAGAACCAAAGCTAATACTTGTGCCTGAAACCGTACCTACACGAGCTGTGCCGTATTGGTTATTAACATCATCCCTATAAGTTACAACAAACTTGCCAGCGTTGTTTAGGTCAAAGGCTACTGAGATGGAGTTGGTATTTCCTGAGTTGAATACAACCTCAGAACCAAAGGTAATCGACGTACCGGATACCGTACCAACCACCG
>ERZ1046740.580-NODE-580-length-29985-cov-6.906549_pt1 | contig 29985 bp, 35 predicted proteins | sample MGYA00383093_ERZ1046740 | MGnify/ENA primary metagenome ERZ1046740 (study PRJEB29581, sample SAMEA5548363) | metagenome | biome: marine; feature: coastal; material: water | depth 25 m | study: Short-term variability in the microbial, nano- and picoplankton... | reverse complement strand
CTATCCCGATAGACCCAAGGGGTATTTCTGCCCACTTTGCCATCAGTTCAGTTTTTTCTTATCAAAGCGATTATTTTTGTTATTCTTGGTAGCTTTTAAAAGATCTTCATCAGGCTCAAAATTGATCTCGCTTTCCTGTAGCTCGTTGTATAGTTGCTCTGAGCCGCTGGCCATCTGTCCTATGTAGGCATACAGGGTCATCATACTTTCAAAAGACAAAAACATTCCTGTCATAATATCATTGAAGTATGCTATTTGTTCTTCATCAAGATCCTCATCTAGGTTGTTTCCAGACAGGACAAGGAATTCACCACTATCTTTAATTTGGATCATAAACATCATGGAGTTAGTAGGAAGTTCCTCTGGCTTCATTCTGTCCTCGATTTTGCTAATAATTCAAAAAAATACTGAGCATCTACCACCGCCAAAGGAGTGCGCCTGTCCGCTTTGATAACCGCTACAGGCTCTATGCCTTCTTTGGAATTTTCAGTGGCTTGATCCATCACTTTGTAAATAGCAAAAGACTTATATGCCTTGCATTCCACACTGATGGGTATTTGCTTACGTGCTGCAGGGCTGAACTGGAGATCTTCACCTCCAGACCCCATCGATGTTGATCTTATGTCATCCTGTTCGAGTTCAGGAAAAAGCTCTAGGAGCCTGTCCCGTGTCCACTGTTGATGTCTACGCCCCTTACTCTTGGCACTTGAGGTTTTGATGGGCATTCACAATACCTCGCTATCATACTTAGTGTACCAGTAGTGACGGGGAGATTTAGCTTGTGATCCTGTCTGAGGTAGGAGCTTCGCCTTGGGCCAACATGAGGATGTGAAGGAACAGAACCCACAGGTAGTAGGCAGACGTTTAGATCCAGTAGGCTTACGCCGAAAGGTTTCGTCCTCAGGCTCGAAGCACCGTTTAAATTCACCTTCAAGTGCCTTCACGGTAGACTTCATATCACCAAGGATATTTTTAACTTCCTTTTTACTTAGATCAACTTCAACGACTTTTACTTCGCCACTGCTTTTGTCCACTACAACCCAGCCGCCGGGTTCTTTTTTCTGGGCAACAGAATAACCAATGAGCTGTCCTATGTAGCCAAAATCATCTGACTTCTGCAGACCTTCAAAACCCTCAGACCACTTATTCTTAAACGCCCAAGGTGAAGCCGACTTAGTATCAAAGACCTTATGATCTATTTCGATGTCATCTTCACCACGCACCTCTGTACCAGCGACATTCAACTTAACCTTGTTTTTGCCTCCGGTGATGTTTGCACCGCTGATGCGTAGAATTAGCTGCATGATAGCTTCAATCATGTCGCCATGCATCATTCTCATTATATGGTTATATGGCATTCGTGTCTTGGGCTTACCCGCTTTCTCCATTTGAAGTTGGCAGGTAGGCTTGGATATGTTGGACATCCGTACCCGGAAAGGTTCCTGTTCACGGAAGAGCTGTCTTTCAAGCCCTTCCCTGACCATTTCAACAGCTTCATCGATCCACTCTTTCTTAATCTCAAGTTGATCAGACTCGTTGTTGGAAAGCCTTTCCATGATTTGGTGGATTTTGGCTTCTAGTATCAATCCATCAGATCCGCATCTAGGTCATCTTCTAAGGCGACGATAGCATCGTCATCCATCACACGGTCTTTTAGTGATCGTTCATATGATCCATCAATGTTCTCATTTTCAGACTTAACCAGCCCAGCAAAATGAACCATAGTCTCCATTGTCTTGTCATCTAATGGGACCGGGTTCTTAATGTCTGGTGTGTAGTGCCATGTGTAGTAGGTTACACTACCATTCTGATGTTCCTGACTAGCAAGGTCCACCCACACATCACTATAGTTGCGGCCATTCAGCTTCTTAACAACTTCATCCTCGAAGTTCATGTAAGATGAGTTCTTGTTGAGAATGATTGACGGTACGTTTTCTACCTTAACCTTCTCTCCTGAGGCAGTAACACCCTCATACGAAACCAAGCAACGTAGCTGTCTGAACAGAGTAATGCTCTTGTATTTAGACTTCTGTTCTGGAGACCAGTTCTTCATCTCACGAGATGTAGGCTTGCCACAACGGATACCGCCCTGCATATCACGAGGTTCATGACTCAAAAACGGAATGAGGAGTGTCTTATTACGCACACGGTTCTCATCTGGATCATAATCGATCCACTGAAATAGCTGGGATAGTACACGTACTCGTACTGTTTCAGCATATACCTCTTGATCGTAGTTCTTCAGAAAGAACTGACCCTCGAATTTACGGATGTCGTTGCCTTCTTTATCCTTACGCTGAGACGATATCTTCAGCTCTGGAAGGCGTGTGCCACTGCCTGATTGTGGCCGATCATTGATACCTAATGTCTGATGTAATTCAGCCATCGACATTGTTGATGTAGTTTGTAGTTCGGCCATTCGGCTCTCCTCAAGTGTATGGTAAATAGCTATACTACATTTGAGTGTCGTCGGCAACACTTAACTGTTCTATAATCATCCAATTTGACCCCACTGAATACTCGATGTCTAGGGGCAGAACTGCTTGGTAATTAAACCGATTTTTAAGTTCTTCAATCACACCTGACATGGCCCACTCAAGTGCAATACCTACGGCATCAATTTCATTGGGATGTATATCTGCAACAATAGAATCGTGTACTGTGAGGATCAGCTTCGATTGAAGGCCCTCATCACGAAACCTTTTAAGCGCACGAATACATGCCAGAGGCACGATATCAGCCGTTGCAAAGCTCTGGCAGGGGAAGTTGACCACTTGGGTGTGATTGGTAACTCTTCCAGACCCAAGCCGTTTTGCTCTGGGGAACGCAAATTGTCTACCGCTTGGAGTTTGAATATATCCTCGCTTGATAACGTCATCCCCAAGGCTTTTGTGCCATCTTGATAGTCCTTTGTAGATATCAAAGTAGGAGTCAAAGTAGGCTTTGATGTGGCTTGCTTTTCCATTTGAACCTCCGCCATATAATGGCTGGAACGTGAACGCTTTCGCTTGATTCCTTTCATCTTTAGTCACCTCTTCCTCTGTTTTCTGTAATATGATTGATGCGGTCTGTTTATGAACGTCTTTACCATTCAGAACATCGTCTATGATCTGCTGATCCCGAGACAGCATTCCTGCAACTCTAAATTCAAGGCCAGCAAAATCCATTTCTCCGATTTTTCCGCCGGGAAACCTACTTACGATAGCCTTTCGGACCTCGAACTTGTTGCCCTTTGGTAAGTTCTGGAAGTTAGGATTAGTAGATGACAGACGCCCGGTAGCAGTGACACACTGATTAAATGTGGAGTGCAGTAGTCCTGAGGATCTGGTCCACGTCTGTATCCCAGATATAAAGCTATCGAGGTAGGTGTTGATAGCATTCAGGCGGCTGATCTTAGTCAGGAACTCAATAGCAGTGAGGTTACCCTTTTCCCTTGCCTGATCTATAAGACGCCCAATAGTGAGCTTATCCGTCTTAAAACCATTGATGCTTGCATCAGAGGGCATCTTGGGGTTTAGCTTCAGCCCTGCTACTTTGCTCTGGGGAACGTAGATAGCGCCCCGCCCAGCGCATAGGCTGCACTTACTGCGTATCTTCCACGCATCTCCATTCTTCTTGTACTTCTGTATAGTACCGTGGCCGCTACATAACTGGCAGCGCATAGCTACAGTTCTGTATACCTTCTGTGTTGTGGATCTAACAGATCTGTTAAATTGGCTTTGGTTCATACGAGGTGGCATCAAAGGCTTACCCTTCGAGTTCACACCTATATTCCAAGTAGACCTGTGCTTTTCACGATCCATCACCTGACGGGAGTACACAACCTTTGTCATGTCCTGTCCGCTGTTGAGGTTGATTGGGGTGTCGCCCATTACCTCGGTAACAATTTGGTTAAGGGCCTTCTCTAGTTCTGCCTTTTCTGCACGAAAGTCACTCTCAACTTGATTGAGAACATCCATATCGATCTTACAGCCGTTGCCTTCTATTTCCAGAAGGAACCACGTCATTTCGTTCATCAGACGAACTATGTTCAGTAGAGGCTTGTTAGGATCAGTGTTGAACATCTCCTGTTGGGATAAGTATATCTCCCCACAGCTAACAACGTCAGCTTCAGCATATTCCCGCACCACCTCGATAGGCATAGCCTCGAAGCCCGTGCCAGATGCAAACAGCTCATCGACTAGCTCACTCTTCTTACGAGTAACATTATAACGCTCGGCTGTTGCTTTTAGGGATATCTCCCGGCGTACTACTTGATCCTTATCATCTTCATCTTTGATGATTTCAGTGTTACGCCCTTTGCCTAATATATATTCTGCAATCATCGTACAGTATATACGATCTGGTATACTAAACCCGGCCTCTATCAGCCAAAAGACATCAAACTTACTGTTATGTGCAATGATGCCCTTGGCCTGATCTAAGTAGCCTTGTAGCTTCTTAGGGTCATCAGGGGTGGTGAGTTCATTATGGTAGTAAAAGTCATTCTGGACATCTTCTACACTCGTTTCACCAAGCCACCCGTAGTGTGCTGACACGATTTTATTGTTAGGGTTCTTGGGGCTGTTGTCCCATTTGTTATTACGCTTCTCAACTGTGGTTTCTAGGTCCAGTACCAGCCAGCCATCACGCAACATAGCGTGACACCTCAGGCTCGATGCTACAAACTATTGTCCCATGCCATCCACTCAGCTTATTTTTAGACACTGTAATGAAACGGGTGTTGTCTGGCTTGTTGTCTTCATTCTCCCCGGAATGACGCCCCAGACCCAAAATAAGATCGCTTTCCGCTGCCTTACCAATCTTGGAACCTTCCATCATGGTATAGGTCAGTCGTGTCTTACCATCCGCATCTGCACTGGCTTGGGATACTGCCAGTAGGCCACACTCGAACCTTTTGGATGTCTCACGCAAGCGCCTGTACAATTCCCGTAGACGTTCATGCCCTGCATTATACTGGCCAGCAATCTGAACTTTGTCGGCCTGATCGATACAGATCAAATCAGGATTGATCTTTTCAATATATGACTCGATACGATCCAGATCCCAATCTTGGGTATCCTTCATGATCAGTCTATCTTTAATAGCAGTGTATTTACGCTTGGCTTCATCAGAGTTTAGTTTAATGCTTTCACGGGTCATTCCCGTCCACGCTTGGTAAGCACGTAACTTAGTCCGCTTCGTTATCTCCTCATTACCGAGGTACAGAACTTTAGCGCCTTGCTCACAAAATCCTCCGGGGCCAGCTATTAAACTAATAGCAAAGGAAGTCTTACCTGTTTCAGGTGTAGCGAAAATGATACCAAACTCACCCGCACCAATACCATACACAGTCCTATTTAACGTAGGGATATTAAATGCCCATCTAGCATCATCACCTGTTTCAGCTAGAAGCTCATCAAGATCGTCGGTAGTAGGATCACCAAAGTCATCTGGTAGGTACCCATCAATGGATCTTTCAATTAGGCTGCGGACTCTGTTCATTGCTTCGTAATGACCATTAGTCATGTTGATGCCTTCGTCGGCAATTTCTCGCCCAATCTCTCTGCGCCATAGGTTTTCGATAGCATCATGTGCAACGTCAGGAGAAACATCCGGGGCGTTCTGTATGCTTCCAAGTAAGTCTTTAACTACCTCTTTCTCGGCCCGAGTAGCCACAGGGTAGTTAAGATCATACAGGATCATTAGTTCTTTGGTTGAAAGGTCGTGTTGATACTTTTCGTGTGCATCACACAGTATTCCGTAGAGGTCTTCTGCCTCATCTGAAAATAAGGATCTCTTCAATTTAGACTTGTTATCGTTGTAAAATTCTCTTGATAGTAGGTTTTTAAGTAATGATTGGTCCACCCAGTTAATCCCCCTTATACTTTTGTAAGGTGTCCTAGGTAACACGTAACAAAACAAAAAAAAAGCCCCAACCAAAGAAGGGGCAATTCATTCTGTTTGTAGATGGTAGTGTTTAGTTGTTTCTAAACTTCATTTTCTTAATGTCAGGGGCATGATCTCCCCTTCGTTCCTTTAAATCCATCTGGGTAGACACAACATGATCGTTTCCTTTAACCAGTGTTTCCAAAGCCTCGTCCATCTTATCCTGAAATATTCCGGCTTCTCTAAAACTCGGAAATTCTAGGTCTATAAGTATTATTGCCCTTGCTTTCATTGCGGCCATTCCTTTTAGTTTAACGTCTGTATTGGCAGCGTAGACGGTGGGTTGTTGTTCATGCAGTTTTCCTCTGCATCTTCCTAAGTCATTAATTATACATTAACAGGAGGGGCTTGATGAGGGTCAGACCAACTGGATGCTTTCCTGCCGTGGCAGGAACCTTCTAACTTCTTACATCTTCTTAAATCGCACATAGTATAGCCTCAATCTCCTTTCTGTTTAACCATTTTAAATCTTCGTTTGTAAGTTTTACCTTCACATTTAAATGTGACTGCAAGCTCTTGGCTAATTGTAGTGCCTTTGAACTGGCATCTTTGTCAAGAATAATTGTTACGCAGCTAAAGTGTCTAAGTCTAGACTTAATAGGTGCTGTAATATTTGTTCCGAGTAAGGCGTAACCACATACTCCCTCAACATTACTTACTGAACAGGCTGATGCTACGTCTTCAACTACTACAGCGGTACTGGAATCACCTACTTGTATTCCACCCTCGGTATTACCAAAGCTCATCCACTTAGGATTACTGCCATCCAATGATCTTCCTACCGCACCTGTGTTATCGTTGTTGAAGTATATAACACGGTTACGGGCAGGGTAGTATTGTATCCTTATAAGCCCCTGCTTGTATGCATCATAGGAATTAACAGACTTTAGATAGTCAACTGCATCAGGATTGTTATCTATACCAGATAATATTGTTGGTATCTGCTTAGTTTTCTTAACCTTGCCTTTAACAGTACCATTAAGGTTGTTTTGAATAGCTGTTAATGACCGCCCTGTATTATATGCACCTTTAACTCTACAAGATGCTCTATAACAATTCCATATGATACGTCCATCTATCTTACTGATTGTGAACTTCTTACGTCCGTAGCAGAATGGGCAGTCTAAGGTCTTACTATCCCCTTCCCGCATCGATATAGACTTGATTATGCTTATTTGGTCACTTCTAGTATAGCTCATTTAGTTAATTCTATAGCTCATTGTTATGCACCATAAGTGTGATAGTTCGGGGCCTAACGGCCCCTCACTTATACCAAGAAAAAACCATCTGTCTAGTGTTAAATTGAACACCTAGTTATCGGAACACAATCAATGAGGTCGTGTAAGCTATTCAAATCATTCAATAGACTTATAACCTGAAGGTCGTAGGTTCAAATCCTACTCCCGCAACCAACTATCTGATATTACTTAAAAAAATACCCCCAAAAGGGGATAAATTTAGTTTTGTTGTCAAAAGTTGTCTTTTTCGGGGATGACTCACAGAATCAGAGCTTTCCAACTGATAGGAAACAAGTCTGACATTTCCTTACTAATCTGATCTGCAACTATACGGGTCTCCGCCTGAGTGTCAGATGCACATCTGAGCTTACACATATCCGCCCACGCATCAAGACTACCTGACCACCACCATTCAGTCATGGTAGAGGCTGGCAGGACCATGCGTGCTTGTTCAGGGCAGACATCAGCATCGAGTAGAGACTGATATAATTCGTACTGTAGTTTCTGATAATGTGTCTGTGTCTCGCCCACCAAGAAGTCGGGGTTACGTTTATCGTAGATGTTATACAACTCTACCGTCCCGGCACTGCCCTGCTTCTTGTCTTCGCTACGTCCACGCCACACATCAGGCTCGTAGAACTCTGGCTTGTTGTCCACATATCTACGACTGATCTCATTCCAGCGCAGGAACTTATGCTTCACCAACTGTCTAGCTACGAACATGGGAGCCTTAACGTGAAAGGATGCGAAAGCATGTCCAAAGGGAGATGTATGCTTGTGCATAGCTAGGTAGCGGATTAACTTGGCGTCACGGTCAGATAAGCCCTCACGTAACGCTGAAAACTCCCAGTCGCTTTTCTTACCGAAGCTGACACGGGCAGCATTAACTACTGATAGGTCACTACCCATATGGTCGATGTAAGTTGCTTTAATCATATCTTATTTTTCATCACGTTTTCTTAATTGATCCCGGACTGCTACGATCAAGTCGATCAATCTCTCTGTTGTTTGATGTGAGGCCCGTAAGGCAGCGGGATTGCCTAGCATTAGCTTCTGCAACTCCTGTTCAAATGCCTTACGAGCCTCGTTGATGTCACGCATTCTGCCACCTTTTTTGCATACCTCTGGATGCGGTCTTGCGGGTAGGGTTCACATATATTTCCAGCATTTGCCGTGAGGTGTGTCCTGTAACCGCAGCTATCTCGTCCTCAGTGGCCCCGCTCTGCCCCATCTCAGTGGCCCCGCTGCGTCTTAGATCTCTAATTTGTAGATCAGGATTTAACTTAGCTTCTTTGCGTACATGCTGTGCCACCTTGGCGTACATACGCATGTCATACGGCCTGCCTGTTGCCTCGTAGTTAATGATATAATCATCGTCATTGCCTCGTACTATATCAGCAAACCGTTGACTTAGGCGGGGAGATAATTCTAGTACCATCTCGGTGGATGTTTTCTCTTGAGTGAAGTCAAACACCTCACCATCAAAGTTATCCCAGCGCAACTTACGCATGTCTCCGGGCCTTTGGCAAAGATCGTAGCATAGCAGGGCAAGTGTACCAACAGAACTGTACCCCAACTCGTCCGCTTTATTAACAAACTGTAAGACTTCACTCTCAGACCACATAATCTTACGTCTGATGAGCTTCTGTAATCCCATCTGCTGAAACGGGTTCGGGTGATTATCTCCGAGAACGCCCCGCCTTCCGACAAACCAGATGCGGCGTAAGATCTTAGCCACGCCATTAGCACGATGCAGACTCTTGTTGTTCTTCACAGTTAAATACAGGTCATCAGCAACCTGTGCAGTGACATTCTTTACCAGCATACGCCCAAAGTAGTCATTAGACTGACCAACACGCATAGTAGATGCAGTGTGGAACAAGAACTGATAGGTTCTTTTACTATTATCAGACAATTTATGAAATGCGTCTCTGCTAGTGTAAAAACTAAACAGAGCATCGACTGTATCTTCTTCGATATGGAGCTTCTTAATAGGCCTCTGAGTGCGTTTCCACTCGTCAAAGGCTTGCTCAAGGTTGAGTGATCTTAGTCGTGCTTCTTCATATGTGTTATACTGTTCGAAGCCCACTCCTAGAGCTTTTTTAATGGCCCTCGAAGGTGAGATCACCCAAGAGTATCCATTCTTCTTCTTCCTTTTAGACAGGTACTTATAATGTCGTTTCATATTAACCTCAAGTAGTTATCGGCCTACACAACATGCATATGACACTTAACTAAGTCAATAATAAAACGCTATGGACACTGTGGCAGGTGTTTGATAGAGTGTTTCTAGCGAACTACCCTCCCTTAGTTCGTTCCTCCCTGTTGGTTAGATCCAACGCCTCACTGGCCCCGCTTAATTTACTTTTAGCGGGGCCTTTTTGCATAAAAAAAGAGGCCAAAGGCCCCTCAATTTTACTGACACGTCAGCTCAAAACTACTTAGTAATTATTGCTATCGTTTTGAAACCGTTGCAACAGTCGTTTTCATTGTTTATCGTGTTGCACTGAACTGCAAACAACTCCCCAGTATCCATCTTACATATGCAAGACAGGAAATTTCTATCATCCGTCTTGCTACTCTCATTATTGCTGACTGCATCTAAAAGTGCATTACCTAATTCGTAGGCTTCCCGTTTGGATAATATCATTTTCTCTCCATTGTTATTGGTCGAGGGTGAGTTGATTGGTTTGCATCCTTTACCCAATTTTACTGACACGTCAAGAATTAACTAAGCCGCATATGTACTTCAATAGATACATTAATTATATACCTTATAATGCTGGCATGAACACCTAGTGCAAAAAATACGCTATGCCGCAACGCAGAAAATTCTATGCTGTAACGCAGAAAATGCTATGCTGCAGTGCCGCAGGACATCCAGTTCGTGGCATTGGGAACACTTTAGTAGACACCAAAAAATTGTTTTGTTATTCACGAGCTGGGGCCGATCGGCTCCGCTTAAATCTAACTTAGGAGAATGACCAAAATGAATGATGATGAAATGACCGAGGTGATTGTCTACTCGGAGACGCTGCTCAACAAGAGATCGATTGGAAAGGTTCGAAAGTTAGCCGACGAACTAACCGGGCCGGAAATCCTCTACCTGATAAATTTGCAAATGGCGCATGATCAAAACGGGTTCATGATGTTTGCCGGGATCTGCAAAAAAGATCAGGTGCAGATATCGGGCGATGTCTCGCATGTGACCATGAACGGAAACGCTGTTCAGTTTAATATGGAAGGGCCAGATTATGGCAGCAATTAGGCAATGACCTCGATATATACAGTGCTGGGCTTTTTTACCTTCTGGGGTTTTGTCTTCTATATATTAGCCTAATCCCCTTATACTACACCGAGGCCGTCCCTGTTAATTCCGGGGCGGCTTTTGCTATTCTGTTTCATGATTTAACAAAGTGTTGCCAAGACCACCAAATAGTTTTAAGAGGGGGTAGGGCCGGAGGTCTGTTTAAAATTTAACTAGGAGATGACCAAATGAACAAGATCACGCTAAAAGGATTTGCCAATAATTTTGACACCAGTGAAGCACCCACAAAATGGGTTGCTAAAAAGACAGCGGTAGCATGGGCAAACGGTGCTAATATGCATACCGCTCGGGCAGGCGGTGCATCTGTGGCATATATTGCTGACATCTATTCCGTATCGATCCCCACCATTTATAAGATCCTGAAAGCATCCGCTCCGGTTCACTCTTACCCGTCATTGATCCGGGCCGAGCTGTTAAAGTCTCAAAAAAATGGTGTCGATCTGTCCCGGCGTCTAAATTTTGCCAATAATCGTTTGGCCATTTTAGAGGACAGTTATGAAGGCCAGAAGGCGGGGCGCAAGTCTATGGAAGCGCAGCGGGATGAGGCTCGGCACGATCTGGCCAATGCCCAGCTAAATGAGGCCGCAGCGATTGCTCGGCTCGATGATCCAAGCATCACCAACAAATGGGAGAACGAGGCACACCTTGAACATATGCGCAGACTTGACGCCGAATGCGACCTCAAGGCCGCCGAGGCCCAGATTGATATGATGGCCGAGCGTCTGGCCGAATGCCGGGGCCGGGGTTTCTGGGCACGTTTATTTAATCGCTAAGTCGAAACCGGGGCAGCTCCCCGGTTTGCAGACAATGGCCACCCTGCACTGATGAGACAGGCCGCTAACTAGGAGATGACCAAATGAATATTGCAAACCTAAACCACCTATCACCCGAGATCATTTCGCTTGCTCAGAAATTGCACGAGCGCCAACAGGCCGAGCAGCCCAGCCCAGCAATGCGCCGCCTATTCCCGGCGCTCGATCACACCGGGTTCACAGCCGCAACCGCAGCAATGCAATTTCACCCAGAGGATGCGCCAATCGGGGCCGCAGCGTATGACATCCCGTCAAATGTTGGCAGCCTAATATATCGCACCGATACAAACGCCCCGCTGGGTGTAGTGGGTGAGCGCTATGCAATAGCACAGAACGGGGATCTGGCCGCCAAACTGGCCGAGGGCTGCGAGGCTGCGCTTCCTACACGGGCTTTGCAGAACATCGAGCTGCGGGAAAGCACCAGCCGCAATGGCCGTTTCACCCGGTTTGAATATTCTTTCCCTGAGATCGGCGCAGATATCCGCCAACTGACCGGGCGCAGCACTTCCCTGCGATTTCGGGTGGCTGTGGTCAATGGTTTTGGCGGGACATCGATCCGCTGCAATGCCGGGGCCATCGATTGGTATTGTGACAATGGCATGACGTTCGGAGAATTCGAAACCTCAGTATTTCGTCATACCTCAGGCTTCAATCCTAACAAGATAAAGCAGTTTGTGACAACCGAGGCCGAGCGTTTCAAAGAACGTGTGAGCATCTGGCAGCGTTGGGCCTTGAATGAGATCAACCCAGCCGAGGCCGAGCTATGCCTTGAGGAAGCCGGGATGGCTGGCCGCACGATCAAGCGTGTAATGCAGCAACTGGATGCCGAAGCTGCCGAGCGGGGCATGACTACATGGGCCGTATATTCAGCCCTCACACAGCGCTCAAGCCACAATAGCGAACTGTTCCCGGTTCGTAACAGCTCGAACATCGATAACGTGGCCGAGGTGTTAGACCGCCGGGAACGTGAGGTGGGCCAGATCATAAGCCACCCGGCAATGGCCCGGATCGGTATGGCTGCATAAGGGTGAGATGATGGAACATCACGCACATTTCCAAGAGGAATTATCATTGAACCATGAGCCTAGTCTGAACCACTGGGCGCATCTCATAGCAGATGGTGAAATAGAAAATGGACGCACCAACTGGGATTACGAATACGAACAGGCATGGCACTGGTTGGACGCCGAATTTAACTACAATTACGAATATCGAGAGGTAGCTGCATAAAGTCGAAACGCCCGGGCTAATCTCCGGGCGTTTGGCCACCTTGGGCAAGGGTCACTGATGAGACAGCCCACTAACTAGGAGATGACCAAATGAAACTTTTGACTAAAGCAAACCGCACGAAGCTCGAAGCAAACGCCCGGAAGACTGAGCTGGATGATGAAGAAGATCACCGCCCGGTGGTAAAACTGTTTAACCCTGCCGGGGCGGGCACTTGGCTTCTAACCGAGATCGAGGGCGATATAGCTTTCGGCCTCTGTGATCTCGGGATGGGTTCCCCGGAGCTGGGCAGCGTCTCGATCACAGTGCTGGAAGCAGTACAGGGGCCGCTGGGGATCGGTATTGAACGGGATATGTATTTCAAGGCCGACAAGACCATATCCGAATATGCCGAGGCCGCCCGTGTCTCTGGCTGCATAGCAGCGTAGGGGGCGAGATCATGGAAATTCAGAACACATCACAAGCCCTCGAGGTGGCTTTAACTCTGGCCATCACAGCACCCACCGAGGCCAAGGCCCAAGAGTGCATCACCTTGGCCGAGAGCTTGGCGCAGGGACTAACACCCGGCGCTGTACAGGCTGCAATGTTGGCCGCAGAGAAGGGGGCCGCAGCATGAGCGAGGTTCAACTAACAGAGGCGCAGCGTCAGTCTATTGAGCACGTTCACGCATGGCATGAGATCCCGCAGCCGCTCGATCAGTTCATAGCCGCAGCACAGCCTCAGATCGGCTGGGATGATGGCTCGATTATGATCAACGCCAAAGGGATCTGGATTGGCATCGAGGCGGATGGCAGCCGCCACAGCTAACAACACCCACAAAAAGAATGATGAGGCCCGGCTGATCGCTGGGCCTTTTCTTTTGCCTGAGAGCCACCCAGAGCCACGCACAGAGGGGGATCTATTCCGCCCGGTATAGTTGGACTATCTGGGTGTCTGAATGGCTCCTTAAAACGCAGCACAGAGGCACACAGGAACAGCGCCCCGGATCGAGGGCGGATCTGCACGGGATCGAGGCCGAGACAATGCCCGGGCGTGTGATCGATCAGGGCCGAGATCTGGCCGGGGTTCTTTCCGGTGTTTGATATGATGCTCCCCGGGGCCACCTCCGCCCGTTTTGTAATCCCGTAAAGATCCGCCGCAGCGCAGAAACTGGCCACCACCCCCCGGGGGGGATAGGTCACATTTGCATGTTATCCGGGCTGATAACTAACAGATAGCAGAACCGACAACACAAACTAAGGGCGACACCATTGCAGCCCTATAAATAAGGGGTTTCGGCCATACTTTTAAGGGTAAAAGGCCCCGGCACCTCCGGGGGCGAGTGCCACTGGGGGGGGTACCCGTACTCGTGTACAAGCCCTACCCAAGATTGGAATTTAAACACTGTAAATAGAGCCAAGGCATTAACGTACCTGTAGGAATGTCAAAGCCCTCTGCCCATAATGAGATTAGCTTGGTTGTAAATGTAAACTAAGTGTTGCGGGTGTGTTGTTGATAACACCACATATAACACCTAACTATTGACTTAAATACAATATGTAGGTTAGAATAATTGTATTCTCCGATTTATATCGGACATGCGCCAGTTATAGAGGTGCTTATGGATTCCAACGGCGTAGATGTATCACTACCAATACAGTGCTACCTTGAGAATGACCTAGAAGTTAATGATGAAGGGATATGCACCCTAGTTACCCTTATGTTTTTGGGAGACGAGGATGATCCTGTTGAGATTAGGGTACCATTCGAGGCTGTCACTGAGCTTGTGATAGACACACATCGTGATTTTGGTGTTGAGATGTATCAATCCCTTTATTCGATAGCCCATGAGTTAGCTCGGTCAGCAGAAGAGATGCGTACAGTAGCAGGACGGATGGAAGATAGTCTGTCTGCAGCAGAGGAGTTGTTTGATGGGTTGTCTAGAGATGTGGAATGAAGATGATCTAGATCATGTATCTAAGGTAGACCTGTTAGAGTACCACATTCGGAAGAAAATGGGATGGAACCTGCACTCAGCCAAGCATCGATGCAAGGGTTCAGACATACCTTTTGATATTGAGGTAGAGGATCTGGCCCCATTTCCGCTATACTGCCCTGTTTTAGGAATTCAGTTGAATTGGTTAGCTGATGCACGGGCTGTGCTGGACCATGCACCCTCTATAGATAGATTAGACCCATCTGTGGGTTATATCCGAGGAAATGTAACCATTATATCCAATCGAGCGAACCGAATTAAGAATGATGCGAGTCTAGAAGAGGTCATCAAGGTTGCACGATGGCTAGAAAAGCAAAAGGACGCCTAAGAAGAGCGCCCCGATTATAATCCCTACAGACAGCTTAAATTGTATGAGGTCTGCGGAAATAACTAGCTACCTGCAAACAAAGGTATATAGGTATTTGTCTGCTCCGCACCCAAATAAGTTATAACACGTAATTTGCTAACTGTCTAGCAAATTCTTTATTCCCCACTCACTTGTTGACCTAACTAATGCCTATATGGTATAACAGTTATAGACAAGATGCTTTAGTATTAAGGCACCATTATGTCCTCCCAAGTAAATTTGTACTATGTCCGTGCTGCCATTGAGGCAAACACCGGAATACGTCTATCCCTAAAAGAAACCAAGCAATACCTCGTTGAAGAAGGGATGATCACAGACAGTGATGATGCCTACGAGTTTAGAGGTTACTCTGAGTACTACAGGATGGATGATGGTACTTCCCAGCATATGCAAGAAGATCCGCAGGATATTAAGGAAGATATCAATTTAGCACTGCGTTTAATGGAGAATACCAGATGAAGAAGAGCCAACTGATGAAGATTGAAAAAGCCAACTGTGGTGCGAGTGTAAAAGCGTATAACGGCGGTTTGATGTCCAATAAGATGGGCGCACCCAAGAAGCGCAAAGATCGTGAGATGGAAGCCTACGGCGGCGGCTATGCTAAGAAGAAGAAAAAGTGACCTACTTCGTTGCGGTTGCTTTTATGTGCATAGGCCCCTTGGCCTCTGATTGCAGGTATGCAGTACGTCCCGTTATTACGGCGTCTAAAGGCGATTGTGAGGTAAAACTTGGCAATCAGCTACAAGTTTTCAGAAGCAGAAAGATCTTTGCGGTAGGTTCCTGCGTTCCTGTTGAGATGGATGGCGAGAACACATAATGAATTTAACATACGGTTAGAAGTAACGCCTAGTAGAGTGCGATATTTTCTACATTTATAAGATGCGAGGACTTATGGCCAAGGGCGATAAGAAATATTCCAAAACCGTTAAAGATTCCAAAACCGGACGTAAGAAGACCGTGAAGTATGGTGCAAGAGGCTACAAGATAGCACCCGGCACAAAGAAGGGCGACTCTTATTGCGCCAGATCTGCTGGTCAGATGAAGAAGCATCCGGCAGCGGCTAAAAATCCTAATAGTCCACTGCGTTTATCCCGCAAAAAATGGAAATGCACAGGTAAAAAATCGAGGCGCAACTAATGTCGTTAGTAGATAACATAAATAAGCGTAAAAAGGCGGGAACATCTCGCAGCAAAAAGAAGTCAACTGTTTCTCCTAAGGCCTATAAAAATATGAAAGCTGGCTGGCCTAAGAAGAAAAAGAAGACTTAGCCGTGAATGAAGATCGCCTCGCACGGATAGAGGACAAATTGGACGCATTATCCAATGCAGTCGTGACACTAGCCCGTATGGAAGAGCGGATGACTACCGTTCTCAAACGCATGGATAATATTGATAATCAGCAAAATTCAATGTGGGATCGAATTATTGAGTTGGATCAGCTCAACGCCTCTAGAGGACATAAGTTACAGTTCTTTGAACGTATTTGGTGGATAGTGTTCACAGCGTCTGTGGGCGCTATCTTTATTTACATGAGGACAACGGGATGACGCCATTAGTTAAAGAAAAGAAACTGACAGAGAAGCAGGAGATATTCCTAGATGCACTGATTACAGATGCCAAAGGGAACATCAGGGAAGCCATGCGTATGGCTGGATATTCGGACACTACAAAGATCGCAGAAGTCGTAGGTCCACTTAAAGAACAGATTACTGAGAAGGCATCTATGGTTTTGGCGATGAATGCGCCCAAAGCAGCCTTTGGTATTGTGGGAGTGTTAGACGATCCGAGTGCTATGGGCGCACGGAACTCTGTAGCTGCAGCTCGGGAAATCCTAGACCGTACTGGTCTGGTTAAGAAAGAGCAAGTCGAGGTAACCGGACCCGAAAATGGACTGTTTATTTTGCCCCCAAAGAAGACTGATATAGATGAAATGGGAACAGAAGAGTAGGCCCAATCCTACTGCAAAGATACCTTACGCCTACAAAGCAAGCGAAGATGATCCTCTAGTATTACTTCCTGATCAAGAACAGGTAGAGGTGGTAGAAGCGGCCTTTGTTTACCTAGAAAACGGACACTCCCTACGAGAAACTGCACACTGGGTTTCTGAACAGACAGGGGTACGGATTTCTCATCAAGGCATCAGCAACTTATGGCGGATGCATAGAGGTGGGGATAGTAAGCGTCAGAAGGATCTGAACAAACAGAACCGGAAACGTAAGCCTAAGACTGCATCAGGTAAAGCTGAAGCCAAACTTAAACGTAGAATTTCAGACGCCAAGCGTATGAGAACTATGGCTGAGAATAAGCTGAAGGAGAAACAAAAGCCTGAAGAGGGCTTGATGCAGCCCTACCAAGGCGTAAGTGAAGGATTAGACTTTGAAGCCACGCCTAAAGAACGTGAAATCATCTTCAAACCAAACGCCGGACCGCAAACAGAATTTTTGGCGGCACCAGAAAGAGAAGTCCTGTATGGGGGCGCAGCCGGAGGAGGTAAATCATATGGACTCCTCGCAGATCCCCTACGCTATTTTTCAGTACCTGATTTCAACGGACTCATCCTTAGAAGGACGAATGACGAACTCCGTGAATTGGTCTGGAAGAGCCAAGAGTTATATCCGAAGGCTTACCCGGGAGCGAAATGGGCGGAGAAGAAAAGCCAGTGGACGTTCCCAAGTGGAGCAAAATTATGGATGACATATCTGGAGCGTGACGAAGACGTTCTAAGATATCAGGGTCAGGCCTTTAGTTATATAGGGGTAGATGAACTCACCCAGTATGCCACCCCATTTTCGTGGCAATATTTACGTTCACGGCTTCGTACAACTAATCCTGACCTACCTGTATTTCTTCGAGCAACAAGCAACCCCGGCGGCCCCGGCCATCAATGGGTAAAAAAGGCCTTTGTAGATCCGGCTCCAGCAGGAAAACCCTTTGATGCCACAGACATCGAAAGTGGTGAAGTTCTTAGATACCCGGATAGTCACGATAAGGCAGGGCAGCCTCTATTTCAACGCAGATTTATCCCTGCAACACTTAAAGACAACCCGTACCTGTACAAAGAAGGTACATATGAAGCCAACTTGTTATCGCTACCTGAAATGCAAAGGCGGCAATTACTAGATGGCGATTGGGCGATGGTTGATGGGGCTGCATTTAGCGAGTTCAGACAATCAACTCATGTATGTGAACCATTTGAGATACCACACGAGTGGCGCAGATTTAGATCTGCAGACTTCGGTTACAGTTCCTACTCAGCGGTACACTGGTATGCTATTGACCCCAGCTTTGAAACACTGTATGTTTACCGTGAACTGTACCTTAGTAAGCACACTGGTAGGGATTTAGCTAAAGCCGTACTAAGTGCTGAAGTAGGTGACAACCTACAGTACGGAATCCTCGATAGTTCTTGTTGGCACAACCGTGGGCAGATTGGCCCATCCATTGCAGAGGAAATGATTTCTGAAGGATGCCGCTGGCGTCCATCCGATAGATCTGCAGGGGCTAGGGTTGCTGGTAAGAACAGATTACACGAATTACTAAAAGTAGATGCAGAGACAGACACACCCGGTATAGTATTTTTCAATAACTGCCGACAAATCATTGCAGATTTACCTGTCATACCTACAGACCCTAAAGGTACAGACGATATCGATCCCCGATATGCCTCTGACCACGCTTATGACTCGATACGCTACGGCATCATGTCTCGTCCTAAAGCATTCTCGCCATTTGATTTTGGAGAAAAATCCGTAACCAGATGGCAACCCTCTGACTCAGTATTTGGATACTAATATGGCTTTAATGACTAGACCGGAAGATATCTCGCCAGATACACCTACAGAAAATACAAATGTTGTGGCTCTGGAAGAAGATGGTAACGTCGAAGAAGAAAACATCGAGTTTTCTGGTCTGGTTGCTCATGTTCGGGAACGCTACGAGCGTTCTAAAACAAGACGTGAATCAGACGAAGATCGATGGCTGATGGCCTACCGTAATTATCGTGGTATTTACGGTCCAGAAGTACAATTTACGGACACAGAGAAGTCCAAAGCATTTATTAAGATTACAAAGACCAAGGTTTTGGCTGCATATGCACAGGTTACGGATGTACTCTTTGCTGGCAGCAAGTTCCCTATTGGTATTGAGGCCTCTCGGTATCCCGAAGGGGCTGCGAAGTCCATGCACTTTGAGGCCCAGACACAAACTGGGCCAGATGGTAAGTCACCTCTTCGTCCTATTAGTCCTCGCCCCGAGTTATTGGAACAGGCAGGTCCATATAAAGACAGGCTAGATCCAGTTAAGGATTCTTTGCAGGAGGGACCGGGTGCTACACCTACGTCTGCTACATTTGAACCTGCCAAGAAGTCTGCACGACTTATGGAAGGCATGATACATGACCAGCTAGAGGAATCTGATGCTGATAAGCACTTACGTTCCGTAGCATTTGAGTGTTCGTTGTTTGGTACAGGTATTTTAAAGGGACCGTTTGCAGCAGACAAAGAATACCCTCGCTGGAATGACAAAGGCGACTATGATCCTACATTTAAGACTATTCCGAAGGTAGAATCTGTTTCTATTTGGAATATGTACCCAGATCCTGATGCACGTAGCATGCATGATGCTGAGTATGTGGTTCAACGCCACCGCATGAGCCGTACACAAATACGTGCGCTTAAAAATCGCCCATTCTTCCGTGAAGAAAGTATCGAGCTGGCGATTGAGTTTGGTGCAGATTATACCCAGCAATATTGGGAAGAAATCTTAGAAGATAACCAAACACATTCAGGCATTGAGCGTTTTGAGGTACTAGAATACTGGGGTGTTGTTGATAGTGAAACGGCTGAAGCAGCAGACCTTACTATACCAGATGAGCTAAGTGATCGTGACGAAATACACGTAAATGCTTGGATTTGTAATGGGCAGATCCTGCGCTTAGTGATGAACCCGTTTACTCCTACTAGAATTCCTTATTCTGCAGTACCATTTGAGCTTAATCCTTACGGATTTTTTGGTATCGGCGTTGCAGAGAACATGGAAGACACGCAGCTTCTCATGAACGGCTTTATGCGTATGGCTGTGGACAACGCTGCGCTATCAGGCAACCTTCTGGTTGAAGTTGATGAAACTAACTTGGTACCGGGGCAAGATATGTCCATTTTTCCGGGTAAGGTGTTTCGGAGACAGGCGGGTGCGCCGGGACAGGCCATCTTCGGCACTAAGTTCCCTAACGTAAGCCAAGAGCTAATCATGATGTTTGATAAGGCTCGACAGCTATCAGATGAAAGCACAGGCATGCCATCATTCGCTCACGGCTCTACCGGAGTTATGGGTGTGGGTAGAACAGCTTCTGGTATGTCGATGCTTATGGGCGCAGCCGCACAAGGTATTAAGTCCGTAGTTAAGAATATCGATGATTACCTTCTTACTCCTTTAGGAAAATCACTCTTCGCATTTAATATGCAGTTTAACTACAACGAAGACCTTCAGGGTGACTTAGATGTGGTTGCTCGTGGTACTGAAAGCCTAATGCGTAATGAAATTAGGTCACAACGACTTATTCAGTTTATGCAGTTGTCTGGTAACCCAGCAATGGCACCATTTATTAAGTTTGATTACGTTCTTAAAGAAATAGCGGCTTCTATGGATCTTGATGAAGATTACATCATGAATGATCCTCGGGAAGCTATGATACAAGCTAAACTTATGGCTGAGATGGCAGCTTTAATGCCACAACAAGCCGCACCACAGGGCCAACCACAGGCTCCTGACCCTACCAATAACGGCGGAGGTCAGGCAGTGCCGGGTAATGCGCCAGAGCCGGGAGCGCCGGGGTTCACTGGAGCTGGCGGGGGAGACAATGGTGGTAATCCGCCACCTCAAGCACCACAAGGCTCGGCGCAATAGATGGATAAGCTGTTTTACCGACGATTGCTTATCATGGTTAACGACAGGCACCATATGGATCTCCTGCATGAATATGTGGGTAACCGCATCGATGTACTTAGATCCCAGCTAGAAACTGCAAACGAGATAGATCGTGTACGCCAAATACAAGGTTCGATCCAAGAACTCAAAAGGTTCAAAACTCTTCGTGAAGAAGTAATGAAGGAAGCTGAATAGTATGGCAGTTGAGGATAATCCCCCCTCAGTTAAACAAGACATTACCGTATTTGGTAAACCTGTGTTTACTGACGATGAGACAGGCGAAAGTTATTCAGAGGTTACTGAAACAATACCTCTGGGTGAAGGCTTCATGGTTATGCCTACCATTAATCCCGAAACAGGAGATCCCTATGATCGGGAATACCTAACTGATTGGTACACGGACAACGGTAATGTAGATCCATACTCAGGCGAGAAGTTACCTGTATTTGAATCAACTGAAGAAGCTGACAAATACGCTCAGTGGCGTAGTGACAATATGTTCAATGCATCTCTATTGGACGAAAGCTATTGGTCTAGGGATAGTGGATTACCATTTCCTGAAGATGAGAATACTGGAGGGTTATCTAACTACACTCCAACATGGCGAGAAAAAACTAAGTATGCGATATCCGATTTCTTTCAAGATACATTTGGTGTTGAGAACTACAACGCTAACAAGTTAGCTGAAAAGTTTACCGGAAACGAAAATGCGTCATGGGATAATGGTGGTATAGGTCTACTAGATTTTACTCCTGCTGGTGCTGGATTCGGAACGCAGGAAGCGAAGCGAGACTTCAGGATTGCCCAAGGAAACGATGACAAACTTGGAATGGGTCTTGCAGTAGGTGAGGGTATTCTCAATGCTGCAGAAGCAATCCCACTTACAAAGGCAGTTATAAAACCACTTAAAGCGGGTGCAGGTAGCTTATATGAGTTAGCTAAACGAATAGAAGTAGATCCTAACACTGTAGGTATGAGTGGTGGTAATCTGAGGCTAAAGCCTAATACAGTAGACGATGCCACAGATGAAGCTGTGGATACGCTAACTGAAGAGCTTACCCTTACCCCAAAAACAACCAACATGAATTACAACAATACGGTAACTGCATATAAGTTATTTCGTATAGATCCTAACCGCCCCGGAGAGTTGTTTCCTTTGTATGTAGATGCAAATACAGGAATTAAACCGGGAAACTGGATTGAAGCTGTTGCGGGTGATTTAAACGCTAAAACAGGTAAAGTTAAATCCTCTATTGGTGACTTGGCATTCCGTCCGGGCTGGCATGCAGGGGATCTTCCTATTGCTACACATATTGGGCCTACTCATAAGATTACAGCAGAACAAGCTAAGAAACTCGAAGCTGATGGTGCTAACAATATCTTTAGTAAGAAAAACAGCAAAACTGGCGAAGTAGAATACTTTGAGCGTTTACGTGCAGAGGATACTGTATGGGCTGAAGTAGAGATGCCAGCGGGTGTGGATTGGCAGAAGAAAGCTGATGCTAATGCTCGTATTATGACGAACGGCCAGCCTGAAGCTAAGACCGCACATATTACTGATGAAATACCTTTTGGCGGGTACTACAGATATAAGACTAACCCCAATATGACCGGGGAATGGTTAATTAGCGGAAACATAAAAGTTAATCGTGTATTAGACGATGCCGAGGTAGAGGCAATAAACTCGGCTGCGGGTAAGTTTGGTTCTGATATGCCTCGTGTCCCATACTCACAATCTAACACACCTCAAACCGATTCTTCTGCTGCACAGGCCGTATTAGATATACGTGCAGCTCAGATGGATCTAGCAACTATGGACCGCATACAGCCTAGTGGTGAAAACCCACTGTTTGATTTATCTCCTGAAAGCTACACTAAAACACTACCAGAACAGAAGCCTACATACGTACCTCGCCAAGACGCTGGTACAAATAAGCCATTACCCGGAAATGATCGTGGACGCCCAGTAAGCGAGGCTATGGACAAGATAGCAGATCGCCTAGCAGAGCGTATGAGGCCTTGGCTAGGGACTGAGGCACAATACTTCTACCACACAGGTCCGATTGTAGACAAAGCCATTTCTATGGGCTTCAAGAAGGAAGAAATATACGATTGGATGAAGGAGTTTGCAGAGGCTTACGCTGCAACCAGCCCTCGTACAGAAACTGCCCAGAACATCCGCAATGCTACCTTGGTAATAACCAAGCGTCAGCTAGGACTAGATTTAGATGATATTGTAGGCCCCGGCGGTACAGGTATCAATGAGCGTGGCTACCCTATGATGATTGGCCGAAAGGGTGAACTCGCTCCTAATAAGCAAGGGAAGTTAGTGCCTCTTAAAGCGGATGGTATTCACAGAAAGCTAAAAGAGGATGTAGATGCAGGTGGAATTAATCCTGATACTAACCCTAAACCAGCCACCTTTGCTGAAAACGTATACGGTAATTTAGATGGCGTAACGGTAGATACTCACGCTGTTCGTGGGGCTTTAGACGCAATGAATGAGATTGAACCGGGAAGCATCCCGATTGATTTCATTAAGAAAGAGTATCGAGATCAATACAAAGCAGATCCCCTGTCATTAAATCCTGCAAATATGATTGTTGACTCTATAAAATCTCAAACAACCAAAGGCCAGAGTAAGCAGGTAGAGTACGCTGTATTCTCAGACATCTACCGCCTGACTGCGGAGAAGCTAAATGTATCTCCTGCAGAAGCTCAGTCGATGGGTTGGTTTGGATCTGGAGACAGTACAGGACTAGCCTCAGAGCTAAAGTCTGTAGCCCGTCTGCTAGATGAACGAATTGACGTAACTGCACAGGCTATGAATGAAAGCAAGGAGAGCGTGTTTAAAAAGCTCTTAAACAAGGAAATACCAGTTCTATCCTTATTTGGTGCAGCTACAGGCGCTGGGCTTATGAGTGGTGGAGAAGATCAACCACAACTTGCTCGTGGTGGGTTCCTAGATAACTCCGAGAGTGAGAAGGGCATTATGTCCATAGAAGGCCAATCTATGGCTGACGAAAAGTTTCGTCTGGATAGGGCTGAAGCAGATTTAAACAACGATGGTAAACTTAGCAGCTACGAAAAAGTAAGGGGCGAGGCCGTGCAAAAAGCAATTAAAGATGACGAACCTATGAAAGCATATCACGGTGGAATGCCTTGCGGCTGTGAAGGCGACTGCGATGGATCATGTGGTGGCGAAGGTATGATGTCTGAGTCATACGAGGAAGGTATGATGCCCGGGTCATATTATGACACTGAAGAGGAGACGGGAAATCCTGTCCCTGTAGGCTCACTACCTGAAGAAGTATCAGATGATATCTCAGCCTTACTGTCTGAAGGTGAATATGTGTTACCTGCAGATGTAGTGCGCTGGCATGGACTAAAGCACATTCAAGATATGATGGTTGAAGCTAAAGCTGGCCTAATGTCTATGGATATGATGGGGCAGTTACACGACACCGAAGGCAATGGTGAAGAGTATGAGGAAGAGGAAGAACAAGGGGAAGAAGAATATGAAACACCGGAAGGCAATGATGTAGAAGTTGCTACGGTGGACACGGAAGAAGAAGTCTTAGACGAAGATGAAGATGAGAAAGCTACAACGATTAGCTACGCATTTAAGTCTACGCCGAAAGTTGCCTTCATCCGATAACCCTTTGCGTGGGAAGGGCTACCCGCAAACCCCGAGCTAGGCTCGGCTACTTTCGGCCCCCAGAAGGAAACCCCAAATGGCTAAATATCAAGGTGCGTATCGGGAAGAACTCGATACAGAAGAGAAACCGTATTCAGAAGAGATGGCTGAACAGCACCCGTCTCCTCCATCTGCATCAGGCGACGATGAAAGCTGGCAGAAACGCTATGGAGATCTACGGCGGCATACTCAAATGCAGATGTCCGAGAAAGCTCGTGAAGTTGAGCAGATGCAGCAACAGCTCGCCGCTGCAACTAAACAACAGATTCGATTTCCAACCTCACAAAAAGAGGTAGCGGATTGGGTACGCAAGTATCCTGATGTGGCAAACATCATCGACACAATCGCACAGAAGCGTTCATTAGAGGCTTTGGCGATGGGTGAAAAGAAGATGGAAAACTTGAAAAAGTTGGAAAGCGAAATTACCCGAGGTAAAGCTGAAGCACTGTTGCGGCAGTCACATCCTGACTTCGATAAGATTCGAGCTAACCCAGCATTCCATAAGTGGGCAAAAGTACAGCCTAAGTATATTCAGGACGCATTGTATAAGAATGCTAATGACCCCCATGCAGCATCTCGTGCTATTGATCTATTTAAAGCAGATATAGGCAAGAAGGGTGTTGATAAGAGTGCAGCAGCATCAGTAGGACGTTCCTCGTCTGCGGCACCCAACAGCGGAACTCGGGCAAGATTTAAAGAAAGCCAAGTTGATGCAATGTCATCAGCAGAGTTTGAGAAGAACGAAGAAGCTATTCTTGAATCAATCAAGCGTGGCGAGTTCGAATACGATATGTCTGGTGCCGCACGTTAAACACCTAAGTGTTGCAAAAAGCACTTAACAATGGTATAACAAAAGCATCAAACAAAACACAAACTGACCCTTCCTAGAAGCTACTTAGTTTGTTTGATCCCCCCCCAGAAGAATATAGATGATTAGTCCACCAGTTAGGTGAGGCCCACTTACTTCACAGCGTATATGTGATCTTCTTACGCTAGATAGTAAATGCACCCTCGGACCTTACTGCCACTTAATAGCTCTCTTCTGATCTGACCAGCCCTTTAGGGCCGCCATTTCACAAGGAGAAGTACAATGGCATTCGCAAAATCAAGTGGGTATAGCAACTTACCCAACGGAAACTTCTCGCCTGTAATTTACAGTCAAAAAGTGATGAAGGAATTCCGCAAAACTTCCGTCTGTGAAGACATCACTAATACTGATTACACAGGTGAGATCAGCCAATTTGGCGACAGTGTGAGAATTATTAAGGAGCCTGAGATCACGGTATCAACATATGAGCGTGGTACAACTCTGTCTACTCAAGATCTCGCAGACGCTGACTTCACAATGGTTGTCGATCAAGCTAACTACTTCCAGTTCGCAATCGACGATATTGAGGCCGCACATTCTCACATAAATTTCATGGACTTAGCTACAGATCGTGCAGCTTACCGTCTAGCTGATACATTTGACTCAGAAGTATTGGGTTACTTGTCAGGCTGGAAAGGTGGTGCAGGATCATGGGCACGGCGTTCAGCTTCCGGCGATACTAACGGAACCAAAGCTAACTCAAGTGCAGGTAATGACGAATTGCTTGCAGCAAACTCACTGAATATTACAGAATTCGGTGGATCTGACCTTGGCGTAGCTAGTGAAGTTACATCAATCCCAATGGCAGCGGGAGGTGGCGCTGGCGCTATCACTTCGCCTTTGGCATTGCTTAACCGTATCGCTCGTAAGATGGATCAAGCAAACGTAGATCAAGACGGAAGATGGGTCTGTTTAGACCCCGTAATGATCGAGATGCTTATGGACGAGGAATCGAAATTCATTAATGCCGACTTCGGTGGTGGAGATGAATTGCGTAATGGTCGTTTAGGTAATGGTTTGATTCGTGGCCTTCGTGTCTACAAATCTAACAACTTACCTTACTTAGGCACTGGACCAGACACCAATTCGTCATCGGGTTCTGAAACGAACTTCGGTGTGATTGTTGCTGGGCATGACTCATCTATCGCATCTGCACAGCAGTTGGCAAAAACGGAAACATTCCGTTCACCAACTACATTTAGTGATCAGGTCCGGGGCATGCAGCTCTATGGTCGCAAGATCTTGAAGCCTCAGGCTATCATGACCGCTATATATAACACTGCCTAACTACATATTGTGGGGGGCTTAACGGCCCCCCATAAACCTTGATTAGGGTCACACATGCCTTCTACATTTATCAACCTAACAAACACCTTACTCCGCAGACTCAATGAAGTTGAGCTGGCGGAAGCAGACTTTGTGGGCGCTCGTGGAGTACAGGCATTGGCCAAAGACGCTGTTAAAGCATCTATTGCCAAAATCAACTCAGCAGAATTTGAGTGGCCATTTAACGCTGCTGAAAATACACAAGTGCTTATTCCGGGCGTCGAGGAATATAGCTGGCCAGACTTCTTTAAAAGCGCAGAGTGGAACTCCTTCCAGATCCAAAAGGATGCTGCTGTAGTAAATAATACCAAAGCATTACAATTTATTGAGCGTGAGCATTACTACCGAAATTTTAGATCCGCAGACCAAGATGCAGGGTCCGGTGGCGTGTCCATTCCAGACTATGTATTCCCAAGTCATGGCAACGGGTATGGCGTAACACCTTCCCCGGACAAAGCCTATACAATTAAATTCAGATATTTCATCACTCATTCAGATTTACAGGCAACCACGGATGAAACACGAGTGCCTACGATTTATGATCACGTTATCACCGATGGTGGCATGTACCATATGTATATGTTTCGTGATAATACAGAAGCAGCTAATGTTGCTATGTCGCAGTATATGCTCGGCATTAAAGAAATGCAGACCGTCTTGATAAACAAGTACCAAAGTGTGCTTGATACGAGGGTCAACTTTTAGTGCCAGATAATATTCAATCATACAAAGTGTTATCAGTGGGAGGGCTAAACGCTACCCAAAACCATTTGCAGCTTAGTGAAGAGTCGCCGGGTGTTGCTACACGGCTGGTAAACTACGAGCCAAGTCTGTTTGGTGGTTATCGAAGGATTGATGGATTTACTAATTATGGTCAAAACGTAGAAGTAGGCGGCGATGATGCCGAAGGTCCAGTATTAGGACTAGAGATATTTTTAAATGAGAACACCTCTGCATCAGAGGTAATCGCAGCCCGTAAGAACCGTGTATATAAGTTTACCGTCACCTCCGCAGCACAAAGTAACTACACTGGAGCAGATGATAACAGCCGCACCCTGACTATAACAAACCCTTCTAACGTAGTGGTCCGGGTAAACGGTAATTTCCAACCATCTTCTTCTTACAATATAGTGGGAAACACAGTATCATTTTCTACTGCCCCAGTTCAAGATGATGTGGTTACAATAGATAACCAACAATATTCATTCTATCGAGGCACTGTAGCAGGTTCATGGTCCAAGTATACAACTGGACTTATTCATAACACCGCTACGCCTACAGCAGACCGTGAGATTAAAAGAATACGGGCAGCTAAGTATAACTTTGGTGGCGGCGGTAAAATCTGTTTTGTAGATGGAATTAACAACGCTGTAGTATTCAACGGAATTTCATGGACCTATTTAAGTCCTACCAACACAGGTTCATCAGGATCTCCGGGCGGCTCTAATGTCCCAGCAAGGCCTGAATTAGTAAATGCCTTTGAGGGTTATTTGTTTCTAGGTGGAGATCAAGTTAGCCAAGATGCTGTAGCATTCTCTGATACACGAAACGATTTAAACTTTGACCCCGCCACAAACTCAAGTCTACTTCGGGTAGGCTTTGATGTAGTACAACTTGCTCCTTTCCGAAAAGACTTGTTTATCTTTGGCCGAAATCAAATCAAAAAGGCCGTAGAAGAATCTGACCTAATTTTTATATTGGAACCCGTCACTGCTAACATGGGATGTGTTGCCCGAGACTCCGTTATTGAAATTGGAGGTGATCTTGCATTTCTAGCGCCTGATGGTGTTCGTCCTGTGGCTGGAACTTCTCGTGTAGGTGATGTGGAGATTGAAACAATCTCCAAAGCGGTACAAACGCTTTTATCAACACTTGGCGATAACTACGACTTGGACGATCTAGTAGGCGTTGTTGTCCGTACTAAATCACAATTAAGGTATTTAATTAGCGGAGATGAATCCACTGTTTCTGAAGCATTCGGGATTATCGGTGGACTTAGAACGGCGGACCAGCAGTTAGGCTGGGAGTTTGGTGAAATGCTCGGTATGAGAGCAAACTGTGCTACCTCTGACTTTATAAGCGGGTCAGAGGTAGTCCTTCACGGCGACTATAATGGCAAGGTGTACCAGCAAGAGCGTGGTACTAACTTCGATGGCTCAGACATTGTAGCTGTGTACTCAACACCATTCTTTGACTTTGGTGATACTGAAGTAAGAAAACACATTAGACGAATAAACACATTTGTAAGGGCCGAGGGGCCTCTGACTATTAACTTAGGTCTAACCTATGATTGGTTTGCAGCAGATACCTTTAACCCGGCAAACTACGTGAAAGAAATTGAAGGGCGTCCGGTTCAGTACAGGGACCAGAATGTTACATATGCAGCTTCAGGTATTCTATATGGCGGCTCAGACAAACCAATCATAAGCACGGCAGTAGAAGGCAGTGGCTTCTCGGTCAGAGCTACATACGTGACTATCGGTAATTTTGATCCTTACTCAATTCAGGGTCTAGTTGTCGAATACACGCAATCAGGGAGACGATAATGGCTGGATACACCAGACAGTCCGCAGCATCGATTATTAACGGTGAGAACATTACCGCTCCCCCAATCAATGCCGAGTTCAATACCCTTCAAGATGCATTTAATGCTACAGCAGGGCATGCTCACGATGGTACTACAGGCAACGGACCTAAGATAAGCCTTACAACTTCGATAAGTGGGTTTTTACCTGCTGTTAATGGTGGCGTTGGAGGTAAAAATAACTATGCGGCGACTTCTGACCCTGCAGTAGGGGATGACACTAATGATGGATATGCTGTTGGTTCTGTCTGGTATAATGTTACAGATGATCGCTACTATATATGTGTGTACAATGCTGCTGGCGCTGCAGTCTGGTTAGAAAACAGATTCATTAATTCTAGTGGTGACTTTGCCCCTCATGCAAACAACACAAAAGATCTAGGCCATACCTTAAAGCGTTGGAAGGATTTGTTCCTTTCAGGAAATGCGGACATTGATGGCAGCCTAAATGTAGCCACTACAACATACCTTGGTGGCATTCTTACAGTTAATGCTAACGCCATATTTAACACAGGTACGACAACAACCATCAGCAACATCGACGTAGCTTCTGGCTCAATCGATAATACTGCTATTGGTACAACTGTAGCTGCAGCGGGTACATTCACTACTCTAAATGCTAATACATCCTTAGTAGCCGCCACCGCTGACATTAATGGCGGTAACATAGATGGCGCAATCATTGGCGCTTCGTCAAAGGCAGCAGGTAGC
>ERZ1046740.576-NODE-576-length-30063-cov-5.751266_pt1 | contig 30063 bp, 26 predicted proteins | sample MGYA00383093_ERZ1046740 | MGnify/ENA primary metagenome ERZ1046740 (study PRJEB29581, sample SAMEA5548363) | metagenome | biome: marine; feature: coastal; material: water | depth 25 m | study: Short-term variability in the microbial, nano- and picoplankton... | reverse complement strand
GTTCTGTCCCATCTACCCAACGCAATGATTTTGCGGCCCTCGGTGATTTTTGGCCAAGAAGATGGTTTCTTTAATCGGTTTGGCTTTTTGTCCCGCTTTGGTCCTTTCCTTACCGTTGTGGGTGGCGACACGCGCTTTCAGCCTGTGTTCGTCGATGACGTCGCCGCAGCGGCAGTCTCTGGCATTTTGGGCAAAGCGTCCGGAGTTTATGAGCTTGGCGGACCAGACGCTGGAACGCTCCGCGAGTTTGCCCAGCAGACTTTGGACTTGGTCAATCGTAACCGCGTGATCGTGAACCTCCCGTTTTGGGTTGCGCATCTTATGGCTCTTGGGTGTGATCTCACTCAGAAGGTTTTGATGGGGATGATCGAAAATAAAGTTCTCACACGCGATCAGGTCAAATTGCTGCGCTCGGACAATGTTGTGTCTGACGGTGTTGGGACTTTGCAAGACCTCGGCATAAAGGCGACCAGCACCAGCTCTGTTTTGCCAACGTATCTTTGGCGGTACCGCCCGTCTGGTCAGTATGATGACATTAAAGATTCAGCCAAAAACCTAAAAGTTTAGGCGGCAGTAAAATCTGATTGAAAGGGCGGGTTCTTCGGGATCCGCCTTAACTATATGCGATGAACAAAAGCCCACACCCTAGGGCAATCCGGTAGATCACATAAGGCGTAAAGCTGACCGACCGTAGAAGCCGCATCATCAGACCCAAAGCCAAAAGCGCTGCCACAAAGGAGCAGATCGCGGCAATCGCCCCGTCGCGCACAACTTGCATATTTGCGTCTCCGATTACCTTGACGCTCAATAGGGCAACGCTTGCCAGAATGGTTGGGATCGACATCAGCATAGAGACCCTTGCGGCATCGCTTCGTTCGTATCCCAGGGCACGGGCTGCAGTGATTGTAATACCTGACCGCGACGTTCCTGGAATCAAGGCAACGGCTTGCCATAACCCCATGATCACGGCGTCACGTAGGTTCCAATCTGTCGCAACTTTTTCTGAGCTGCCTTTTTGATCCACCACCCAAAGCAGAATACCAAACCCTAACATCGTCCAGCCAATCACAGTGATGGATCGCATGGCTTCACTTAGACCTGTCACGCTTAGCACAAAGCCCAAAATGACTACGGGAATTGTTGCCATGATGAGCAGAAAAGCCAGACGGCTGCCTTCGGTATCAATTTGGCCCCTAAGAAGACGCGGGACTCCAAAAAGGGCGATCCGCACATCAGACCAAAAAAATACAACCACGGCACCCAGGGTTCCAAGGTGAACGGCAACGTCGACGGCTTGGCCTTGATCCTCAAGCGCAGTGAGATTCGGTAGCAGAATCAGGTGCCCAGACGAGCTTACTGGTAGGAATTCAGTAATTCCTTGAATGATTGCAACCAGCAGAATGTGAAAGAAGCTCATCCGGTCATGATCCCTTTTCGTTTGAACGTAGCCTATAAGGTATTGGAAATAGAAGGAAAGAGGGTATTTGGGTCCGAATCGGACATAAATATGCATGAAAAAGCATGCAGGGCAGGTGGAGTGGTGAAATAAAAACGTTATTAGGTCAGTATAATTGACTTTTATCTTGTAAAAACTTTGCTTACACACGCGTGACCAATGAAAATCAGGAGGCAGCAACCGTGGCCAAGCAACCGATGCTGAAATTCGTAACCGTAAATCGGGATATGCCCGAAAAGCGTGACGCAGAATTGCGGAACAAGGATTTCGACGAAATCTATGCTGAATACGCTGAAGCCAAGGCTGCAGAACAGTCGAGCCGTTGCTCGCAATGTGGTGTGCCCTATTGCCAATCTCATTGCCCGTTGCACAACAACATCCCTGACTGGTTGAATATGACCGCGACTGGCCGTCTGGAAGAGGCTTACGCACTTAGTCAGGCCACCAATACCTTCCCTGAAATTTGTGGTCGGATTTGTCCGCAGGATCGCCTTTGCGAAGGCAATTGTGTGATCGAGCAATCAGGCCATGAGACTGTGACCATTGGTGCGGTCGAGAAATACATCACCGACACCGCGTGGGAAAAAGGATGGGTAAAGCCGATCGTGCCCGCGCAAGAGCGTGCTGAAAGCGTTGGAATCATCGGCGCTGGCCCGGGAGGGCTTGCCGCCGCAGATCGTTTGCGCCGTGCAGGTGTGCAGGTGACAGTTTATGATCGCCATGACCGAGCAGGCGGGCTTTTGACTTACGGTATTCCCGGTTTCAAACTGGAAAAAGACATCGTGATGCGCCGGAATGAACAGCTTGCAGAAGGCGGAGTCACCTTTCGTTTGAACTGTGAAATTGGCCAAGACATTACCTTTGATGAAATTCGCAGTGCACACGATGCTGTTGTGATTGCGACAGGTGTCTACAAAACGCGCGACCTTCAGGGACCGGGTTCTGGTGCCGCTGGAATTGTGAACGCGATCGATTATTTGACCTGCTCGAACAAGTTAAGCTTTGGCGATAGCGTCGCGGAGTTTGACAGTGGTGAGCTGGACGCCAAAGGCAAAAAGATCGTCGTGATCGGTGGCGGGGACACGGCTATGGATTGTGTGCGCACCGCGGTGCGTCAAGGTGCCGAAAGCGTCAAATGCCTCTATCGTCGCGACCGTGCCAACATGCCCGGTTCGCAGCGTGAAACACAGAACGCCGAAGAAGAAGGTGTGATTTTTGAATGGCTTGCAGCCCCCAAAGGCTTTGCGGGGGATCCCGTTTCCGGTGTGATGGTACAGCGGATGCGTCTGGGACAACCTGATGCTTCTGGCCGTCAAAGCCCGGAAGTCATCGAAGAGTCGGACTATTTGGAAAACGCTGACCTTGTGATCAAGGCTCTGGGGTTTGAACCCGAAGACCTGCCAACATTGTGGAACGAGCCAGGGTTACAAGTCACCCGCTGGGGCACAGTTAAAGCACAGTTCACCACAGGCGCGACGGATATGGACAGCGTCTATGCTGTCGGTGATATCGTGCGCGGTGCTTCATTGGTGGTTTGGGCCATTAAAGATGGTCGCGATTGTGCGGATGCGATCATTGAACGGCTTAACGCCTCGGCTTCGGTTGCAGCGGAATAGGCCGGAATAGACATTGCACCCGACCCATTACTCTAAGGTGATTTCAATTACTGAAGACGTCACTGACCCAGCCATTAAGATTAGGAGCACGGATATGCGAAAGATTTCTATGTTGAGCGCCTTACTGGCAACTATTGCCGGTATGTCGATGGCATCTGAAACGATGCTTGTTCCAGAGAACTGTCAGGCGACAATTTCGGTTCATCGTGATAGCTGCATGGTCTCGAATTATCTCCAATGTGGCGACCGCACCGAAGTCCATACTTTTCGCATGGGAGAGTTAACCGACACGCATGTGTTTGGCCCCGATTGGGATCTTGTGGATTATATGGCGGACGGTGGTCGGACCCACGTTTCGATCGTGGAAGGAAGTGCGCCAGAAGCGTCGCTGACAAAAGCCTTGGAAACTGGCGAAAGTCTTGGTGAGCGGGAATTGACCTTTTCGACAGGTGTTCTCAAAGGCAACGGGATTCATTTGGAATCCGCGTTGCGCATGAGCGATCAAGAAATTGAGATCAGTGGCCAAACCTTCGCGGTTGGCACGCTTTCGCGAAAGATGACGGTCAAGAAAAACGGTGTGACGTCTCAGTATGATTTCACGGTCTATGCCACACGTGATGGCGCAATCTTCATCGAAGGCTCGGCCGAAGTGGATCAATTTGGGCAGAAATCCAAATTGGAATGGACTCCGCGCAAGATCTCAATGCCTGGAGACGCCGGGTTTGGCGCAAAGACCTCTGCTGTTGGATGTGATGGGTAACGAGATGACTGCTGTTAAAACCGGAAAATGTATGTGTGGGGCAGTGACATTCACAGCCCACAAAGTGGAACCCAATTTTGGCGCTTGTCACTGTGACATGTGCAGACGCTGGTCTGGCGGACGCTGGATGGGTGTACACATTGAAAAAAGCGATCTCGAGGTTTCGGGTGAAGACGCAATCACAACTTTCAAAAGTTCCGACTGGGCCGAACGCGCCTTTTGCAACAAATGCGGCTCTAACCTTTGGTATCGCCAGACTGAAGGCCCCTATGCCAGTGGCGTAAGCATTGGAATTGGCCTGTTAGATCAGACAGATGACTTAAAACTGGCTCGAGAATACTTCGTAGATAACCAGACCGGGGCCTATGCATTTCCGGAAGACAGAATTCAAATGACCAAGGCTGAGGTGATCGCGATGTTCGCCCCTTCGGAACAAGGAGAACCCCAATGACCAAATACGACGAAAACTGGGTCCGTGCGGAAGAAACCAAACGCAAGTGGATGGCCGAAAATGGCCTTTACAATGAATCCGAAGAACATGCGTCTTGCGGTGTTGGGCTTGTTGTTTCGGTTGACGGGAAACCTAGCCGCAAGGTTGTCGAAGCCGGCATTACCGCTCTGAAAGCGATCTGGCACCGAGGCGCTGTGGATGCAGATGGCAAAACGGGTGATGGCGCAGGTATCCATGTGCAGATTCCGGTCAGTTTTTTCTACGATCAAATTCGCCGTACAGGTCACGAACCACACATGGATCAACTCATGGCCGTGGGGCAGGTGTTCCTGCCACGCACAGACTTTGGCGCTCAGGAAGCATGCCGGACAATCGTCGAGACAGAAGTTCTTCGGATGGGGTATTCGATCTATGGATGGCGCCACGTCCCGGTGGACATTTCCTGCTTGGGCGAAAAGGCCAACGCGACCCGTCCTGAAATTGAGCAAATCCTAATCAGGAACTCAAAAGAGGTCGACGAAGACACTTTTGAGCGCGAATTGTATGTCATTCGTCGTCGCATCGAAAAGGCGGCCATCGCGGCCAATGTCCGTGAACTTTATATCGCGTCGCTGTCATGCAGATCGATCATCTACAAAGGTATGATGCTGGCTGAAGAGGTTGCGGTTTTTTATCCAGACCTGGAAGATTTGCGCTTTGAAAGTGCTTTTGCGCTCTATCACCAACGCTACTCGACCAATACATTCCCACAATGGTGGTTGGCTCAACCATTCCGCATGTTGGCCCACAATGGCGAAATCAACACGCTAAAAGGCAATCTGAACTGGATGAAAAGCCACGAGATTCGCATGGCGAGCGCCTTTTTCGGTGAGCTGGGTGACGACATCAAACCGATTGTCCAAGCCGGGTCGTCAGATTCTGCTGCGCTGGACGCAGTGTTCGAAGTTATGGTTCGTGCAGGCCGTGCAGCCCCGATGGCCAAGACAATGCTTGTTCCGGAATCATGGTCAAAGCAAGCCGTCGAACTGCCACAGGCTTGGCGCGATATGTATTCGTATTGCAACTCTGTGATGGAGCCTTGGGATGGCCCCGCCGCGCTGGCAATGACAGATGGGCGCTGGGTTTGTGCAGGACTTGATCGAAATGGATTGCGTCCAATGCGGTATGTAGTGACCGGTGACGGGCTCCTGATCGCAGGTTCCGAGGCAGGTATGGTACCTGTCGATGAATCCAGCCTTGTAGAAAAGGGCGCATTGGGCCCTGGGCAAATGATTGCGGTCGATATGGCCGAAGGCAAATTGTACCACGACACCGAGGTCAAAGATAAGCTTGCCACTGCGCGCCCCTACGGCGAGTGGGTCGGCAAAATCCGCGATCTAGGCGACGATCTTGCCTGTGTTGGCGAAAAAGCCAAATTTACAGGTGAAGACCTGCGCCAACGTCAGATTGCGGCTGGCTACACCATGGAGGTGCTGGAACAAATTCTTTCACCTATGGCAGAGGACGGCAAAGAAACGTTGGCCTCAATGGGCGACGATACTCCAAGCGCGGTTTTGTCCAAATTGTACCGTCCACTAAGCCATTTCTTCCGCCAAAATTTCTCGCAAGTCACAAACCCTCCGATCGACAGCTTGCGCGAGCATCGCGTGATGTCTTTGAAAACGCGTTTTGGCAACCTCAAGAACGTGCTGGATGAGGACGGTTCCCAAACCGAAATCGTAATGCTGGCGAGCCCGTTTATCGCAAATGCCCAGTTCGAGAAGCTGTTGGAGACGTTTGACGACACAGTGGCGCGCATTGACTGTTCGTTTGCGGCTGATGAAGGTGCAGGGGCGCTGCAATCAGGGCTCGAACGTATCCGCGCCGAAGCCGAAGATGCTGTGCGTTCGGGCGTGGGCCATATCGTGCTGAGCGATGAAAATCAGGGCGCCGAACGTGTTGCCATGCCAATCATCCTTGCGACTAGCGCTGTACACAGCCATCTGGTGCGCAAAGGGTTACGGACCTTCTGTTCTCTCAACGTGAGATCAGCCGAGTGTATCGACCCACACTATTTCGCTGTTCTGATTGGGTCGGGTGCGACTGTAGTAAACGCCTATTTGGCCGAGGATTCTCTGGCGGATCGTATTGAACGTGGTCTGCTGGATTGTGATCTGAACACTGCGATGGCGCGGTACCGCGAAGCCATCGACCAAGGTCTTCTCAAGATCATGGCCAAGATGGGCATTTCAGTTGTCTCGTCGTATCGTGGTGGCTTGAATTTTGAGGCTGTTGGCCTGTCGCGCGCCATGTGCACCGAATACTTCCCGGGCATGACAAGCCGCATTTCCGGTATAGGTGTAACGGGCATCCAAACCAAAGCTGCCGAAATTCACGCGACGGGTTTCCTGTCGGGACAAGACGTGCTGCCAATTGGTGGCTTTTACAAAGCGCGTAAGTCAGGCGAGACCCACGCATGGACCGCGCAGACGATGCATATGATGCAGTCGGCCTGTAACAGAGCCTCTTTTGAGCTTTGGAAGCAGTATTCGAAAGCAATGCGTGCAAACCCACCAATTCACTTGCGAGATTTGCTGGATATCAAGGAGATTGGCAAACCAGTCCCTCTTGAAGAAGTTGAATCCATTACTTCGATCCGCAAACGGTTTGTAACGCCGGGCATGTCTTTGGGGGCTTTGTCGCCTGAGGCACATAAAACTTTGAACGTTGCGATGAACCGCATCGGCGCCAAATCGGACTCGGGCGAGGGTGGTGAAGATCCAGCGCACTTCGTACCGGAACCGAACGGTGACAATCCTAGCGCCAAAATCAAGCAGATCGCGTCTGGTCGCTTTGGTGTCACAGCCGAATACCTGAACCAATGCGAAGAGCTTGAGATCAAGGTTGCTCAGGGTGCCAAGCCCGGTGAAGGTGGCCAGCTGCCCGGTATGAAGGTGACAGACCTGATCGCACGCCTGCGGCACTCGACCAAAGGTGTGACATTGATTTCGCCGCCACCGCACCACGACATCTATTCCATCGAAGACTTGGCCCAATTGATCTACGACCTCAAGCAGATCAACCCGCGCTGTAAAGTGACAGTGAAACTTGTGGCATCGTCTGGTGTGGGCACGATTGCGGCTGGTGTGGCCAAAGCCAAAGCAGACATTATCCTGATTTCGGGCCACAATGGGGGCACCGGTGCCTCGCCTGCGACCTCAATCAAATATGCAGGTCTGCCGTGGGAAATGGGCCTGACAGAGGCCCATCAGGTTCTGGCAATGAACAATCTGCGTGAACGTGTAACGCTTCGAACAGATGGTGGCCTGCGCACTGGTCGTGACATCGTTATGGCAGCCATGTTGGGGGCTGAAGAATACGGCATCGGCACAGCAGCTTTGATTGCGACAGGCTGTATTATGGTGCGTCAGTGCCAGTCTAACACTTGTCCCGTCGGCGTATGTACGCAGGATCCTGAACTGCGGGCCAAATACACTGGAACGGCAGATAAGGTTGTGAATCTCATCACATTCTATGCCCAAGAAGTACGTGAAATTCTGGCCTCCATCGGGGCGCGCAGCCTAGACGAAGTGATTGGCCGCGCCGATCTCTTGGCGCAGGTATCACGTGGCTCTGCGCATTTGGACGACCTTGATTTGAACCCACTTTTGATCACCGTCGATGGCGCCAAAGAAATCACCTATAACCGTGATAAGGCCCGTAACGTTGTGCCAGATACGCTGGACGCCGAAATTGTTCGCGATGCCAGTCGTTTCCTCGAGGACGGTGAAAAGATGCAATTGTCTTATGCGGTCGAGAACACTCACCGAACAGTTGGCACGCGGACGTCGAGCCATATTGTGCGTAACTTTGGTATGCGAAACGCCCTGCAAGAAGATCACCTGACCGTGAAACTGACGGGGTCGGCTGGGCAGTCGCTCGGCGCGTTTGCGGCTCCGGGGCTCAAAATTGAAGTCTCGGGTGATGCCAATGATTATGTCGGCAAAGGCCTGTCCGGTGGAACAGTTGTTGTGCGTCCTCCAATGTCATCCCCTCTGACCGCATCGGAAAACACGATCATCGGCAACACGGTGCTTTATGGGGCCACCGATGGATACCTCTTTGCATCCGGCCGCGCAGGCGAACGCTTTGCAGTTCGAAACTCTGGCGCCAAAGTGGTCGTCGAAGGCTGTGGGGCTTGTGGATGTGAATACATGACAGGCGGCGTTGCGGTCATTCTTGGCGACATTGGCGCCAACTTTGGGGCGGGCATGACGGGCGGCATGGCCTATCTGTACGATCCAGATGGCAAGGCCGAAGATGTCATGAACATGGAGACCTTGGTCACATGCCCGGTCACTGTTGCACATTGGGAAGATCAATTGAAATCCCTGATAGAGCGTCATGTAACCGAGACTGGAAGCCGCAAGGGCGCAGACATTTTGCAGCATTGGGACTTTGAAAAAGCAAACTTCGTGCAGGTTTGCCCGAAAGAGATGTTGATGCATCTCGCGGCACCGCTGAGCGAAGATGACGTAGCCGTTCCGGCAGAGTAAAGCGTCTTAGGCGAAAATTTGGGTCCCGTGGGTAGTCCCTGCGGGACTTTTCCTTTCTCAGACGCTTGCCTGAACGTTGCGGCTGGATTAGGCCCTTATGGCAGAGCAGGTTCGAGGCGATGGCGAAGAAAAAAGTAAAAAAGAAACAGAAATCCAGTCTTGCACAGAGGCAATGGCAACGCGTGCGCCGTTGGGTCCGTCGTGGGTTGGTCTGGTTTGTTTCTGTGACCATTTTACTTGTGCTGCTTTTTGCCGTTGTTAATCCTCCGACCACTTGGACCATGATAGGCGAGAAACGCAGGTTGGGTCAGATTGATCGCGAGTGGGTGGCAATCGAAGAAGTTGCTCCAATTTTACTACGGTCGATCGTTGCCGCCGAAGACGCAAACTTTTGCAGGCACTGGGGTTTTGATGTCAAAGCGATCCGGGCGGCAATTGACGAAGGTGGCTCTCGTGGGGCGTCAACTTTGACGCAGCAGACTGTAAAGAATGTCTATTTCTGGCAAAGCCGTAGCTGGTTTAGAAAAGCGCTCGAGGCTCTCATGACGCCGGTGGTCGAAATAGCCTGGAGCAAGCGACGCATATTAGAGCTTTATGTGAATGTCGCTGAATTTGATGAAGGTGTTTTTGGCGTTGAGGCCGCGTCACGCCATTATTTCGGGGTTGGCCCTGAAGCTTTGAGTGCGGTGCAGGCAGCTCGATTGGCGGCTGTTCTACCTTCCCCAAAGAAGCGGTCCGCCTCAAAACCATCGGCTAGGGTCCGCCGAAAAGCCGCTGCAATCATGGATGGGGCGGAAACCATTAGCCAAGATGGGCGATCCGCTTGTTTCGAGGATTGAAAAACTTGCGATCTCAGGGCATTGAGGTTGAACATTTCTTTTAACGTGTGTTGTGCAGATGAATCGTCTTTTCCATGTCCCTCTTTCCCCCTTCTGTCGCAAGGTGCGTCTCTCTCTGGCTGAAAAGCGGATTGAAGTTGAGCTGGTCGAAGAGCGATATTGGGAACAGGACCCAGATTTCTTGCGTCGCAATCCCGCAGCCAAGGTGCCAGTGCTGAAGATAGACGGCAAGATGATGGCTGAAAGTGCGGCTATTTGCGAATACCTTGAAGAGAAGTATCCAGATCCGAGCCTGATGCCGCGCGATGCAGATGGTAGATACGAAGTGCGCCGATTGATTGCGTGGTTTGACGACAAATTTCACCACGAAGTAACGTCAAAACTCTTGTATGAACGCGTCAACAAAAAGGTCATGGGCCAAGGCTATCCCGACAGTAAGAATGTCAAAGCCGGCGCCCGTGCCATCAAGTACCATTTGGATTACATGACGTGGCTGTTAGAGCACCGTCGCTGGTTGGCCGGGGATGTCATGACATTGGCCGATTTCGCGGCTGCGTCGCATCTTTCGGCGCTGGACTATATCTCGGACGTGGATTGGAACCGATCCGACGCGGTCAAAGATTGGTATGCTAAGATCAAATCTCGCCCAGCTTTCCGGTCCATTCTTGCTGATCAAATACCGGGGTTTCTACCTCCGCAACATTATGCCGACCTCGATTTCTGATATTGCACTGGTTTTGGGGGCGTTGCCATGCGTGACGATCTGAAATCTAGGCTGGTGGCTGAAGCCCTTGAGATGGGTTTTGATCTGTGTCGCATTTGCCGTCCAGACTCTGTTGGGCATGTGCCCAAAGGCTTGTCAGCCTATTTAGACAAGGGGCACCATGGGCAAATGGAGTGGCTGGCCGAACGCACCCATTGGCGGGGCAATCCCGCGGTGCTTTGGCCCGAGGCAAAATCAGTGATTATGCTAGGCGAAAGCTATTCACCCGAACATGATCCAACTGCAGTTCTTGATATGCCAGACCGTGCTGCGATTTCGGTCTATGCCCAGAACAAAGACTATCATGACATCGTTAAGAAACGGCTCAAACGTTTGGCGCGCTGGCTGATTGCAGAGGTTGGCGACGAGACTCAAGTTAAAGTCTTCGTCGATACTGCACCTGTCCCGGAAAAACCCTTGGGGCAAGCTGCGGGTTTGGGGTGGCAGGGCAAACACACCAATCTGGTAAGCCGGGATTTGGGATCGTGGTTCTTTATCGGGTCGGTGTTCACAACAGTGGAATTAGACACTGATCCAGCGGAAATCGATCATTGTGGATCGTGTCGATCTTGTCTGGATGCCTGTCCAACCAACGCGTTTCCGGCGCCAAACCAAATCGATGCAAGGCTTTGCATTTCCTATTTGACGATTGAACACCATGGGCCAGTGGATACTGAATTGCGTCCGCTGTTGGGCAATCGCATTTATGGGTGCGATGACTGTCTCGCGGCCTGTCCTTGGAACAAGTTCGCTGTAGAGGCGCGCGAAATTCGGTACCATGCTCGCGACGATCTGATGGCGCCGTCGTTGAGCAGCTTGGTCGATCTGGACGATGCGACTTTCCGTGCGCACTTCTCGGGCAGCCCAATCAAACGCATCGGACGCAACAGGTTCATTCGCAATGTGTTGTACGCCATTGGCAACGGCGGAGATGTGAGCTTGCTGAGTAAAGTTCGGGCGTTACAAAGTGATCCGGACGCAACTGTTGTGGACGCAGCAGCCTGGGCGGAAGAGCGATTAAAACAGGTCGCAAATAGGCAGGTTTAGAGCCGTTTCCTGTGCCAATCAGGTGGTCGCGAACAAAAGGAAAATCTCATGGCATTGTCATTGGGCGTGGATACAGGTGGAACATATACGGACGCAGTCCTGATCCGCGATGAGAAAGATGTGATTGCATCAGCCAAAGCACTGACCACACGCCATGATTTGGCCGAAGGGATCGGGCGTGCTGTCAATGCTGTTTTAGAGCAAGCATCAGTCGATCCCAGCGAGATCACCCTGGCGTCTTTGTCCACAACCTTGGCCACAAATGCGTTGGTCGAAGGTCAAGGCGGGCGCGTTGCGTTGATCTTGATTGGCTTCCGCGAAGGCGATTTAGCCCGCCACGGCCTGAAAGATGCCTTGGCAGGGGATCCCGCGGTACAACTGGTGGGGGGACACAATCACGCCGGCGATCAAAAAGCACCCCTCGACGAAGATGGTTTGCGCAACTGGCTCCATGAACACGGTCGCGAAGTGTCTGGATATGCTGTTGCAGCTCAGTTTGCCACGCGCAATCCGGCCCACGAACAGCGTGTCGCCGCCATGGTTCAAGATATAACAGGGCGTCCCGTCAGTTGCTCGCATCACCTATCCTCCAAACTCAATGGCCCCAAACGGGCAATGACGGCTGTGCTGAATGCGCGTCTGATCGGCATGATTGATCGCCTAATCAATCGTGCCGAAGACCGCTTGATCGAACTTGGCGTTAAGGCCCCTTTGATGGTGGTGCGGGGTGACGGCGCGTTGATTTCGGCCGATTTTGCCCGTGAACGCCCGATTGAAACTATCTTAAGCGGCCCAGCGGCTTCTATTGTTGGCGCTCGTTGGATGACTGGGGCCCAAGATGCCTTGGTCAGCGATATAGGGGGCACGACGACCGACGTCGCCGTGCTGCGCGATGGACGACCCAGTATTGATCCCGATGGCGCCCGGGTTGGCCCCTATAGAACCATGGTCGAGGCGGTCGCAATGCGGACCACTGGCTTGGGTGGAGACAGTGAGGTCCATTTTGTCAGCGAAGGCCTGAAAGGCGGCGTGACGTTGGGTCCACGCCGGTTATTGCCTATAGCTTTGATCGCGTTGGACGCACCAAAGGTAGTCCATGCGTCATTGGATGAACAATTGCGTGCTTCAGCCCCGGGAGAATACGACGGAAGGTTTTTACGTGCGGTCTCTGGCGTTCCACGCGAAGGATTGGAAGCACGCGAGGAAACTCTGCTCGAACGGATTGGTGATCGGGTGCAACCGATGACTAAAGTTCTACGAAATCGGATAGAACTAAAGGCGCTGCGCCGCTTGGTGGAACGGGGCATTGTGCAGATAGCAGGTGTCACGCCATCGGACGCGAGCCATGTTCTTGGCAGCCTGTCCAGCTGGGATCGCGAAGCTGCCGAAAAAGCCATCATTCTATTTGGTCGGCGGCGCAATGGCAGCGGTAATATGCTTGCTCCGAATCCAATGGACATGGCTAAAATCATTGTAGATCAACTTACAGATCAAACGGTTTTGGCCTTATTAGAGACTGCTTTTTCCGAAGAGTCTGCGTCTTTTAATCTACCTGCTGAACAATTGGCGCGCCATGTTCTGACCCAACGTGGGCTAGATGGGCACAAAGGATTGTTGCGTCTGGATATTGGATTGAACCGTCCGGTGATTGGCCTTGGGGCATCGGCATCTACGTATTATCCCGCCGTGGGGGAACGTCTGGGGTGTCAGATGGATTTGCCAACCCATGCCGGTGTGGCCAATGCCATCGGGGCCGTGGTGGGCCGGGTGACAATTCGGCGATCAGGTGAAGTGAGTGCACCGGCCGAGGGGCGTTATCGCGTCCATCTTGAAAGCGGTCCACAAGATTTTATGAATTCCCAAGAGGCGTTGGATAAACTGGAAAAACATTTGTCTGACACCGCTCAGAATGAGGCAATTGCCGCCGGTGCCGAAGGCATACGTATCACTGTAAACCGCGATATCCGCACTGCCGAAGCCGAAGGGCGCGAGATTTTTGTACAAGCCATTCTGACAGTAGAAGCCTCAGGGAGACCCCGTATTGCGGTGGATTAGTCTCTAATTACGTAGGGGCAAGACCCAATCTGGACGTGCAAAGTGACAGGTATATCCACCTCGGTTTTTTTCCAGATAGTCTTGGTGATAATCCTCGGCAATCCAAAAATCACCGACTGGTTCAATTTCGGTTACAACCTTACCGGGCCACAAACCTGACGCCTCAACATCGGCAATTGTATCCAATGCCTCGGCCTTCTGGGCCTCGTCCGTATAGTAGATCGCAGATCGATAGGCGGTTCCCAAATCATTGCCCTGACGATTGGGCGTGGTTGGATCGTGGATCTGAAAGAAAAACTCTAACAGTTTGCGAAAACTGGTTCGGTTCGGATCGAACGTAATTTCAATTCCTTCGGCGTGGGTTCCATGATCACGATACGTCGCGTTTGGCACATCGCCGCCAGTGTATCCAACCCGTGTTGAGATAACGCCATCCATTCTGCGAATGAGGTCCTGCATGCCCCAAAAGCATCCTCCGGCTAGAACTGCGCGTTCACTCATGTCACATCCTCCACTTGATCTAGATAAATACCGTATCCCTCAGCCTGCATGTCATCGCGGTGCACAAACCTCAAACTTGCCGAATTGATACAATATCGAAGGCCGCCACGATCAGCCGGACCGTCGGTAAAAACATGCCCAAGGTGACTGTCACCATGGGCCGAGCGGACTTCAGTGCGCACCATTCCGTGGGTGTTATCATGTAATTCCGCGACATGAGCGGACTCAATGGGTTTGGTAAAGCTGGGCCAGCCGCATCCTGACTCATATTTGTCAGCGCTGGCAAACAAAGGCTCTCCAGACACAACATCCACATAGATTCCGGGCTCTTTGTTGTTCAACAACTTGCCGGTTCCCGGGCGCTCCGTGCCGCTTTCTTGTGTCACCCAAAACTGTTCATCCGTCAGGGCAGCAATGGCTTTTGGATCTTTTGAATAAGATGTCATGCGCGTGTTTCCCTAAATCTCTTTGCTTCGCACTAGATGGGGCAAAGAGAGGGAATTCAAAGCTTTATTTCAATCAGCTTTCAAAGCTGTGAATGCTCGGCAACTGCACAAAGGAAAAAAGCTTAGGGATCCGAGGCAGTGCCCAGGAGTTACTATCGCGGATTAAGAGGACGCGGCACCCAATGCTGTGTCCATCAAGGCCTTAATATCTTTCTTGGATGTACCCGCCACAATACGACCCAGCTCATCTTTTCCCTTCAAAGCCACCAACGTTGAGCGGCGAGGAATATTCAGGGACGTTGTCAACGCATCTTTGGAATACATATCCCAGTCAACATTTATGAAAACGATGTTCTTTTCATAGGCGGCATTTTCGCTCTTCAGAGCGTTAATGACCCGTTCTTGCGCGGCGCAGGTGCTACACCAATCTGCCTTAAAATCCAAAAAGACTGTGTCGCCAGCATCCAGATGTTTCTGAACAAGGCCAGGCTTATAGTCCATTGACGCCATAGCCAAACTTGGAAGAGCTACGGCTGCACTAAATATGAGAAGAAAATCACGACGGTTCATAAGAAGTCTCCTAGAAATTACACAGATACAGATAGATCAAGAAGCCAGTTTGGCATGATGGAAATAAGCCAGGCCTCGATGATGTGATGAAAGTTGAACAAAAGCATCAGGCCAACGGCGATGAAAACGAAACCCATCACAGGTCTGGCTGAGGCGGCTATCCTGCGCATCAAAGCTTGTCGGCGCATCAAGGCAGAACGCGCACCGTACCCAAGCGCCAGAATAATGGTTGATACTCCCAGCGCGAAAAAGATCATAATCGCAGCCGCCCAACCAAGGTTTTTACCCTGACTGGCCAAAGAGATCGCACCACCAAGCGTTGGACCCACACAAGGGCTCCAGACAGCGCCTAGCAGCATACCACCCAAGAATTGCCCACGCAGCGTGTTGCGGTCAATTTGATCCATACCTGCATCTGCACTGGTGGCAACACCAGCCGTTGCGGTGGAAAAGGCAGCAGAAAAACGTGGTACCAAAAGGATAAGACCAAAGCCGATCATCAAAACTGCACCGGCCTTGGCGATGTCTTCTTCGCGCAGACCAACAGCATAGCCAAAAGTCGTAATCGCCAACCCAAGAACCACAAAAGACAGGCTCATTCCTGCAGCTAGGGCAAGCGGTCCGTGACGGCTGGCCTGCAAAGCAGTTGCCAGCACAATCGGCAGGACCGGCAGAACGCAGGGGTTAATAAGGGTTAATAACCCAGCGGCATATGCAAACACGAGTTCCATTCAATTTACCTGCCGCAAATTGCATGTGATGTCAGTACAAACCCTGCTGACAACCGATCACTTGGCCGTGTGGGTTTGTTTCGAAAGTTGCACTGCCAAAATGCCGACTGTGATGATCGCCACACCAACCAGATCAAGCCAGCCAAGCTTTTCTCCAAGCAAAACAGCAGCAATGGCCACGCCGAAAAACGGATTAAGAAAATGGAAGGTTGCGGCGCGCACGGCCCCAATTCGATTGACCAGCGCGAACCAGACCCAAGTGGCTAACAGCCCAGGTGCCAGGATTGTATAAGTCAAAGCCGTAAGCATTCGAGGATTCCAGTTGAACTCCCATGTCTCAATAAATGGTGAGGCGATGAACAAAGCAGCTGAACCAACGAGCATCTGCAGCCCGACGATCATCATCAAATTGCCACCAGAGACAGCGCCACGCATGGCAAGCGTCGCAACTGTCAACGCGGCTGCAGCAATAAAACACAAAGCCACACCAAACGGATCTACGCCGGCCCCAATTCGCGAGCTCATGATAATCGCAACGCCAGCGAAACCCAGTGCCAGCCCTAAGGCGGCAACTGGGGAAAGCTTTTCACGCATGAAGGACCACCCGGCAAACGCCACCATCAACGGCATCGTGGATGCAATGATTGAGGCTACGGAGGCTTCGACAGTGGTCATTGCCATGAAGTTTAGGCCAAGATAGAGACTGTTTTGGCACAATCCAAAGACAAAGATGGTGCGCCATTGTTCACGGCTCAGACGCCAGGACTGACCCAACGCGCGTGCAATAAGGACACCAAGAAGGCCCGCAATAGCAAAACGTATTGCTGAAATGGCAAGTGGCGGGGCGTCTGCCACAATGATCCGTGCCGAAGTAAAGGCCGAGGACCAAATCAAAGCAAACAAAAGGCCCATGCCTAACGCGCGGATATCCATTTGCCTTTGCCTCACATGTTAATCTTTTGCGGATGTAACCGTATTCAATCCGTCTCTGCAACGGCGCTCTTGCTCAAGTCACTTCCAGATAATGCTTGCGAAGTTTATCGATGCCGTGCACAGCAAATTTCATGAGAGCAGATGGTTTCCTTCGCGCCAATGCACCCTTCCTTGCGGCAGGGGCCTTGTTGACGTTCATGTCGGGCTTTGGGCAGACGTTCTTTATTTCGATTTTTGCAGGTGAAATTCGCGGGGCTTTTGGACTTAGCCACGGGGAATGGGGCGGGATCTACATGATTGGCACAACGGCTTCGGCCCTTGTGATGGTTTGGTCTGGTGCTCTGACAGATAAGTGGCGCGTGCGCATTTTGGGGCCTGCAATTCTATTTGGACTGGCCTGCGCTTGTGTGGCAATGGCGACCAATCGCTGGGTTTGGGCGCTTCCCGTTGTCATATTCGCATTGCGATTTTTTGGCCAAGGAATGAGCAGCCATATCGCGGTTGTGGCTATGGCCCGTTGGTTTGTTGCGACCCGTGGGCGGGCACTATCCGTAGCGTCGCTGGGTTTCTCTGTGGGTGAAGCGATTCTTCCGCTCTTGTTTGTGGCTCTTATGACCATGATCGACTGGCGGCTTCTTTGGGTTGCTGCGGCGGTGGTCAGCGTTTTGGGTATTCCGATGCTCGGCTGGCTTTTGGGCAAAGAACGCACGCCGGGAGCGCTCGCGAAGACCAACAGTAGTTTGGGAATGCTCGGGAAACATTGGGTGCGCAAAGAAGCCTTGGCACACCCGCTTTTTTGGGTGCTGGTGCTGCCCATTATTGGCCAATCTGCGTTTAACACGGCCTTCTTTTTTCATCAGGTGCACTTTGCCGAGATCAAGGGGTGGAGCCATGTGCAATTGGTGTCCTTTTTTCCATTTTATACGCTGATCTCGATCGGGGCGATGATGCTGGCGGGCTGGGCGTTGGATCGTTTTGGAACCGCAAGATTGATGCCGTTCTATCAGGTGCCGATGATCGTCGCCTTTTTGATTTTTGCGACGGCCAGCAGCCCAATTACTCTGTTCATTGGATTGTTCTTCCTCGGGTTATCTGCAGGGGCGAATGCAACATTGCCGAATGCGTTTTGGGCCGATTTTTATGGCACTGCTCACATCGGAGCGATCAAGGCGATGGCGGCGGCCGTGATGGTATTTGGGTCAGCGATCGGCCCGGGTGTGACCGGGCTTTTGATCGATTTTGGCTTTGGGCTTGAAAGACAGTTCGTGGTTATCGCGCTTTATTTTGCCTTGACGACGGGGCTGATGATCTGGGGGATCCGTAGGGCAGCCAGAGATTTGCCCAACCATACAAACGCACTGAAGCCTGAATAGAAATGAAAAGGGCCGCCTAAAAGGCGACCCTCTAAATACGTCGTTGGCTAAAATTAGCCGTTTACGCTGTCTTTCAACGCTTTCGCGATGGTCATTTTCACGACCTTGTCAGCGTCTTTTTTGATTTGCTCGCCCGTCGCAGGGTTACGCACCATACGCTCAGGACGTTCGCGGCAATAAATTTTGCCAACGCCAGGCAGGGTCACTGCGCCACCAGCAGAAACTTCGCGGGTGATCAAAGCACAGACGGCTTCCAAAGCAGCAGCTGCAGATTTCTTGTCACTGCCCATATCTTCGGCCAGAGCGGCGACGAGTTGTGTCTTAGTCATCGGTTTTGCCATTTCAGGTCTCCATTAGTCTGCCCGATTTGTAGGGCCTCACGCGGCACATTTAACGGGATATAGTAGTCGAACACAACGAATAGTGGCGGTAAAACCCCTTTTATTTGCAGTTTTTCACCGATTTTTTGACCAATTAGTGTGTTTCTGATTGCCCGCACGGCTGTAATAAGCAGAAACGCGCCGAAAAACCGGAAAAAACGAACTTTCCCCAATAAACTGACAAAACGACCATGTTCTAGGCTGACCTAAAGGAAAGCGGTTTCGTCAAAGCTGCGCAATTTCCGAGAATGCAGCCTTTCAAGTGGCATTTCCCGCAAGGCTTCCATAGCGCGAATTCCAATCATCAAATGACGCGCGACCTGCGACTGATAAAAATCCGATGCCATTCCGGGTAGCTTTAGCTCTCCGTGTAACGGCTTGTCGGACACACAAAGAAGCGTTCCATAAGGCACTCGAAAACGGAAACCATTGGCGGCAATCGTGGCACTTTCCATATCCAAGGCCACAGCCCTTGATTGGCTCAGCCTTTGTACCGGGCCGGATTGATCGCGCAGTTCCCAATTGCGGTTGTCGATTGTTGCCACTGTGCCTGTCCGCATGACACGTTTTAAATCATAACCGCGCAGTTTTGTGACATCCGCCACGGCTGTTTCCAAGGCGATTTGAACCTCTGCCAGCGCCGGGATGGGCACCCAGACCGGAAGATCGTCATCCAACACATGGTCTTCGCGCAGATATGCATGGGCCAATACAAAGTCGCCAAGGTTTTGCGAGTTCCGAAGGCCTGCACAATGTCCCACCATGATCCAAGCATGCGGTCTAAGAACGGCAATATGATCAGTTGCGGTTTTTGCGTTCGAAGGACCCACTCCAATATTGACCAACGTGATCCCTGATCCGTCCGCGCGCTTCAGGTGATACGTGGGCATTTGCGGTTGTTTGTCGATCGGGGCAATAGGCGTCTGACCATCGGTAATCTCACAGTTTCCTGTGCTCACAAAGGACGTGTACCCGCTGTCTGGGTCGGACAGCTGTGTACGGGCAAAGGCCTCAAACTCAGCGACATAAAACTGATAGTTGGTGAACAGCACGTGGTTCTGAAAGTGTTCCGCATTGGTTGCGGTGTAATGACTAAGCCGGGCCAGCGAATAGTCCACGCGCTGCGCCGTGAAAGGCCCAAGTGGCATACTGCCATCATCTGAAACATAGGTGCCATTTACGATGTCGTCGTTTGTCGTGGACAGAACTGGCACATCAAACACATCGCGTAAGGTGAAAGCAGAGGCCCCTTCTTGTGGGACGGTTAGATTGGCCTGTCCAGCTACGGCAAAATGAACCGGAATAGGCGTCGTTGATGGGCCAATCACAACTGGAACCCCGTGATTGCACAGCAGTAGGTCAATTTGTTGTTCAAGATAATGCCGGAACAGATCGGGCCGCGTGATTGTGGCGACATGAGTTCCGGGCTCTGCCACGTGTCCATAACTCAGCCGCGAGTCAATTTGGGCAAAGCTTGATGTGGTTATGCGGATTTCGGGATAAAAGGCACGGAACCGTTTGGCCTTGGGGCCGCCCTCAAGAACAATTCGGAATTTGTCACACAGAAATGTGGTTGCCGAAGCATAAAGCTCCTCAAGCCGATCTACCGCGGCTTTAGGGTCGGTAAAGGCCTCAGCTGCCGGAAGTTTGGGTGTGACGGTGCGAATGTCAGCTTGGGGGTTCATTGGTTTGTCTCCAGAAGATCGATCTTCTCAAAAGTACGCACATCAATCAGTCCAAGGTCCGAGATGCGTAATTCAGGTATGACAACAAGCGCAAGAAGAGAGTGCTGCATGTAGGCGTTGTTGAGCGCACAGCCGCATGTTTCCATCGCGTTCATCATCGCTTGGGCTTTGTCGGCGACCTCAGTGGCCGGGCTATCTGACATCAACCCCGCGATTGGCAATTCCACCAAAGCAATCTCTTGACCGTCTTTGAAAACTGTGATGCCACCACCAACCTCGCCCAGCCGGTTCGCGGCCAGCGCCATATCTGAACGGCTGGTGCCGATGACGATCATGTGGTGGCTATCATGGGCAACGGTGCTGGCCATCGCCATGTTACCCGTATAGCCGAACCCAGACACAAACCCATTGGCCACGCCACCTGTTGCACGATGTCGTTCCACCAAGGCGATTTGCGCAACATCAGTCTCTATATTGCCTTCAACGATGCCATTTTGTACCGACAAGTATGCCTTGAGTGCTTTGGTCGGCGCCTGATTTTCCACCACGCCAATTACATTGGCGGTGACGGTGTTAGCCCCAGCTGGTGCCAGCACTTCAAAGTGGTCCGCCATCAGTGTTTTGCCGAGATGCACAGTGTTGCGTGCCGTGTCGGGCCAATCGTAATGTGGGCAATTCACAAGACAGGTGCCATCCTTGGCGACAGTTTTGCCTCGGGCAATCACATGCTCAATCGGCAGGGTGACAAGATCACTTGTCAGGATCACATCAGCCCGCCTTCCGGGTGTAATAGAGCCGATATCACGCTCCAATCCAAAATGGCAGGCTGTGTTCAATGTCGCCATTTGCAAGGCGACAACCGGATCACAACCACAGGAAATCGCGTGACGCACCACGCGGTTCATATGCCCCTCGTGCACCAAAGTGCCCGAATGGCTATCGTCGGTGCACAAAATAAAACTTCTGGGATCCAGCCCCTTTTCGGTCACCGCAGAAATTTGGGTTTCCACATCATACCAAGCGGATCCCAACCGCATCATCGATCGCATGCCCTGCCGCACACGTGCAATGGCGTCCGCTTCGCAGGTGCCCTCGTGATCATCTGCGGGCCCTCCGGCAACATAAGCCGCAAAATTCGGACCCAGATCAGGCGAGGCATAATGGCCCCCCACGGTTTTACCTGCATTCTGGGTGGCGGCAATTTCGGCCAGCATTTGTGGATCCGCATTGATCACGCCTGGAAAGTTCATCATTTCCCCAAGACCAATAATCCCCGGCCATGTCATTGCCTCGGCCACATCTTCGGCCGAGATTTCATACCCAGTCGTCTCTAATCCCGGCGCAGACGGCGCGCAGGACGGCATTTGCGTAAAGATATTGACGGGTTGCATCAACGCCTCGTCGTGCATCATGCGCACACCCTCGAGGCCTAGTACATTGGCAATCTCATGGGGGTCGGTGAACATAGACGTGGTGCCATGCGGGATGACTGCACGGGCAAACTCTGCCGGGGTCAGCATGCCGCTCTCAATGTGCATATGTGCGTCGCACAACCCGGGGATCATAAAGCGACCTTCTGCGTCAATGATCTCGGTTGTGGGCCCCGTGCAATGACTGGCGTCCTCGCCGACATAGGCAATGCGGCCTTCGACGATCGCAATATCATGGTCCGGCAGGATTTCGCGGGTGTGTACATTGACCCAACGACCTTTGCGGATCACCAAGTCTGCATGCATGCGACCGGCGGCCACTGCTACCAAGCGGGGGGCACATTCGGCCCAAGTTTTTATGTTGTTATGCTCCATGGCCTACGTTGACATGGGGCGCTGGGGTGCGCAAGGTCACCAAAGCGAAGGTTTTGTGAAAGGTCTTTCTGATGGATTTTGAAACTGTCAGTGCAGAGGATTTCGGGGCATCCCTGCGGGGTATTGGTCTGAACCTGCTAGTGAGAGATGTTTTGGTGCTTTGTACCATGTTAGAGACTGTTTTTGACATGAAACCGTATCGCAAATCAGCGGATTTTGCGATTGTCACCTATGGGGATCAGGTCTTTCAGCTTCACTCAGATGGCACGTATCATTCCAACCCATTATTGGGATTGTTACCCGAGGCCGGTGCGCGGGGTGCAGGGCTGGAAATTCGTTTGTATGACACTGATCCCGATGTTGCCGTAGCAAAGGCAGAAGCTGCAGGCATGCATATTCTACAAGAGCCTTCGGAAAAGCCCCACGGATTGCGAGAGGCCTATCTTTTGTGTCCCAATGGGTATGCTTGGGTGCCATCCCGGCCTTTGTGAAATCACCCGTTTGTATTGCATTTTTTCAGACACCAAGTCGGTAACGGCCCGAGCGCCGGCTATGTCTTGGGGCCCTGACCATTCCGTGCGGACACTCGTTAAACTTACGCAAAACAGATGATTTTTTGTTGGTAAAGTTTCCCGCAGTTCGCCAAGCTGTACCTCGATCAAGGAGTGTAGCGAAATGAGCGTGACTGAACTAAAGCCAAATATAGATTTCTGGCAAGAACGCGTGGACATGGCCGCAGCTTTTCGCTGGACCGCCCGCCTCAATCTACACGAGGCCGTCGCCAACCACTTTTCACTGTCTGTGAATGAGGATGGCACAAAGTTTCTGATGAACCCGAATCAGGTTCACTTTAGCCGAGTCAAAGCCAGCGATCTTTTGCTGTTGGACGCCAATGACCCGGACACGCTAAGCCATCCTGGTGCACCTGACCCCACAGCCTGGGGTGTGCATGGCGGCTTGCACCGGTTCTGCCCACACGCCCGGTGTGCCATGCACGTACATTCGATCCACGCGACGGTTTTAGCCTCGTTGGCAGATTCTAACATCCTGCCAATCGACCAGAACACCGCGACCTTCTACAATCGCTATGTGATTGACGAAGGCTTTGGCGGTCTTGCGTTTGAGGGAGAAGGCGAGCGCATGGCGAAGCAGTTAACGGATCCCAAGAAAAAGACCGTCATCATGGGCAACCATGGTGTGCTGATATTGGGGGATACAGTCGCTGAAACCTTTAACCGTCTCTATTATTTTGAACGTGCCGCCGAAACGTATATCCGTGCGCTACAAACTGGCCAGAAACTGCGCGTTCTAAGTGACGAAATTGCCGAAAAAGTCGCGCAAGAGCTCGAAGATTATCCAGAGCAAGACGTGCGTCATCTGGCAGAACTCAAGGCCATCCTCGACGAAGAAGGCTCAAATTACGCTAGTTAGAGACTGTTTTTGCGAATTTTCCGGGGGGTCGTGTCGAATTCTGCTTTGAACGCACGAGTCATCGCGGCCGGGGTTTCATAACCTGCGCGCAAGGCAATTTCAGCCACTGGCAAATCAGTTTCTGTGACCAACTTTCGCGCAAGATTCAGGCGAAGACGGCGATACACAGTTTGCGGCGTGGCCCCCAACTCTGCGCGTATTCGCACCTCAAGCGCCTTTTGTGTCCTCCCGGATCGACGGGCAATTTCTGCGATCGACAACGGCTCTTCCAGGTTTTCTTGCATCACTGCCAAAGAACGATTCACAACTCTGCTGGATGATCCCGCACCGCCGGAATGGCTGCGCGCGGAATCGCGTGTCATGAACAATTGCGCGACCTCGAGCGCCAACGCCTGACCGTGATCCTGCCCAATGATATGTAATACCAGATCAAAGGCCGCCATTGCACCCGAACACGTGATCCTGTCGCGATCAATGACATAACGTTCGCGGACGACATCCACTTCGGGAAACCGTTCAGCGAACCCGGTCAATTCCTCCCAGTGAATTGTCGCTTGATATCCATCCAGCAATTCGGCTTCCGCAAAAAGCCAGCTTCCGGTATCCAATCCGGCCAAGGATTCAAATCTGTGCGACGCAGATCGAAGCGCCATCTGTGTGACCCAGCCCGCATGGCCTTCGAATCCATAAGAGGGCATAACCGCCAAGACATCGCCCTTGGCGGCACTAAGCTCTCTGTGGGGCGTCACTTGCATCCCACTAGAACTCTCTGCGATTTGCCCGTCCAAGGTCAAAAATTCCCAAATATACAACGTTTTGCCAGATAGCGTATTTGCGGCGCGCAACGGCTCAATCGTGTTGGCCAGACAATGGGTAGAGAACCCATCGAAAAGCAAAACACCGAATTGCTGCGTAGCAGCAGAGGTTTTAGCCCATTTTTGCATGAACATCATCTAATTCTGCATGATTGCGCGCGTCAAGCGACGTAATCCTACGGGAAACCAAAAGGGGAAGCGCGCCATGCAATTTGGAATGACCGAAGAACAGTCCATGATCGTCGACACGACGCGGGCGTTTGTTGAAAATGAACTCTACCCTCACGAGTTGGATGTGGAACGAACTGGCCATTTGGACATGGATCTTGTCCGAGAAATCCAGAAGAAGGCAATTGATGCCGGGCTTTATGCCGCCAATATGCCGGAAGAGGTGGGCGGCGCAGGCCTCGATACACTGACATGGTTGATGTACGAAAAAGAGCTAGGGCGCGCAAATTATGCGCTCCATTGGACAGCTGTTGCACGTCCGTCGAACATCTTACTGGCAGGCACAGATGAACAAAAAGAGAAATATCTGTACCCGTGTATGAAGGGCGAAAAGTGGGATTGCTTGGCAATGACCGAACCGGGCGCTGGCTCAGACTTGCGTGGCATGACGGCGTCCGCGCGCGAAGAGGGCGGTGACTATGTGCTGAACGGCACCAAGCATTTCATTAGCCATGCAGACATTGCTGACTTTTCGATCGTTTTTATGGCCACAGGGGAAGAAGACACCGCGCGAGGACCCAAGAAAAAAATCACCGCATTTTTTGTCGACAAGGGCACGCCCGGTTTCACTATTCGTGATGGCTATCAAAACGTGAGTCACCGCGGTTACACCAATGCTGTTCTGGAATTTGATGACTGTCGTTTGCCAAAATCCGCAATTCTGGGTGAGGTCGACAAAGGCTTTGAAGTCGCTAACACATGGCTGGGGGCCACCCGCCTGCAAGTTGCCGCCACATGCTTGGGCCGTGCGGAACGGGCCTTGCAGCACGCCACCGAATACGCGGCCGAGCGAAAACAGTTTGGCCAGAAGATTGGCAAATTTCAGGGTGTGTCCTTTAAGCTGGCTGACATGGCGACAGAGCTTAAAGCCGCAAACCTGCTCACGTGGGAAGCCGGCTGGAAATTCGATCAGGGCACTGTGACTGAATCTGATATGTCTATGGCCAAGCTAAAGGCGACCGAGATGTTGGCCTTTGTCGCGGACGAAGCCATCCAAATTCACGGTGGCATGGGGCTCATGGATGAACTGCCACTGGAACGCATCTGGCGGGATGCGCGGGTCGAACGCATCTGGGAAGGCACCAGCGAAATCCAGCGCCATATCATCAGCCGTGAAATGCTGCGCGCGCTGGGCGCCTAAGACAGAATGTCTCTTAAAGAATCTTTCGCATTTTATCTGCACGAGGGCGTCCATTGAAACGCGATATTTCGAGACTATTCCGGCCTAAAACGATCGCCGTCGTTGGCGGTGGCGCTTGGTGTGCTCTGGTGATCGAGCAGTGCCGAAAGATGGGGTTTGACGGTGAAATTTGGCCGGTGCATCCCACGGTCGATGTGATGGCAGGTATGCCAGCCTACAAAAGCATTGGTGTGTTGCCTTCGGCGCCTGACGCCACTTTTATCGGGGTGAATCGTTTTCTAACGATAGAAATTGTACGGGCCTTAGCGGCATGCGGTGCTGGTGGAGCGGTTTGCTTTGCGAGCGGTTTCCTTGAGTCTCGGGCAGAAGACGCCGACGGTGCAGCTCTACAACAGCAACTTCTGCAAGCTGCAGGGGATATGCCATTCCTGGGCCCCAATTGCTATGGCTTCGTCAATTATCTGGATGGCGCGTTGTTGTGGCCAGATCAACATGGTGGCAGGGCCTGTGAAAGTGGTGTGGCGATTGTGACGCAAAGCTCGAACATTGCGATCAACATGACCATGCAGTGTCGCGGCCTGCCATTGGCGTACGTCGTGACTGCGGGCAATCAGGCGCAAACCGGGGTCGCGCACATTGGCGAAGCCCTGCTTGAGGATCCAAGGGTCACGGCACTGGGCTTGCACATCGAGGGTTTCGGTGACCTCAGAGCGTTTGAGGCGCTGGCACAAAAGGCTCGTACAGTTGGGAAGCCAGTTGTTGCGCTCAAAGTTGGAAAATCGGATCAGGCGCAGGCGGCAACGGTGTCACATACCGCCTCTTTGGCGGGTGGGGATGCAGGGGCCTCGGCTTTCTTGTCTCGGTTGGGAATCGCACGATTGAATTCAATTCCAGATTTTTTGGAGACGTTGAAACTGTTACATGTCGTCGGGCGATTACCCACAAATCGCATCGCATCCATCAGTTGTTCCGGAGGAGAAGCCAGCCTTGCCGCCGACACGGCACACGGGCGTGGCGTTTATTTTCCACCTCTAAACGACCAGCAGCAGATCGATTTACGGCAAGCCTTGGGACCCATGGTCGCGCTGGCAAATCCACTGGACTACCACACATACATTTGGCGTGATGCAGAAACGATGACCAAAGCATGGGGCGCGATGATGGACCCCTCTTTGGCGTTGACGATGCTGATTGTGGATTTCCCGCGCCCGGACCGTTGTGACCCGCGCGATTGGGATTGTGCGGTGAATGCGGCCATTGGCGCCAAGAAATTGCGCAATGCCAACGTGGCAGTGGTGGCGACCATGCCGGAATTGATTACCGAGGATATCTCGGAAGTATTGATTGAGGCGGGCGTCGTCCCATTAGCGGGGTTAAGTGAGGCCGTTGCCGCCTGCGAAGCCGCCGCAATGCCAATGCCCGAAGAATTCCTGCCCATATGCTTGCCAACAGAGACTGTTACAGCGGAATTGGTCCCTGAAGCAGAGGCCAAGCTGCGCCTTGCCGACTATGGATTGCGCATTCCAGACGCCAAAAGATGCAAAGGAGCATTCGCCACGGGCACGCTAGCAGATCAACTTGGATACCCGGTTGTGCTCAAGGGCGAGGGCATCGCCCACAAAACCGAAGCCGGGGCTGTGGCTCTGAACCTCGCAACCGCTGCCGAAGTTGTTAAAGCCGCAGACAGCATGCCGACCGAACACTTTCTGGTCGAAGAAATGGTCACAGGCGTGGTTGCTGAGATACTGATCGGTGTGGTCAAAGATCCTGCACATGGCTTTGTGATGACCCTGGCCGCCGGCGGCACATTGACCGAAGTTTTACAGGACAGCGCGAGCGTGTTGTTACCTGCCACAGATGCGATGTTTCACGACGCTCTGAACAGCTTGCGAATGTCCAAACTTCTTGACGGTTTTCGCGGCACCCCTGCCGCAGACCGTTCCGCGATCATGAAAGCGATCCGCGCGGTCCAAGCTTATGTCCTTGCCAATGCCCAAGGACTTGAAGAAATTGAGATTAACCCCCTGCTGTGTACACCCGACGACGCGGTGGCAGCAGCCGCCCTAATGCGACGGAAGGACTAGTTCATGAGCACATCACCAGTAAAGACGCGGCGCGAGGGTGCCATTCTTGAGATCACGCTGGACCGCCCAAAGGCCAACGCGATTGATTTGGCGACCAGTAAAATCATGGGCGACGTGTTTCGCGATTTTCGTGATGACCCCGAACTGCGCGTGGCGATCCTAACGGGTGGTGGCGAAAAGTTCTTTTGCCCGGGTTGGGATTTGAAAGCCGCTGCAGATGGTGATGCCGTGGATGGAGATTACGGCGTTGGCGGCTTTGGCGGCCTGCAAGAACTGCGTGATATGAATAAACCTGTCATTGCGGCCGTAAACGGGATTGCTTGTGGTGGAGGTCTCGAGCTGATGATTTCAGCCGACATTATCATTGCGGCCGACCACGCCAGCTTTGCATTGCCCGAAATCCGGTCTGGAACTGTCGCTGATGCGGCCAGTGTCAAATTGCCCAAACGCATCCCCTATCACATCGCGATGGAGCTTTTGTTGACCGGTCGTTGGTTCGATGTCCAAGAGGCAAATCGTTGGGGGTTGGTGAATGAAATCGTGCCCGGTGATCAATTGATGGACCGCGCTTGGGAGCAAGCCCGCCTGTTGGCCAGCGGCCCGCCTTTGGTTTACGCCGCGATCAAGGAAATTGTGCGCGACGCCGAGGATCAGAAGTTTCAAGATGCGATGAACCACATCACACAACGCCAATTACGCTCGGTAGATGTTCTATATGCTAGCGATGACCAACTGGAAGGTGCACGTGCCTTTGCGGAAAAGCGCGACCCAGTGTGGAAGGGCAAATAACCGCAATTGAAAAATACTAGGCTCTAACCTTGCGGAACATCGCAATGTAGATTGTGTCGTCCCTATGGTCGTCCGTGGCCTTGTCGCCATAGATGCGCATCTGCGGCAGTTGCAAATCAGTTATTTGAGAGCACAGTTCGTCGAGCTTGGAACGAAACCCTTTGACCTCAAAATGGGCTGTGTTGATCGACAGCGCCAATAGCCCACCGGGTTGGGTGATACGCAACAATTCGTCAAATGCCTCTGGTCCGACATGGCCATTGGTAAAGGTGCCCGAACTGACAATTCCTGCATAGCTGGCATCCGCGACCGGTAGTGTTGCAGTCAAATCGCCAGTGAACAGCGACCTGTAAGTGGATTTTGTTGCGGCCACATCTAACATCTCTTGGGAAATATCGGTCGCATCCACCGGACCAATCGCCAATGAGACCAACGCTTGCCCGCACAAACCAGTGCCTGCACCCACATCCAAAACCGGACCGATGCCGCCTGCGTCTTTGAACGCATGGGCCACAAGATTGGGTGCGAGATAGTCATGCGCCTCTGCGAAATCCTGATCGTAGGTTTCTGCCCATGTGGCATACAAGCGTTGCGAATCCTCGGGTGTTTGCAAAGCATAAGCACCGTCGAGGTTTGGGGAATCTAATTTCTTGTCAATCATAAGGGCATTGAACCGCGTGACATTGTCTCAATCAAGAGTTTCTATTGCGAACATCGGCGAGGAAAGGCAGTTTGCGGTCATGACCAAAACTTTACTTTCATTAGGGCACGGTTTTTCAGCCCGCGAGCTGGGGCGCAGTCTGGTGCCAAAAGGCTGGCAGGTGATCGGAACCACCCGAAAATCTGAGAAATTCCCCGAGTTCATCGCCGAAGGGGTCGCGCCGCTGTTGTGGCCCTGCGACCTTGCGGTCGCACTTGAGGGGGTCACACATCTGCTGACTTCAATCGCACCGGATGCAAACGGCGATCCTGTGATGCGAGACCACCGCGCAGCCATAATTTCAGCTGCGCCAGATTTGGAATGGGTTGGCTATCTTTCAACCACAGGCGTCTACGGCGATCACGACGGGGGATGGGTTGATGAATTGTCGCCGACCGACCCCGCGACAGTCCGTGGCCAAAGACGGGTTCTGGCAGAACGCGAATGGTTGGATATTGCAGAATTGCCCACGCATGTCTTCCGTCTGGCTGGAATTTACGGTCCCGGACGGGGTCCGTTTGCCAAGCTACGTCACGGTATCGCGCAACGTGTTATCAAGAAAAATCAGGTATTTAGCCGTGCCCATGTCGAAGACATCGCACAAGTGCTAGCGGCCTCAATCGCGCAACCCAATCCGGGTCAAATTTACAATGTGTGCGATGATGATCCCGCCCCACCGCAAGACGTGATTGAATACGCCGCTGAGCTGTTGGGGATGGAACCTCCGCCAGCGGTGGCATTTGACGACGCAGAGATGAGTGCAATGGCGCGGAGTTTCTATTCGGATAGCAAACGGGTGAGGAACGACCGGATCAAAGAGGAATTAGGGGTCGTGCTACAGCACCCAACTTACAAGGCTGCATTGCGGTCCATGCTGGACGCCGAACAAGGGTAGTAGATCAGGCGCGCTTGCTGCCAATCTGGGCAAT
>ERZ1046740.571-NODE-571-length-30264-cov-80.688139_pt1 | contig 30264 bp, 18 predicted proteins | sample MGYA00383093_ERZ1046740 | MGnify/ENA primary metagenome ERZ1046740 (study PRJEB29581, sample SAMEA5548363) | metagenome | biome: marine; feature: coastal; material: water | depth 25 m | study: Short-term variability in the microbial, nano- and picoplankton... | reverse complement strand
TAGTAGCAGTATTAAAAGACTATATTAAACCTAAGATATTAAAAAGGTTAAACAGATATAAGAAATGGCATTATGGCTATAACGAAGAACATGATGTAGTTGTAATCAGTAAGAGCGGGCAGATAGGAGAAGTTTACGAAATACAAGGAATAAAAATAGCATTGCCAAAAAAAGATGATGTTGTTAAATTTGAAGGAGACAAGTGGAAACACATGGGGTACCCAAAAGAACTTTCAAAGATAAAATCGGTATTTGATTGGGACGAATACCCTTCGCAATTTAAAGAAAAATGGTATGACTATATTGACACAGAGTTTAAAAGGCGTGAAGAAGGTTTTTGGTTTTTTAACAAAGACAAGCCTTCTTATATTACTGGTACTCACTACATGTACCTGCAGTGGTCCAAAATTGATGTTGGGGCAGCAGACTTTAGGGAGTCAAACAGATTATTCTTTATATTCTGGGAAGCTTGCAAAGCAGATGTACGTTGTTACGGAATGTGCTATCTTAAGAACAGACGGTCAGGGTTTTCTTTCATGGCCTCAGGCGAAACGGTTAATCAAGCTACAATATCCACAGACTCCAGATTCGGAATTTTATCAAAGTCTGGTCCAGATGCGAAAAAGATGTTTACTGATAAAGTGGTACCCATCTCGGTTAATTATCCCTTCTTCTTCAAACCAATCCAGGACGGTATGGACAGGCCGAAGACGGAACTTGCGTACAGAGTACCCGCGTCCAAATTTACGAGAAAAAAGCTTGACACCAATGAGAAGCTACAAGAGATCACCGGTCTCGACACCACGATCGATTGGAAGAACACCGGGGACAACTCGTACGACGGTGAAAAATTAAAACTATTAGTCCACGATGAAAGTGGTAAATGGGAAAGACCTACAAACATATTAAATAACTGGAGAGTTACAAAAACCTGTTTGAGATTAGGTTCAAAAATTATAGGTAAGTGTATGATGGGTAGTACATCAAATGCTTTAGACAAGGGTGGTGAAAACTTTAAAAAACTATACTATGACTCCGACGCAACAAAAAGAAATGCAAATGGACAGACTCGTTCGGGACTCTATAGCTTGTTCATTCCTATGGAATGGAACTACGAAGGCTACATTGATTCTTATGGATTTCCTGTATTTGAAACGCCAAAAAAACCAGCTGAAGGGCCTGACGGATCACCTATAAAACAAGGTGTAATTGAATACTGGAATAATGAAGTTGAAGGATTAAAAGGAGATCAAGATGGTTTAAACGAATACTACCGTCAGTTTCCAAGAACAGAGCAGCATGCTTTTAGAGATGAAGCAAAGCAATCTCTGTTTAATTTAACAAAGATATACGAACAAATAGATTATAACGAAGACCTTAGGAATACATCGATAATAACCACTGGAAGTTTTATGTGGGAAAACGGTATTAAAGATACTAAGGTGATATTTGTACCAAATAAAAACGGTAGGTTTAACATTAGTTGGGTACCACCTTTACAAATGCAAAACAGAGTTATAACAAAAGGCAATACAAAATATCCAGGTAACGAGCACTGTGGTGCTTTTGGATGTGACAGTTATGATATATCAGGTACAGTTGATAAAAGAGGTTCTAATGGAGCCTTACACGGGTTAACTAAGTTTAGTATGGAGGATGTTCCACCTAACAGATTCTTTTTAGAATATATAGCTAGACCACAAACTGCTGAGATATTTTTTGAAGACGTATTAATGGCTTGCATATTTTATGGTATGCCAATACTTGCGGAAAACAATAAACCTAGATTACTGTATCATTTTAAAAGAAGAGGCTATAGAGGCTTCTCAATGAACAGACCTGATAAAAGATTAAACAAATTATCTGTAACTGAAAGAGAAATAGGTGGTATACCAAACTCCAGTGAAGATATAAAGCAAGCGCACGCTGCTGCTATAGAATCATATATAGAAACTTGTGTTGGACGAACAGAAGCCGGGTATGGAGATATGTACTTTCAAAGAACATTAGAAGACTGGGGTAAATTCAATATAAATAATAGAACAAAGCATGATGCTTCTATAAGTTCTGGTTTAGCAATAATGGCTTGTAACAAAAACCTATATTCACCGGTTAGTCCAGTACAAAAAAAGGTTTACGATTTAGGAATTAAAAGATATGACAATAGAGGTTCTACGTCTAAAATATTAAGATAAATGAAAATACAAACAAATACTGATAGTTCTTTCCCTAACCAGGTTGTTAGCGACGAAGTAAAAGCTAGTTATGATTACGGCTTACAAGTCTCTAGAGCTATTGAACAAGAATGGTTCAATCAAGGAAGAGGTAACGGTAATAGATACTTAAATAATTGGAACAGCTTTCACTCATTAAGATTATACGCAAGAGGAGAGCAATCAATACAAAAGTATAAAGATGAATTATCTATAAACGGTGATTTATCTTATCTTAATTTAGATTGGAAACCTATTCCGGTTATATCAAAATTTGTTGATATTGTTGTAAATGGAATGTCAAATAAATCGTATGATATAAATGCTTTTGCTCAAGATCCATTTTCTGTAAAAAGCAGGACTGATTACGCTGCAGCGGTGGAACAAGACATGCTCACTAAGGAAGCTTTGTTAAATATAAAGCAAAATCTAGGTATGGATTTTTCTAAAACGGGAGACTTAGAAACCTTACCTGAAAATAGAGAAGAGTTAGACGTGCATTTACAAATGACTCCTAAGCAGAATGTGGAAATTGCGGAAGAAGAGGTTATAAATAATGTACTAGCATTTAACAAGTACGACCAAATAAAAAAACGCATAGCCCACGATTTAACAACTATTGGCATTGGAGCTGTTAAGACCTCATTCAATAAAGCAGAGGGTATAGTCACCGACTACGTTGACCCTGCTAATATGATTTATTCATATACAGAAGATCCTAACTTTGAAGATATATATTATGTAGGTGAAGTGAAGTCTATATCATTAGCAGAACTTAAAAAACAATTTCCAACGCTATCACCATCTGAACTGGAAAAAATACAAGATATGCCTGGTAATTCTCAGTATGTAACAAACTGGGGTAATTACGACGCTAATACTATTCAAGTTTTATACTTTGAATACAAAACATATTCAGACCAAGTATTTAAAATAAAGAAAACAGATCAAGGATTAGAAAAGACGTTAGAAAAACCTGATACATTTAATCCTCCAGCAAATGATAACTTTGAAAGAATATCTAGAACAATAGAGGTATTATACTCAGGAGCAAAAGTATTAGGTACAAATATTATGCTAGACTGGAAGCTAGCAGAAAATATGACAAGACCTACCGCTGATACTACAAAAGTAATGATGAATTATTGTATATCAGCACCTAGAATGTATAAAGGACGTATAGAATCTATAGTTAGTAAAATTACTAGCTTTGCTGATATGATCCAAATAACGCATCTTAAATTACAACAAGTAATGTCCAGAATAGTGCCAGATGGTGTATTCTTAGATATGGATGGGTTAGCGGAAGTTGATTTAGGTAACGGTACAACATACAATCCAGCTGAAGCATTGAACATGTATTTTCAAACAGGTTCTGTTGTAGGTAGATCACTTACCCAAGATGGCGAATTAAATAGAGGTAAAGTGCCTGTACAGGAATTATCATCTTCAAGTGGTCAAGCAAAAATACAAAGTTTAATAGGTACATACCAGTATTATCTACAAATGATAAGAGATGTAACCGGGTTAAATGAAGCAAGAGACGGTAGCACGCCTAGTAAAGATTCTTTAGTAGGGTTACAAAAAATGGCAGCTAACGCTTCTAACATTGCAACTAAGCACGTATTAGATTCTTTGTTATACTTAACAGTAAGAACGTGTGAAAATATAAGCTTAAAAGTAGCTGACGTTATTGAAAATCCTTTAACAGAAAACGCTTTAACAAATGCTATAAGTACATTCAATACAAAAACTCTTGAAGAGTTAATGAATTTGCAACTGCATGATTTTGGTATTTATTTAGAACTAGAGCCAGAGGAGGAAGAAAAAGCTTTATTAGAACAAAACATACAAGTAGCTTTGCAAACACAAGCAATAGCTTTGTCTGATGCAATCGATATTAGACAAATAAAAAATATAAAGTTAGCTAATCAATTCTTAAAGCTTAGACAAACTCAGAAAATAAAAAGAGAACAAGAGCAGCAACAGGCGAATATTCAAGCGCAAGCACAAGCAAACGCTGAAGCATCAGAAAAAGCCGCAATGGCAGAGGTGCAAAAACAACAAGCACTCACTCAAGAGAAGGTTAGTATAGAGCAAGCTAAATCTCAGTTTGAAATACAGAGAATGCAGACTGAAGCTCAAATAAAAAGAGAGTTAATGGCTGAAGAGTTCAACTTTAATATGCAGCTGGCCTTAGCTAGAGTAAACGCAGAAGGGACTAAGGAGAAACAAGCTGAAGATAGAAAAGATAAAAGAATAAAGATACAAGGATCCCAGCAGTCTGAGTTAATACAGCAAAGACAAACAGAAGGATTACCTAAAAACTTTGAATCATCAGGAAACGATGTGCTAGGTGGGTTTGGAATAGAAGAATTCGGTCCTAGTTAATAAACAATTATTTAATTATATTATATTATGTCAGAAGTAAAACAAGAAGGGGATTTTAAAATTAAATCCAAGAAAACAAGTCCTAAAAAGTTAGGCAATCAATCTAGCGAACCTATAAAGGTTAATATAGACGAAGTAAAACAACCTGTAGCTGAAGAAGTTGCTAAGGTAGTAATACCGGAAGTTAAAGAAGAGGTAGCTGCAGAGCCCGTGATAGTTGTTAACGATACACCAGACGATACTGCGCAAGATGGTATTATAGAAATTGTAGATGAAGAGCCTACTCAAGAACCTGAAAAAGTTATTGAACAACAACCTCAGCCAGTAGCTAAACAAAGAGTGCTACCAGAAAACATAGATAAACTTGTTACCTTTATGGAAGAGACAGGTGGATCAGTGGAAGACTACGTTAGATTAAACGCAGACTACTCAAATGTTGATGATAAAACACTATTAAAAGAATATTACAAACAAACAAAACCTTATCTAGAATCAGATGACGTTAGCCTACTATTAGAAGACTACGATTATGATGAAGATTTAGATGAGGAAAGAGATATACGCAAAAAGAAAATTGCGTTTAAAGAAGAAGTTGGAAAAGCTAAAAACTTTTTGGAAAAAGCCAAGAGTGAATATTACGACGAAATCAAGTTGAGACCCGGCGTTACTCAGGATCAGCAAAAAGCAACAGATTTTTTCAACCGATACAAAGAAGATCAGAAAATAGCTGAGCAACAGCATTCGGACTTTAAATCAAAAACAAATGATTACTTTACTAATGAATTCAAAGGTTTTGACTTCAATGTAGGTAAAAAGAAGTTTAGATATGGTTTACAAGATCCTAACAAAGTTGCAGAGAACCAATCAAGTATTAACAATTTCGTAGGAAAGTTTCTTGACGATAGCGGTAATATAAAAGACACGAAAGGTTATCACAAAGCTATTTACATTGCTTCAAATGCTGACAAGATTATTAGTCATTTTTATGAACAAGGAAGAACAGATGCTACTAAAGAAATAGTTAGTAGTTCTAAAAATCCTAGCACAGAGCCAAGGCAAACTAGCTCAAGTGAGTTTGTAAATGGAATAAAGATTAAGTCAGTAAGCGGTCCTGATTCTTCTAAAATTAGAATAAAAACAAAAAGATTTAACTAAAAAAATTTAAAATTATGGCGGGAACATTAACCCCACAACTTGGAAGCTTAGTTCCAACACAGAAAAAACAATTACTACAAGGTAATTATTTAAACTTTACAGGAGACGCCGCAGGAGGTGATCCAGTAAATAACTTTGCACAACAATACTTACCAGAAATCTATGAAGCTGAAGTAGAGCGTTATGGAAATAGAACCTTAGGCGGTTTCTTAAGAATGGTAGGAGCTGAAATGCCTATGAGCTCTGATCAAATAATTTGGTCTGAACAAAATAGATTACACATTTCTTATGAAGGTGTAACTGCACCAACCGATGCTACCTTAAGCATCCCTGTAGCAGCAGGTATTGAAAATGTAGTATCACCAGGTTCAACAATTGTAGTGATTAACACAGCTACTGGAGTTGAATTAAAGTGTTACGTTACAGAATCAGGAGCTACTGCTGGTAGTGGATTAGGTGCAGGTATATTAAAAGTAAAGCCATATGCTCAAGCTGACTTAGGAGTTACAGCTACTGGGGATATTGATTTTGTAACTGGTACTCCAGCACTTAAAATCTTTGTATATGGATCTGAATATGGAAAAGGAACAGGAGACGGTAATAGAGTTTCTGTTGAACCTTCTTTCACTCAATATTCTAACTCTCCTATTATCATCAAAGACAAGTACGCAATCAATGGATCTGACACTGCTCAGATTGGATGGGTTGAAGTAGCTACTGAATCTGGTCAAGGAGGTTTCTTATGGTACTTAAAAGCTGAATCTGAAACAAGATTACGTTTTGAGGATTACTTAGAAATGGCAATGGTAGAAGGTGAATTAAAATCAGATGCTCAAGACCATGCTGATATGTTGAAAGTTAAAGGTACTGAAGGTCTTTTCGCTGCTATTAAAGAGCGTGGAAATGTACTAGACGGATTTACTGCTGCTGATGGATTAGCTGATTTTGATGCAATTCTTAAGAACTTAGATAGCCAAGGATCAATTGAAGAAAACATGTTATTCTTAAATAGAGAAACTTCTCTAGACTTTGATGATATGTTAGCGGCTGTTGGTTCTCCAGCTGGTGCAGGTTCTGTATATGCAGGAGGTAGTTCTTACGGTGTATTTGAAAACTCTGAAGAAATGGCATTAAATTTAGGTTTCTCTGGATTCAGAAGAGGTTCTTATGACTTCTACAAAACTGACTGGAAATACTTAAACGATGCTTCCACTCGTGGAGGTGCTGGAACAAGTGCTATTGACGGTGTATTAGTACCTGCTGGAACTTCTACAGTTTACGATCAAATATTAGGAACTAACATCAGAAGACCTTTCTTACATGTAAGATATAGAGCTTCTCAAGCTGATGATAGAAGAATGAAAAACTGGATCACTGGATCTGTAGGTGGCGCAGCTACTTCTGATTTAGATGCGATGGAGATTCACTTCTTATCTGAAAGATGTTTAGTGACTCAAGCTGCTAACAACTTCGTGTTATTCACAAGCTAGTAGCAACCAATTTTATGTAGTAGTTACCCTTGTTGAACTGACAGGGGTAATTATTACTCTTATTAAAAATTATTTAATTATATTATATTATGGCAGCAAATGCAAAAAAGCCTACAGTTAAAAAACCTGTAGCAAATAAAGAAATAGTACAAGAGCAAGAAGTAATGACTGCTCCAAAGAAACAAGAACCAACTAAACCAAGTTGGGCAATAAAAGACAGAATGTATTTTGTGAAAGGTCAATCACCTTTGACATATACTATAGCTGCTAGACATAGCAGGAAAAACCCCTTATTGTATTTCGATAAAGAACAAGGGTTACAAAGAGAGCTTAGATATGCAACAAATCAAAACTCTCCTTTTGCAGACGAACAAAATGGTCAATCAACATTAGGACATATAATGTTTAAAGACGGTGCTTTGTTTGTTAAAAAAGAACAACAAAATTTACAAAAATTACTATCTTTATATCATCCGCTATTAAACAAAAAGTATTATGAACATAATCCAGTTGCTATAGCAGAAGATGAATTAGAAGATTTAAATGTTCAAGTAGATGCAATGATTGCAGCTAGAACAATGGATATTGATGACGCTGAAGCAATACTTCGCGTTGAATTAGGATCTAAGGTTTCAAGCATGACGACTAAAGAATTAAAGAGAGATCTTTTATTATTTGCAAAGAAAAATCCAGATTTATTTATAGAGTTAGCAAATGATGATAACGTTCAATTAAGAAACATAGCTATAAAAGCTTCTGAAATGGGTATTATCAAATTGTCACAAGATCAAAGAACATTTACCTGGGGATCAAACGGTAGAAAATTAATGACCGTACCTTTTGATGAAAATCCTTACTCTGCAATGGCTGCTTACTTTAAAACCGATGAAGGTGTAGAAGTTTATAGGTCAGTAGAGAAAAACTTAGAATAACATGTAATATTAATATTAGCCAGCTACTTATCGTGGCTGGTTGGTATTATAATAAAAAAATAAATAATGGCTATAAATGTAAATACAGTGTATCAAACAGTTCTGTCTATATTAAATAAAGAACAGAGAGGTTTTTTAACACCTGCAGAATTTAATAAGCTAGGAGCGCAAGTACAATTAGACGTATTTGAAAAGTACTTTGAGGATTTAAATCAACAAATAAGAATCCCTCAAGCCGACGCTGACTATTCTGACAGAGTTATGAATGTTGATGAAAAACTAGCTATATTTAAAACGTTTGGCACAGCTACGTATAACAATTCCAACAATCCAAACCTAAGATACTTTTCCCTCCCTACCCAAGATGCTTATGGCGCTGATGTAGACTTTTACAGATTAGGCACCGTTACTTACAAAAACAATAAAAGTGAGATAGTAGAACTACAAAGACTCTCAAGAACAGAATTTTACAACATAGAAAGATCTCAACTTACTAAAGCAACAGAAAAATTTCCTACTTATCTATACGAAAATAGAGGCAATATAAATATTCCAGGGGCACAAATAAATAACAGTCTTCAGAATGTTATGTATGTTAATCCAGTTACTATTACAACTAATATAGATGTAGATTACATAAGAAAACCTATAAATCCTATATGGGGATTTACTACAGGTAATAGAGGTCAATACATATATAACAATAATTATTATGATCCAGCTAATGGCACGGGTTCTATAAATTTTGAGCTACATGAATCGGAACAAGTTAATGTTATTTTAAGAATATTAGCTTACGCAGGTATAATAATAAGAGACCCTCAAATAGTGCAGGCTGCTTCAAGTGAGGTTCAACAAAAAGAAATAAACCAAAAAACATAATAAAATATGTCTCTACCAAATGGTGGTTTAATAACCGAAAACAATCAGCAATATTACGCAGGTGTACAAAAGTTTCTATCTGTAGCTGGTACAGGTCAAGCCTTTGCTACTACGTTTGATACAGACTTAGTACTTGGCAGCTATGACCCGTTACAGCCAAACTACGCTTTAAATAACTTCAAATTATACACCGCAAATGCCGGTGTTTTAACATATACAGAATATACTTCATCTTATACCGTATCAGGTAACACAATAACAATTGACGATGACTTAGCAGTTAACACTAGTATAGTTGTTCAATTAAAAATATTAAGCGGTGGTGAGTACGGAAACAGAGATGCTTATGGTAACACTGTTGAAGAAAATTATGGTAGCTACGGTTACACATCCTTACAAGAGATAATAAATAATTTTCAAATAGCTTATGTTGGTGTTGGTAAATTAATACCTAATGCTAAAAGAAGTGATATAATATTTCATGCTAAGCGAGGATTACAGGAGTTTAGCTATGATACATTAAAAAGTATCAAATCACAAGAATTAAATATACCCCCTGAATTAAGTGTTGTAATACCACAAGACTATGTAAACTACACAAAGGTATCTTGGATAGATCAGCTAGGTGTTAAAAGACCTATATATCCAGCAAACAACTTAACTACAAATCCATTTGAAAACCCTGTGCAAGATTCAAAAGGTGTACCAACACAAGATAGTTTTGGTAACAATATTGAAGGTACATCGATAACAGAGGAAAGATGGAGAACAGCAAACGACACTTTAATAAATCAAGACAACCCAGAAGATTTATATAACGAAGGATATGATAGTTGGGGATGGGATGAACAACTTCTAGGTCAAAACTACGGATTAGATCCTCAGTATGCGCAAGTAAACGGATGGTTTACTATAAACAATAGAGAAGGTAAAATGTCTTTTTCAAGTAATTTAGCTGGTGCACTTATAGTTTTAGAGTATATATCTGATGGATTAGCTTCTGATATGGACACTAAAGTTCCTAAGTTAGCAGAAGAAGCTCTGTATGCTCATATAAGCCACGCTATCATATCTTCTAGGATAAACCAACCTGAATATATAGTTAGAAGATTAAAACAAGAGAGAAGCGCTAAATTAAGAAACGCTAAATTAAGATTATCAAATGTGAAACTTGATGAAATAATTCAGGTAATGAGAGGAAAATCTAAATGGTTAAAACACTAAATTAAATGGCTAGTTTCAAAAATATTTTCATAAAGTCTAAGATGAATAAAGATCTTGACGATCGATTATTACCTCAAGGAGAATATAGAAATGCAGTAAACATTCAGGTAAGCAAATCAGAGTCTGACGACGTCGGGGCATTGGAAAACGTGTTGGGTAACGAAATGGTTGTTGATTTTGCATTAGTAACTGGACAAGCAGATGTAATATGCATAGGCTATTTGGTTTCCGAAGTAAATTCTAGTATTTACTTTTTTTTAACAAATAACACTATTGCAAGCAATCCTACAGGTATTTACGATGAAAATGCTGCAAACTTTATTACTAGATCAATAATATCACCTAACACCTCAATACAAAATACAATATTGGTACAGGGAGCTTTTTTAAACTTCTACGAAAATAACCCAATACATGGTATAAATCTTCTTGAAGATCTTTTATTTTGGACTGATAATAGAAATCAACCTAGGAAAATAAGGGTTAGTGCTGCTGCTGATGACGTTACTTACTACAGCATGGAAGATACAATATCGGTAGCAAAATACATGCCTTATAAAGCACCTGAGCTTTGGCAAGAAGCAAGTGTAGCTAGTACCTACGAAACAACTATGAAAGATGTTGTTAGTGAGTATTTACCAAATGGCACAACAGCTAATCCATATTACAACGCTGGCTACCAAGGTGATCCTGATTACTTAGAAGATAAGTTTGCTAGGTTTAGTTATAGATTTAAGTTTGATGATGGTGAGTATTCTGTATTCGCACCGTTTACGCAGGAATGTTTTATACCTAAGCAAGATGGTTACTTTTTATACACAAGCGATGAAGATAACGATATGTCCGCCGCTTTTAGAAGCACTATTGTTGATTTCATGGAAAATAAAGTTAATCAAATAGATTTACTTATAGACTTACCTACGAATGGAAATCCAAACATTACAACAACTTTACAAAATGTAACTAGTCAGTTTAAAATAACTGAAATAGAAATACTATATAAAGAATCAGACGGTTTAGCTGTTATGGTAGTGGATGTTATACCTGCTAGTCAAATAATAAGCCAATACGACGCGGCAACACCTTCAAATACTTATAAATACAGATATTCTGGAACTAAACCTTTTAGGACACTTCCGGAAGATCAGTTAATTAGAGTTTATGACAAAGTACCTGTTAGAGCTTTAGGACAGGAAATTATAAGTAATAGAATTGTATACAGTAATTTTCAAACAAAGCATACCCCTCCTTCAATGGATTATAACGTTGGTGCTGGTCCTAAAAGAAATTTTGATATAACAACAAATCCAAATAATGAAACTTCTTGGAGCACTGCTATTGTTGAGTACCCTAATAGTACTCTAAAGCAAAACAGAAACTACCAAGCTGGTTTTGTGTTGTCAGATAGGTTTAGTAGAACAACATCTACCATATTATCAAATACTTCAAACACAACCGTAGCAAGTGCAAGTGTTGCTCAGTTGTCAACGGTGTATTCACCATACAATCCAGAAACATTAAACATAGGGCAGTGGCCTGGGGATTCTTTGTTTATAGAAGTAAACGAACAAATACCTCCTAGTATACCGTCAGCTCTTTATCCAGGCATATACAACGGAGACCCTACTAGCAGCGAATATAATCCGTTAGGCTTTTACACTTGGAAAGTGGTTGTAAAACAACAAGAACAAGACTACTATAATGTATATCTTCCGGGATCAATAACAGCATATCCAGAAGACACTACTTTAGAAACGGGTTTAACTTCTCATATAACTTTATTAAACGACAATATAAATAAAGTACCTAGAGATTTATCTGAAGTGGGCCCTGATCAAAAACAATTTAGAAGTTCTGTTAGGTTGTTTGGTAGAGTTGAGAATTCAAACGTAACCGCAACAGGAGTAACTCCTTATAAATTTGGAGTAGTTAATGAACAATATTATCCCTCAAGATCGTCTGATACGGTTTCTACAGTATCTAACATGTTTGATATGTTTAATATAGATCCCACAGGAACTATTCCTAATTCATACCCAGAGGCTTTTTACGAAGCGGAATCAAATCCTTTGATTGGTAGAGTTAGTACATCAGATAGGTTTGGACAAATAGACCCAACAACAGGAAGTTTAACTTATAGTATACAAAATTTAGCTGTTTACGAAACAGAACCAGTAGAATCTAGGTTAGATATATATTGGGAAACTAGCAGCTCTGGTACTATAAGTGATTTAAATGATCAAATAGAATCAGACGGAAATCAAACAATAGCAGGATTAGCTGGTTTAGATTGGTACTTATCTGAGTATTTTGGAGTTTATAGCGGAAATCCTTTACAACCAGATGTTACAACAACTTCTACGTGTAGCCCTTCAATAGCAAATGGGCAATGCGGTAGATTCAGAGCAGTAGCTACTGGTCAATTTCAGTTTGAAGATTCTGTAACAAACCCAATACAAACTATAATAAATCCAAGTTTAACTGTAGTGGATGGTGCTGGTGTAGATATTTCTTCTGATTTTGAATTAATACAAATAACAGGAGTACTTAATGGAGGCTTAGGCAGTTACATTGATTACAATGGCAATGCTACTACAGCTAAAGACTGGGACACTTTTATTATAGTTAATAAAGCACATAGAATATATAAAACAACTAACGGCGATGCTCAATCTTTTACTTTAACTATAACAGCTACAGACGGAGATCCAAATATTACAAATCCAACACCTTGGGTACGTACTTTAAATACAGGTTCTTATGGAACTATATTAACTGATTTATCTACAATAATTGTTGGAGGTGAAACTTTTGGAGATGATGCTACTAGTTGGGGGCAAGTTGGGCTACCAATTGTTGATTACGGAAAAGTATGTCCATCTTCTTTGAGAGTACCTATAGGTTTAACAAATCAACTTAAACTATATGGATCTAATGGATCTAACACTTTATCTGCTGGATTAAATAATCAAGACGGATTGGTATGGAATATATCTTCTCAAACGCAAGACGGAAATCCTATAAGCATATTTCAAATTAGCAATATTGGTGAAATAAGTGAAACTACTTTTGGTACAGGTTATGGTCAATATAATATAACGGTAACTTTAGCGGGTCCTGATGGGCAAACTGATAGTTGCTCGTTTGAATTAGTAGTTGGCGAAGAATTAGCTGACGGTAGTTTTAGTATTGAAAATAGCTTAAGATTATATACAAATTACGCTTACATTTTAAGTGCTCATGATTCAACTGCTAATGCTTTTGATCAAATAACAGCAGGGTCAAGTAATTCATTTACCGAAATGTACCCAGCGCCGCAAAATATTCCTAATACTAATTTAGTAGAAGTAAGCGCGCCAGATACATCTACTTGTAATCAAGTTGTCTATGGAGGCCAACCAAATAATTATTTAGAAAGAAATCAAATACCTTCCGGAACAAACGCTAGTTTAGCGGGGCCTTTGACTAAAGGTACAGCTTATATTAGCTTGCAGCCGTATATAGACGCAGTTTATGGCAGCACAAACAATACCCCTAATTTTGAAAACAATAACGACGTGTCTTGGGTTATAGAATACAGAGCTAACTCTAGTTCAGCATGGGTAGCAGCAAAAGATATAGAAGGAAATGTATTATCTTTTAATAGCGAAGTTAGCGGGTACGGAAGCCCTACTCAAATAAGCGGCAACACAGGTATCAATGCTACCTTACCAGTACCTAATCCCGGAGGGTCTCCAAACCCTATAACTTCAGAAAGAAATATAGTTTATGGATCTTCTAGTAGTGGCCCTGGAAACAGTTATGCTAACTGGATAAGAGTTGGTGCCGAAAACAATACTAGCTCGGGAAGTTTCGGGGGAACCTTTGGTAGGGGAAAATACGGCAGATGGGCAGTCGTAGGTAAAAGCCCTTATTCAGGTGAGTCAGATAAGTTTGGAGAGTACAGAGTTATAATACAAAGAATAGGCGGAAAGCAAGATAATTGTCAGTCATGCGCTGCTCCTATAGGTAGCAATACCAATAGTCAAAACAATTATGCAGGTGCTGGAGCTTTCATTAAAACAGGTGATTTTTATTACGACTTAGGCCCTAAAGTGGCTTTTGGATATAAAATAAATCCAGCATTAAAAAGTAGTCACTTTTTGGCTAAGAATGAAACAACACATAACACAGTAGTATATGCTAGAGAAGGTATACACAGATACGTTACTACATTTTACGAGGATGCGTTACTTCAAACACCGTATACTGGATATACTCAGGTAAACACTAATACTGATAGATATTTATCTTATATTTCTATAGAAGCTGACGGGCAAGATGCAAACGGGTTTCCTTATACAACACCTTATAATTCAGGAACAAGCAGTTCTAGTAATGCTAAACTAGCTTTAGCGGCTGAAGGAGCTAGTAGAGATGGTGCTACAAACACTACATTTCAGAATTTAAGAACTTGGTCTTGCGAAATGAATCCAACAACTGGATTAAAAGTAAAAGGATCTGCTCAACCTAGATAACATACAATAAGGGTAAAATACCTATAAACATGTAATATAAATATTATGGCTTTAATAGAAGTAAAATACTATAATTCATTCACTCTAAGAAAAAGCGTAGACGTAGATAACGGTATCAATTGGTTTGGTTCTAGAGGTATACCTACCGGTCAAGGCGGGTGGCCGCAAGGAACAGTAGCAGACCCTCAACAAGACGTTAACTGGGTTATAGAAGAATCTAGGATTAGAGGTGGTTATAATAATACTTCTACCTCCTTCGGAGCTAAAGCTTACTTAGTTGAAGACGAGCCTAATGGCAGTGTTAGAGGAAACGCTATGATATACTCGGGTATATACAATTCTAGAACCGGAATAAATCAAACAAATCAATTTTCTGTAGGTAAAGAAATAACTAAAGCAATCGATCCTGCTGATGGCAGCATACAAAGATTACATGCTGAAGATTCCAACTTAATTATATTAGCAGAGAAAAAAACTAGCAGAGCTCTTATTGACAAAGACGCTATATATACAGCAGAAGGCGGCGGGGTATCGGTTAGTAATTTAAGAACTGTTATTGGACAAGTGGTTCCTTATGCTGGTAATTTTGGTATCGGAACTAATCCAGAAAGCTTTGCAACATATGGTTATAGAAAGTATTTTGTAGATAAAAATAGAGGAGCTGTTTTAAGATTATCTATGGATGGAATAACAGAAATATCAAACTACGGAATGATAGACTGGTTCAGAGATAATTTAAGCTCTGTTGATTCATCTAGCTTTGGTCCAGGTAAGATAGTGGGAGGATGGGATATATATACTAAACAGTACACTTTATCTTTACAACCAAGCACGCCTCCAAACGCTACGCCGGATAATTCAAGCTACAATACATTGCAATTTGATGAAGGTGTTCGTGGGTGGCCGTCGTTTTTTACATTTAAACCTAGGTTTACTTTTAGCTTAGCAAATAAAATGTATAGCATAGGAAATCAATCAGGTAGCGATAACAAGTTATATGTTCACAATAGCGCAAATGTTGATAGGGCTGAATTTTATGGTGAGTCTAATAAATCAAAGGTTACTTTTGTGGTAAATCCAAATGTAGACACAAGTAAAGTTTTTAAAACTATAAACTATGAAGGTAGTAGTGGGTGGGAAGTTACTCAGTACGTATCAGATATAACAGGTGTTGACAGTTATGAATTAGATACTTCCGGAAATCCTATATGGCTTGATCCTCCGCAGTTAAGAGATACATCAAACCAAATATATAGCTATTACGAGGGTGAATATATAATAAACCCTATAACGTCAAGCCCTACATATAATCAACCAATTTACAGATCTAATTATATTTCTGTTTTTGGATCTAATAATCCTTCATACAATAGAGACTACGCTGGATTCATAAGAAAAGAAAATAAATATTACGCAAATTTAGTTAACGACAGTGACGGACAGACGATGCCAGGAGAAGTTGTATTTGGAGATGATATGACTGGTATAAAAGGGTACTACTGTACTGTAACTTTACAAAACGATAATAACACTAATCCTGGAGGGGCTAAAGAGCTTTTTGCTGTTAACTCTACATTTGTAGTTAGTAGTTAAACGTAATATAAAATATAAAAAGTAATAACATGATAGAATTTTTAGAAATATTTTTCTTTGGGCAAGGAAACGTTCAAATGGCTGTTATAGACCCAATAATTGGAGGATCTCTTATATCAGGAGGAATCCAAATATTAGGTGGATTGTTTGGGGGCGGTGCGGCTAGAAGAAGAGAGAGAGCAGCAAAAGCAGAAAAAGCTAGACTGCAAAGAAAGTTAACTAATTTAGAAAACAATAGACAAGATATTATAAATCCTTATGAAGGTGCTAGTGATTTAAGTTCCTTAGCTGCTGACTTAAGTAATCAAATGTCTAACCCTTTCGCTAATTTAAGTGTAGCAACTCAAGCTGCTGAAATGGAAATAGAGCAAGCAGACATTTCACTAGCTAACACTTTAGACACTATAAGAGCAACAGGAGCAAGCGCAGGAGGTGCAACTGCTTTAGCTCAAGCGGCTTTGTCTAGTAAAAAAGGAGTTTCGGCTAGTATTGAAAAACAAGAATCCCAAAACGAAAAACTAAGAGCACAAGGAGAGCAGCAACTAGAACAACAAAGAGTTGCTGAACAACGAAGATTGCAAGGTATTCAAATTGGCGAAGGTCAGAGGATGCAAGGATTAGATGCGGCTGGTAAACAATTTATGTTTGGAGCACAAGAAACTAGAGAACTACAACAATTAAATAGAGTATCTTCCCAATTAAGTGGAGCTCAAGCACAGCAAATGCAAGCACAATCTGATCAAACAGGAGCTTTTACATCAATGGTTGGTGGATTAGCAAGCATTGCAGGTAGTACAATAGGCGCAATGGCAGAAGTAAGATCCAGCCCTTGGAATGCTGACGGAACACTGAAAAAGACATAATAATTATGAGTTACGAAAATCCAGAACAATTTGTTGACAAACAATCAGGTCAACATTTTAGAAGAATGCAAGAAAGCATAACTAAAGCGGCTACTAGTACTATTGCTAGTTATGTTGATACTTATAAAAGAAATCAAATAAGAATACAAAAAATAACAGAAGAAGCAGACAAAGCGGCTTTAGACGCTAAAAACGCTGTTTTCCAAACTGCATCAAAAAATTCAACAATACAGTTTCAAAAAATTGATAAAAAATTCAGTAGGTTAGCGGAACTGAAAAAGAAAAATCCTAATAAGCTAACGGATAAAGAAAGGAATTTTATTAGATCTATGGACACTATAGGTACAAGAATGTACAGTTCTTTAGAAAATACCACAGCTAGCTCCTTAGCTTTTAAAGAACAAAGCGGTATTAAACCTGGTGCTCAAGGAAGCAATGATCAATTTAGAAATCCTGACCAATATTTGACCATGTCAATAATGAACGGTACAATTCCTGGTAGTAAAGAAGCTGTTTTCGAAGAAGATGAAAATGGTAATGTTGTTTATTCCGTAGTTGTTAAAGACAGAGGCGGAAAGGAAGTTGGAAGAGTCTTAAATAAAGATATGGAAACAACTTTATTTATAGACAAAGTACCTAATTTGCAGCCGCAATTAAATGAAGCTATAGCAAAAGCTAAAGCAAAATTAAATATACAAAGCGAGTTTTCACCTGCATATATAAAAGATGGAGAGTTGGCTGGAAAATTAATGGTAGGAGTTAATGGTAAAGGTGTAGCTGTATCTGAAGAGGTATGGAACAAAGCGTTACAGGCGGAAATTGATTTGATAGTATTAGGTCTTGCGGAGAATGATAAATCTTCTTTTCATAATAATGTAAGTAGAACTAAAAATACAAAAAACGATAAAGGAGATATTGTAAAAGACGACTTTTCAAATTTATGGAAATATGACCAAGACTTAACTCCTGAGCAAAATACTAATTTTACACAAGAACTTTTAAAGTATGCTAATAGCGAAGTAGAAGCTGTTAAGGCTAAGAATAAAGTTATACGAAAGGATAAAGATAAAAAGGGCAGTAAGTTTAGATATGAGTTTACTCAATCAATGAAAGCTAAGGATCCTATAATAAGAATGGGGACAGGTCCTAATTCAATGGTATGGGAGTTTAAAACGAAAGAGGTAGATGGCAAGGATGTAGAAGGTTACTCATACCAACCACCAGCTAGTGCGGTGACAGGGGAAGAACCCGCTCCTATATTTGTGCCTTATATGAAAGGCAAGAATATAAATTACACCGGATTAAGAGCAGCTATGGGATTAAAAGCAACTAAGATATAATAATTAAATCATATGTATAAAAATAAAAAAACAGGTACTACGCTATCTACTGAAGCCATGCAAGCAGCTGCTGACAGAAATGGAATGGATATATCTGAATACGCTGAAATGGCAGGTTATGTACTACAATCAGAAGACGAACCACAGGATTTTCCAACAAGCACTGTAGAGGATGCGGATGCAGTGCAGCAACCAATGACAGCATCACAAGCGAATTATGTAGAAACAGAAGATACGGAATTAGCGCCGGTAGATACTTCCTTGGAATTTCAATCAACTGACCCTTTTGTAATAAATGGAAAACCTGTCACCGAACAGGAGTTTGATAATTATAAAAAAGAGCTACTCACTAAAAAGATGGCGGAAAACATGAGTTTTATGGATAAGCTCACTGTCGATCTAATGAAAGGAGGAGGAACACTAGGCGAGATGCTAGCCTCAATACCAGAAACACTTTATGATATAGGAGCAATACCGCAAAATATTGTAGCGGAAGTTTTTGATATAAAAGGCTTAAAAGCTTCTTCTAAAAAAACAAAAGAAGCTTTAGATATAAAAAATCCTATTTTAGAGTATTATCAAGAAGAAGCAGAAAAGTTAGGAAAAATACAAAATATCTACAATGATAAAAATTATGATCATCAAGGTATTTATAAAAATTTTCAAGAAGGTAATTATAGTGATGGATTTAAACAATTAGCTTCAGGTATAACAGAGAGTGCTCCAGTTAGTATATCTATGATGATGGGAGGAGCAGCCGCCTCTACAAAACAGTTAATAGCAGGTTCTACCGTTGGTTTTGCTGGTCCAGAAATAGAAGAGCAATTAAAAAAAGAAGGCCAATCTGAGTTAACTTCAGTGATAAAAGGATTAGGATTAGGAGCTGCAGAATCCGTATTTAGCTCTATTGGGAGCGGTACAATGGGTAAAGTTTACAAAGACATTATACTAAAAGAAGGTAAAGAAGAAGGTGTTAAAATATTTAGAAACGGTCTTGTAGAAATGTATGCTACCGCTATAAAAAAATTCGGTGCCCCCGCTTCAATGGTTGGTGAAGGTATTGAAGAGGTTGCAACTACAATAACTCAAAACTTAATAAATGGAGTTGATCCATTTTCTAACGTAGCTGATTCTTTCATACAAGGAGTTGGAGGTGGAACGCTTTATGGATCACCTGTTAACGCAATGAAAATTAATGAGTCTATAAAAAGCGGTATTGCTAACGTTAATGTAAATAAAAAAATAAAAAACTCAGACTTTAATAATGTGTTTGAAGTTTTTTTAGATGAAAATTCTAATAAAACACAATTAGATATACTAAAAAGTAAAGGCTCTTTGAATGTAGTAAATTCAAGAGTAGATAAAGATATTCTTGGAGGCAGAATTACTAAAACAGACGGTGATAAAATTAAAAAAAATGCAGCAGAAACTCAAGGTATTTTAAATAGGATAGAACCATTAAAGTTGAATTCACAAAATGAAATAGCTGTTGTTGATTTAATTAAAGAAAAATCAAATCTAAACTCTGAAATAAAAAGAGTGGACGACAAATCCTTAACAAACGTTCAGATAGAAAGAGTAAAAGCTATAGATGTAGAGCTTAATAAAATTTCTGAAGAAGATGCATTGTTAACAAAAACACTTAAATCTGAAAAGGGAGCGACGGAAGTATTAAAAAGTATAAAAGGCGTAAACATTGAATTTGCTAAAGATCAAGCAAGTGTAAATGCTTTAGTAGACAAAATTAGAGAAGAGGACGGAAAACCACCTAAAGTAAATTATAGTGATGCCTATGGTCAGACTATATCTAGAGAAGATGGTAGCCAAACAATACTAATAAATAAAGCAGAGGCTTTTAAAGATGGCGTTGTAAATACAGCGGCACACGAAGTTTTACATGCCGCCTTAGACCAAACTTTAAAATCCGGTTTATCACCAGAAAATCAAATTAGCGTAAGCAATAATCTTTTTGATTTTATGAAAACACTTAATGTAAAAACCGATAATAAGTTTTTACAAAAAAGATTAGATCAATATCAAGCAAAATACCAACCTAAAATTGATAAGCTGAAAAGCATATCAGAAAGCATGCAAGACCCTGAATTAGCTAAAAAAGCTAACGATAAGGCTATGAAAACATTAGGTAACTTAAGAGAAGAAACTATAACTCTTTTAAGTGAAGCAATGCTGGACGGTGACATAAAATACAGCGAAAATTTAGGAACTAAATTAAAAGATCTTTTTAGAAGGTTGTTTAGTAAGTTTGGGTGGAAAGCTGAATTTAATACAGGACAAGACGTTTTTAACTTTATTAAAGACTATAATAGAAGTATTAAAAAAGGAAAAGGACTCAGTAAGGGTCTTGAAAAATCATTGCAAGAAGGTGTTAAGGGTAAGCTTGTTAACAGTAATTTAAAAGGAACAGGGACTGCTAGCGATAAACCCTCACTATCTCTACAGGAACAATTAGATGATTTAGACCTAAGTGATTTTGATGGAGATGAGTATGCGCTTAATGATGCTAAAAGTAATTTAGAGTTAAAAATTAGAAAAGCTAAACAAAAAGAATTATCTAAGCCATCAGAGCCTAAGGAAAAAGTTAAAAGCGATACCAAAAAGAATGAAAAAAGAATTGGTGATCAGTTAAAAGAAATGGTACCCGCTGGCACAACTAATAAAGAATTTAAAGAAAAGATAGCTATTAAAGTCATAGACAACATTGATAGGGGTATGCTTAATCCTTTAATTAAAAAGATCGCTGCTGGTTATGGTGTTGTTGCTGACAATGTGTACGGCAAAAGCTGGGATGACTTTTTTATAGAAGTAGCTGGAGTTCAATTAAAGAAAAATATAATGGCTTTTAATCCTGAATCAAACAATGATTTAGGTGGTTACATTATAGGTAGTCAGTACGGTGTAAGAAATAGGGTAAAGGAAGCTTTAGCTAAATTTAAGAAAGAAGGTGAGGGTGGTTTTAAAGAAGACGTTAGTGTAGCTAAAAATATTATTGCAAGAGAAGACGCAGGGCCTCAGGAAGCTGAAAAAAGAAAATACGTACCGCTTACTAAAAGCAATATTGTACCTAACTTTACTATAACGGCTATAACAGAAAAGTTAACGCAAGTTTTAGCTAGTCTTGAAAGTAAGATCACAGCTAAAAGAGGTGACAATTCTGCTACAACACCATTAGTCGCGGAAATAAAAAAGAAAATAGGTAAAGTTGTGGGGGATCCTAATGCTGCACCTAAGCTTGTTATACAAAGACTAGGTAAACTAAAAGATGGTACTTATGAAAAGAATCTTATAAAAAATAAGAAAGCTATCATAGAGAACATGACTACTACTTTTTTAATGGGTAAAGACAACGGTAAGAAAGTTAGCGGAGGTATTCCTCAAGCAATTGAAAAATCAGTTGGCGGTAAGTTTACTGGCAAAAAAGTAACTGTAAATGTTGGTGGTAAAGAAATAGTTCAAGAAGAGTTTATACCAAACTTTGTACCATATCCAAATTGGGTGGGTCAGAAGATTGATCGTGAAAAAACATTGGTTAGAGGCGCTACCGCTGGTAATGAAATAGTTAGAAGAGTACCTGCTGATAAAGTTTCTGACGCTGACTTTGTAGGTTTATTTATTGATGAAAAAGGTAAACTTATTAGAGGTAAAAGAGAATCTTTAGGTAAAGCTATAGCTGAAGAAATAGCTTTTGAAATATTGTCTAAAGAAATTAAAAATGAAAATTCAGATATAAGCAGAGCTTTTGAAGGTAATCAAGAAGCCTTAGGTGAGATGCTAGGTGACAACTTTGTTAACGAACTTCAAAGAGATTTAGATAGAGGTACTGTAAAATACTCTATGAAAATTGAGACTATAAAAGATATACAAAAAACTGCAATAAAAGAAGGTCTTACTTCTGAAAAAATTAAAGAGATAGCTATTGCAAATAAAATTCCTGTAAACAGACTTAATAGAGTATTAGAAAAAATTATCCACGAAGGTATAATACAGCAAATGCAAGCGGCTAAAGCATCTAATGAAGGCTTAAAATATGAACAAGCACTAAAAAAGGTTTTAAATAAATATACTAGCGGTAAAATAAAAATTAAATTAATAAAATCTCAAAAAGGAGATATTGTAATTAACGCAAATGGTAAAGACTATAAAGTTGAGGTTAAGCTTAACGATAAAGCTCAAATAGGCAGCATATCTACTGGTTTATTTCAAACAAAAAATGGTAAAATATCTTTAATAAATTCTGATAATTTAAAAATAAATAATAAATTAAGCGAAGATAATAAAAAAGAATTTATAGATTTTTTAAGCGAAAATAAAAAGTACTTAAATAGCTTAATTAATGCCGTTAATAAAGCTAATTCAAAATCAAATGAAAAAGCTTTTATAAATCAAAAAGGCCACTTAGAGTTACCTTATAAAGAGTTTTGGGAAAACATAAAAGATGAAATGCCTGGTAAAATAGCTGGGTATGTTAGCTATGAAGGAAATCAATCTATTGTAGAAGATTTTTATAAAGGAATAGACTTAATGCAAATTGGAGGATATGGAGCTTTTGCTATAGGTAATAAAAGTAAGCTTTCTGGTTTTTATCAAAAATTAGAGGCTACTACAAATAATGTATTAAGACCCGTAAGATCTACCACTACCGTATACATGAGGTTGTTTCCAAATTTCAAAGAAATAAAAAACCCTAAGAGTAATTCATTAGCTACAGCTAAAGGTATAATGACTTTAACTAAGTCTATTAAAGCTGCAACGGAGTTAGATAATATGAAACCTAGTTTGAAGTTGGATAAAAGCTTTAATAAAATGCTAGAAAGAAATACGGGTATTAAAGCAAATGAAACTATAAGTAAAGTAATAGCTAGAAGAAAAGGTGTAGGTAAAAGTAAATTTAAAGTTTTTATGCCTTCTTCATTAGATGATTTTAAAGGATTGACTTCTTATACTTTTGCTGGTAAAGGTAAGCAAGGTGAAACTGATCAAAAGTTTTTCCAAGATAACTTAATAGATCCATACTTTAAAGGCATAAGAGCTATTGAAGAAACTAGACAATCGTTTAAGGACGATTTTAAGGAGCTTAATAAGCAAATGAGACCTGTTATAAAGAAACTTGGTAAACTTGTACCAGGGACTGAATTTACGCACGATCAAGCTATAAGAGTTGCTCTATGGAATGCTTCTGGATATGAAATACCAGGTTTATCTGAAATAGATCAGAAAAAATTAGTTGATTATGTAAACGACAATGCAGATTTGAGTGAGTACGCTAGAAAGTTACAACAGATATCAAAGAGGCCTAAATGGGCTAAGCCCGGAGATTTTTGGGACGCAGAAACTATATTGTCTGATTTAAATAATTTAACAGAAAATGTAGGTAGAAAAGAATTCTTAGCTGAATTTATTGAGAATGCTGATATAATATTTAGCGAAGATAATCTTAATAAAGTGCAAGCTGGTTATGGTAAAGCTACCAGAGATGCTTTAGAGGATATTTTGTACAGAATGAAAAACGGTACAAATAGACCGTCATCTACTACTGATAATACCAATAGATTTAATACTTGGATTAATAATTCTATTGGAGCAATAATGTTTTTTAATAGAAGATCAGCATTACTGCAAACATTGTCAACAGTAAACTTTATTAATTGGTCAGATAATAACCCTTTGAAAGCAGCTGCTGCGTTTGCTAATCAAAAACAATACTGGTCTGATTTTGCAACGTTGTTTAATTCACCTAAACTTAAACAAAGAAGATCGGGTTTAAAAAGTGATGTCAATGAAGCTGAGATTGCGAGAGCAGTTAAGGGGTCTAAAAATAAAGCAGTAGCTGCATTAAGTTATTTATTAAAAATTGGTTTTACGCCAACACAAATGGCAGATAGTTTTGCTATTGCAGCAGGTGGTGCTACATTTTATAGAAATAGAGTAAAGTCTTATTTGAAAAAAGTAAATGAAGAAGGAGAGGCTTTATACACTAAAAAGCAAGCAGAGGAAATGGCTTTTAAAGATTTTAGTCAAATATCTGAAGAGACTCAACAATCCGGAGATCCTGCTTTAATATCGTCTGATCAAGCAAGTATAGTAGGTAGAGTATTGCTTGCGTTTCAAAATACACCTATACAGTTAAATAGGTCTATAAAGAAAGCTGCTTTAGATATAAAAAATAGAAGAAGAACACCCGGGCAGACACTGTTGCAAAGTGATTTTTCTAACTTAAGTAAAATTATATACTACGGTACTGTTCAAAATGTTATATTCTCTGCATTACAAAACGCTTTATTTGCTTTAATACCTGGATTTGAAGAAGAAGATGACGAGCTTACTGAAGAAGAGCAATTAGAAAAGTATGGAAAAGTGTATAGCACAAAGCAGTCTAGAATAATACAGGGTATGATTGATACCACTTTGAAAGGAGGATTTGGTTTACCTGGGGCTTTTATATCTACTATTAAAAATGCCTATACTGAGTATGATAAACAAGAGCAAAAAGAATTTATGGCTGATCATACGTATACCATATTAGCATTAGCTAACTTAGCCCCATCTGTTGGATCAAAGCTTAGAAAAGTTTATAGCGGTATTCAAACAAAAAGATTTGAAAAAGATGTTATTGAAAAAAGAGGATGGGATGTTACTATAGACGGTAAATTTAATTTAAGTCCTTCATATAAAGTATTAGGTTCGGTAGTCGAAGGTTTTACAAACTTACCTTTAGATAGAGCTGTAACAGAGGTAAATGCTTTAACAGAAGCGTTAGATTATAGAAACACTGTTTGGCAAAGAGCAGCTCTTGCTCTAGGTTGGAGATCTTGGGATGTTGGAGCGAAGAATGAGGAGCACGAACTTATAAAGACTGAAGCTAAAGCTAAAAGAAAAGAAGAAGGAAAAGAAAAAGCAAAAGCAACAAGAGCACTAAACAAAGTTAAAAAGAAAGCTTTTTACAAAAGAGTATCGGATGCTTTAACTAAGGAGGAGAAAAAATTGTTTTTTAGATATAAAACTATTACTTTGCAAAAGAAATATTTAGAAAAAATGGCTAAAGAAAAAAATATTAAATAATGAAATTAAAATATTTTACATACGAAGAGTTCGATTCACCTGATGTTCAAGGTAGTGGTCAATTAATGAATGAAGAGTTACTTAACATGCTTGATGTTGTTAGAAAGAAATACGGTAAATCTATTGTTATTAACTCAGGTTACAGAACTGCAAAGCATAATGCTAAAGTAGGCGGAACCCCTGAATCATCTCATACAAAAGGTTTAGCAGTTGATATTGCATGTAATAATTCTACTGACAGATTTAAATTAGAAGGTATATTAAGAGAAGTTGGATTTAAAAGAATTGGAGTTGCTAAGACTTTTATTCACGCTGATATAGATAAAGATAAAGCACAAAACGTATTATGGACTTATTAAAAATAAAATTATGAAACTAACAAAAGGATCGCCATTCCAATTAAAAGATGCATGCTACCATAAGGTAAAGAAGCAATACAAAGTATTTCCTTCAGCGTATGCAAGCGGGGCAATAGCTAAGTGTAGAAAAAATAAAGGTAAAAAGTAATGAGACAGTCACCGTTGTTTGTTAGAAAAACAAAAGAAGGTGCAAGCCTTAAGCGTTGGTTTAAAGAAAAATGGACTGACGAAAAAGGTAACCCTTGTGGATCTACTAAGAATAAAAACACTAAGAAGTGTAGGCCTAGTAAAAGGATTAGCGGTAAAACTGTTAAGACTTGGAGTGAAATGTCTTCAGCTGAAAAGAAGAAAGCTGTAGCTGAAAAGAAAAGAGTTGGGATGGGTAATAGAGCATCTAATATAAAAAGAAATAAATAAAAGTAAAAAAATAAACATTATGAATAAATTTTCAAGCCCATTTATGGCAAAAAGTCCTTTGTTAAAAGAAAAATTAACTTCCAAGGAAAAAAAAGCTGCTAGATTAGTAGGTAAAGAGCAAAGAGTTAGGAACAAAGCTAGAAAAATAGATGCTAAAAACCAGCCACCAACCCCCACAAAGCCTTTGCAGGAAGGTGTAGATTACCTTGCAACAGCAGAAGGCACAACTAAAAAATCAAGTAGAAAAATTAAAAGAGCTGATAAAATTAAGAAGAAACGAGATAAAGCAGTAGAAAAAGCCGGTGATTTTAATAGTAAAAGCGATGCTGTAAAAAAGAAAATGGTAAAGAAAAAATTTAAAGCAGCAAATAGAAGATAAAAAATAAAAATTATGAAAAAACTAATTGATAAATTGCAACACCAGTGGAATAGGTTAATGTATAAATTAATGTTTCACAAGTACAAAGAATAGGAATAAAGATTATCAGGCGTACCATACCTGCAATTCCTATAATGAAAAGGGCCCTCGTACTGAGAGCCCTTTTTCTATTTTATATGTATAGCATATTGAGTTTTTTATACATATTAGTTTTTATATGTATCAAAAAGTCATAACTTTTAGCCTTTAGCCATCACAAGCTAAACAATCTTCACTCATTGCTTGATCAGCTATATCACCTCTTAAAACAGATTCTGTTCTAGTATAATATACGGTTTTAACACCTTTCTTCCAAGCTTCATAATGAACTTTGTTTAACCATTTAGGTGTAGCTTCAGAAGGAAAAGCTAAGTTTAAACTAACTGACTGATCTATATATTGCTGTCGTATACCAGCTTGATTAACTAATTCCAGTTGATTAATTTCCTTAAAAGTTTTAAAAACTTCTTTAACTGGAATGCTATGACCCATAGTAACATTATCCAGAGCATCGATATCCTGTATACTACCTCCGTCAGCCAATATTTTATTCCATGTTTCATTTGTGTTAAGTTTATGTTTCTTTAATAGTTTAACTAACGTCGGGTTTTTCCTAATGAAAGTCCCCTTCGCACTTTGCTCTGTAAAAACATTTGCAGCCCACGGCTCAATACCAGGAGAAACATTACCACTAAGCTTGCTATTAGAAACAGTAGGAGCAATAGCCCGTAAATGAGTATTACGCATACCCGTCCCAGCACACCAGAGAGGCTCGCCGTAAATTTCGGCCAAAGCTCTTGATGCTCTTTCACTCTCGATTTTAATCTGCGAAAATATTTTCCTAGTTTCAAACTGAGATAATAAACCTTCGAAAGGAATACCTTTCTCTTGGAGATAGGTGTGCCATCCGAGTACACCAAGTCCCAGTGCTCTCCCTTTCTGCGCAGATCGAATAGCATTTTCAAACCCGCGAAGTCCCTTGGCTCTTTGAATAAATTCCTCCATAACTCCATCAAGAAAGAAGATAGAGTCATATATAATATTAGTGTCTTTCCACTCTTCATACTTTGCTAAATTTAATGATGATAAACAACACACAAAACTATGATTTTCATCTGTGTGTAATGTAATTTCAGAACATATGTTAGTCATATGAACTTTTAATCCGTTGTCTTTATATGCTGCTGGATTTGCTTTGTTAACATTTCCTTTAAACATAATATACGGCTCTCCAGTTGCTTTTCGCTTTCTAAGCAGCTTACTCCATTTAGATCTTGCTTCACTATCTCCTTGTTCAAGCTTTCGCATAAACTTATCACCAATAATTGCGCACTGATGTAGATTAAGCGATTGTCTGTTAACATCTCCTTTAGGTTCCCTGATTTCAAGCCACTCCTTGAAGTCATCATGTTCAATGTTGATATTAACTGAGGCAGCTCCGCGACGGACACTCCCTTGATTAGTTGCAAGAATTGTTGAGTCATATATCTTGCAGAAAGGTACGACTCCGTCTGATGTTCCATTACCTGTTATTCTAGCGCCAGCGGGTCTAATTTGATTTACACCGATACCAACTCCACCGCCGTGCTTAGCGAGTAGCATCATCTCTAAATTCTTCTGACCTATATCTTGTATGCTATCAGCAACATCAATCCCGAAACAGCTAATAGGCAAGCCGCGATCAGTGCCTGTATTAGATAGTACCGGGGAAGCGAGACAAAGCCAACCATTCCATATGTACTCGAAGAAAGTTTCCGCCATTTCTGGCTTATATAATCTACGAGCAACCGTTTTAGCGACTCTTTTGTATGCCTCTCTAGGCGTTTCTCCGTCAAGTAAATATCCCCCGGATATTGTCTTCTTGTATACGTCCGTATTACCCCACGCAGGGTAATCTTCTCCTTTTTTCCATTCATTATTCCACATATTTATTTTATATTTTTAATTACCAAATATCTTCATAGTCTTCATCTTCGCCAGCTTTTGAATAATCCGTTGGCCTAATAGCGAAAAAATCAGTATGAGTGACGCCCCCGGTAAGATGATAAAACCAATCAAGATTAGACGCTGCTTTATTGTCGTATGGGAAATAGTTTCCAAGGTCGACATAACCGAGTTCAACCAATTTTTCATTTGCTCTCTTCTTTATAAAGTGTTTTAAATCATTAGCTGATATACCTTCTACATCACCCATCTCAAACATTTTGTCAATATAGTTACACTCAAGCTCTATCATTATTTCAGCAGCTTTAATTATATCTTTGCGACATAAATCTAGTAATTGATCGTTTTCTTCGCACATATGACGGAATAATTGACAACCCATTTTACTGTGTAATGATTCATCTCTTACAGACCATTTCATTTGTTGTCCAATACCTTTAAGTAAATTTCTAAGTTGAAAAGAATATAGTATTGCAAATGCAGAATAAAGACTTACACCTTCAGCAAATGCTGAAAACACAGCTAGTGATCTACCAATACCTACTTGGCTGTCGCCGTTATAGGCAATTAAGTTTTCAAACCTAGCAGCAGTCGCTGGCTCGTGTAGGAATGCTTCAAAGTCCATTAACTCTGGAGCTGCAGTTTCTAATGTTTCATTTAAGTAACTATAGGCAACAGCGTGAACTGTTTCGTTACCACCAAAAGCCATAGCCATTTGTTGTATTTCATATTTAGGAAACCAATTAACTACGTTTTGTGTCCAGTAATCGCTAACAGCACATTCTGTTTGTGTGAAACCTAATAGTATATTACCTACTAAGTTTTTTTCTTTATCAGTTAATCTTTCATTCCAGTCTTTTATATCGCTTTGCATCGATATTTCTGTGTGCAACCAGTGAGCTTGCTGTATAGGTAACCAACCTTCGTTGTAATATACAGGGTACTCAAAAGGTTTATAAGCTATTCTTTTATCAAATAATCCCATTATGTTTTTATAAATTGTTTAATTGTTTCTAATTCGTTCTTCCAGGCATCTATATGAGCCAATATAACAGGTTTTGTTGTAGACTTAGATACATTCTTCATATCAACTAATACGTTGTCTATAAATAAGCCTACAGCCGCCACCAAACTTTCTAAGTTATCATCCACTATTTGAATATTTTTAAAGCTATATCAAAAAATGGTAAATACAAAACATGTATAGCAAGATCTTCTTCTATATAAGATCTAAACCCTAATAATACGCCTGGATAAAAGCCTACTTCTATAACCCAAGCTGTTTCGTTTTCGTTTTCTTTCATGTACATTTTATATTATGTCTTTTGTGTAATTGTTCTATATCTATTGATCTCACTTTGCCCTTTGCTTCCCAGCTCCACTTTACGAACTTGTCTATTTGACGTTCAGCGTACTTTTGTCTAGCTATTCGTTTTGCTTCAAAAGGAT
>ERZ1046740.569-NODE-569-length-30320-cov-8.467041_pt1 | contig 30320 bp, 26 predicted proteins | sample MGYA00383093_ERZ1046740 | MGnify/ENA primary metagenome ERZ1046740 (study PRJEB29581, sample SAMEA5548363) | metagenome | biome: marine; feature: coastal; material: water | depth 25 m | study: Short-term variability in the microbial, nano- and picoplankton... | reverse complement strand
TCGCCTTCTGGCACTTCGCCTTTGTCGCCATACATTTGTTCAGACTCCATTACTAAAACGGGGTCGTTGTCGCGGATGGCTGCTTTTAACAAACCTTTCATGTCGTACACATTACTTGGCACTACAACTTTCAATCCAGGGCAGTTGGCGTACCAGCTTTCAAAAGCTTGCGAGTGCGTTGCACCCAATTGTCCAGCAGAAGCTGTTGGGCCTCTAAACACAATTGGAATGTTGAATTGGCCGCCAGACATTTGGTACATCTTTGCAGCATTATTAATAATCTGATCTATGGCCACCATAGAAAAGTTGAATGTCATAAATTCTACAATAGGGCGCAAGCCATTCATGGCCGCGCCTACGGAAATACCTGCAAAACCAAGTTCAGCAATCGGAGTATCTATAATACGTTTCGGACCAAATTCGTCAAGCATTCCTTTAGAAGCTTTATAAGCACCATTGTACTCAGCCACTTCTTCACCGCACAAAAAGATGTTCGGATCTCTTCTCATTTCCTCGCTCATGGCTTCTTGAACAGCCTCTCTAAATTGAATAGTACGCATATGCAATTGTAAAAAATTGGAATGCAAATATAAACGCAAAGTCATTTCAAACTTACATTTCTAGCTCGTCTTAAAAATGAATGAAGAAAGGTGTTCAGAAGAAAATATTCAGCTTAACTACTATGCATGCATAGTAAATGTTATATTTGCCGTTTAGCCTGATAAATGGCTATTTTCGCGAACCTTATTTTAACATGATTTTTAGATAGATATGAACATTCTTGTATGCATCAGCCACGTGCCTGATACCACATCTAAAATTAACTTCACAGACAACAACACAGCTTTTGACACGAACGGTATTCAGTTCGTTATAAACCCTTACGATGAATTTGGGTTGACTAAGGCGTTGATGTTGAAAGAAGCAAATGGCGGAAGTGTAACTGTCCTAAATGTTGGACCAGCTTCTACCGAACCTACAATTAGAAAAGCATTGGCCATTGGAGCCGATAATGCTATACGTGTAAATGCTGAAGCGACAGATGCCTTTTATGTGGCGAGTCAGATTGCAGCAATTGCAAAACAAAATAACTATGACCTTATTATTTGCGGTCAAGAGTCTATAGATTACAATGGTGGTCAAGTTGCCGGTATGGTTGCTGCCCTTTGCGGGATGCCTTTTGTAAACGTTTGTATTGGTCTTGACGTTGACGGAAGTAATGCCACAATTTTAAGAGAAATTGACGGTGGCAAAGAAGAACTCAAAGCCGCACTTCCAGTTGTTGTTGGAGGTAAAAAAGGTTTAGTTGAAGAAAAGGACCTCCGTATTCCAAATATGCGTGGTATCATGATGGCACGTCAAAAACCATTGCAAGTAGTAGAACCTGTAGATGCTGAAAAGAGAACAGCAGCAGTAAGCTATGAAAAACCTGCAGCGAAAGCAGCTGTAAGAATGGTAGATAAAGACAATGTTGCAGAGCTTGTAGAGCTCCTTCACAATGAAGCAAAAGCAATTTAACGTATTAAAGAAAAAGAAATGTCGGTATTAGTATACGCAGAGAATTGGGGTGGAGCTTTTAAGAAATCTTCTTTTGAAGCTGTTGGATATGCTGCTCAAGTGGCAAAATCTAAAGGCACTGAAACGATAGCTGTTTGCTTAGGTAATGCAAATGGCGATGAGTTGGCACAGCACGGTGCAGATAAAACAATTGTAGTTGCCGGAGTGGAAAGCTTTAACGCACAACAATATGCAGCAATTATAAGTGAAGTAGCCAATGGTGTTGGAGCAGATGTAATTGTAATGTCTGGATCGAACAACGGTAAAAATTTAGCACCAGCCTTAAGTGTGCATTTTGAGGCTGCGCTTATGACAAACGTTGTTGCATTGCCTTCTTCGGTAGAACCTTTAACGGTAAGAAGAGGAGTGTTTTCTTCTAAAGGTTTTGCAGAGTTTAGTTCAAATTCAAGTAAAACAGTAATAAGTATTACGCCAAATGCCATTGGATTGTTAGGCGAGCCTGTTTCAGGTTCAACTGAATCTTCAAGTGCAAATGCTGAGGCAGATATGGAAGTTTCAAACGTTGAAAAAGCGTCAGGAAAAATTCCATTGCCAGAAGCAGAATTGGTTATTTCTGCAGGTAGAGGGCTAAAAGGACCAGAGAACTGGACCATGGTTGAAGATTTAGCAGAACTGTTAGGTGCTGGCACAGCATGTTCTAAACCTGTCTCAGATATTGGCTGGAGACCGCACAGTGAACACGTAGGTCAGACAGGTATTCAGATTAACCCTAATTTGTATATTGCTATCGGTATATCAGGAGCCATTCAGCATTTAGCTGGAGTAAACGGTTCGAAGACAATTGTTGTGATTAACATTGACCCTGAGGCGCCTTTCTTTAAGGCCGCAGATTACGGTATTGTTGGCGATGCTTTTGAAGTTGTACCAAAACTAACTGAAGCGATTAAAGCTTTTAAAGCAAATAGCTAAAACCCTTGGGAATGCAAAAGGTTGAGTTGAAGATTCGTGCGTTGTCGTACAGCAATAAGCAGTCTGGCGCCTTTGCTTTAGTGTTGACAGAAAAAAATGGGAAAAGAGACATTCCTGTTATCATCGGTCAGCACGAAGCACAAGCCATCGCCATTGCTTTAGAAAAAGCTGTAAGTCCGCCGCGACCTCTAACCCACGATCTTTTCAAGAATTTTGCCCAAGCGTTTCATATTAAATTACACGAAGTTGTTATACACGACATAAGAGATGGCGTGTTTTACGCCTCCCTTATTTGTACTCAAGATGCGAAAGAGGTAACCCTTGACTCACGACCTAGTGATGCCGTTGCTCTCGCCATTCGTTTTGATTGCCCGATTTACACAACTGTTGAGGTTTTGAATAAAGCAGGGTTGCATGAACAAGATGACCAAACTAAAGACTTAATAGACAAGGGGGAAGCAGTTGAAAAGGAAACCTCTGAATCTCACCACAGCACTATTGAAGATGCTACTATGGACGAACTCAATGACATGATGCGTCAGGCTGTACAAAATGAAAACTATGAACTTGCCGCTCGGGTGAGAGACGAAATTGAAAAACGCGCCCGATAGTCTATGCAGCATCAAAAAATTCTCTGTCTCCTTTTGGGGCTATTTTTCACTTCAATGTTGGGCGCTCAAAGTCTAACAGATTCTTATCACTTTCATAAGATTACCAATGCAGAAAATGCCTCTTTTGTAGAGATTGCTGAAGATGATGTTATGTCTATAAATGGAGATTTGACGTTTTCATACAACCTCGAAGCAAAGAATAATTTAGAAGCTTCAGGAAAGTGGCAAGTACAAGATGACATTCTTGTTTTTACATATGTGCGTCCCATTGACACAACACGCTATTACCAAATTGTAGAACGTTCAGATTCATTACTGTCCTTCCAGGAAAGTGGTATTACATACGTGTTCAAAAGAGATAGTTATGTGCCTATCGATGCAGTGCCAAGTATGAAGAGGGAAGTATTTATGGATGGAGGCTTACAAATAAATCATGTTCTGAGAGGCATACTCGGATTATTCGCGCTCTTACTCATTACTTATTTATTGAGCTCAAACAAAAAAGCCATTAACTGGAAAACAGTTTTCAAAGGCTTGTCACTCCAACTTATTTTAGCGATTCTTGTTTTAAAGGTGCCTTTTGTTACCCGCATTTTCGATGCGATTAGCCAAGTTTTTGTAAAAATACTAAGCTTTACCACGGCCGGTTCTGAGTTTCTATTTAGAGGCTTAATGGACGTAGATACCTATGGTTTCATCTTTGCATTTCAGGTATTGCCTACGGTAATTTTCTTTTCTGCGCTGACCAGTATACTCTACTATTACGGTATACTTCAAAAAATTGTTTGGGGCTTTGCTTGGATAATGCACAAGACCTTGCGCTTATCCGGTGCAGAGAGTTTAGCAGCAGCAGGAAATATATTTTTAGGTCAGACAGAAGCACCACTTTTAGTCAAGCCGTATGTGAAAAACATGACGCTCTCAGAGCTCTTGTGTTTGATGAGCGGAGGAATGGCGACTATAGCGGGAGCTGTGCTTGCAGCTTACATTGGCTTTTTAGGTGGGCCTGATGAAATGAATCAATTGTATTTCGCAAAACACCTCTTAACGGCTTCAGTAATGAGCGCACCAGCGGCAATTATCGCGGCAAAGATTTTACTTCCGGAAACGGAACAGGTGAATAAAGACATGACCATTGAGCGCAGCTCTATGGGTGGAAATTGGTTAGAAGCCATTGCGAATGGTACAACAGAAGGGCTGAAGCTGGCTGTAAATGTTGGTGCGATGTTACTCGTATTTACAGCATTTATTGCATTGGTAAATTCTCTTTTAGGTGATTTATTAGGTGATATTACGGGCTTGAATGGTGTAATCGCTGATTTGACAGACGGGCGTTACCAAGCATTCTCTTTAGAATTTATTTTAGGTTATACGCTTTCACCACTAACATGGTTGTTGGGTGTTTCTTGGCAAGACGCACCTGCGGTGGGTCAATTGTTGGGTGAGAAGACCATATTGAACGAATTTTATGCGTACACTACCATGAGTGGCATGGTCGAAAAAGGCCTGTTTTCAGATCCGCGTTCTATGGTAATATCAACCTATATTTTATGTGGTTTTGCCAACTTTGCTTCCATTGGTATTCAGTTAGGTGGTATTGGTGCCATTGCTCCAAGCAGACGTGGAGACCTAGCCAAACTTGGCGTCAAAGCACTCATTGCAGGAACATTGGCTTCTCTTTACACAGGGGTCATCGTGGGTATGTTAATTTAGAAAACAGCTCATGAGCCCCAGACTTAGGTACTTTTTTAAGACATTTCTTTTTGCGGTTTTTTGCAAGGAGAAAAACATCTTAACGTTTTAAATTCATAGTATATATCAAAATTGAGATTTGAATATGAAAAAAGTCTTCAGTATTACTTTTATGGTAACCCTGTCATTGTCTGCTTTCGGGCAATTAAACGCACAGAATGGGGTCCGTTCTGTTATTCAAGCTCACTTCTTAGAGCATACAGAAGAATTAGGTATTACCCCGCAAGATGTTTCATCTTGGGAAATAACAGACAATATTTTTAGCGAAAAAAATGCGATTCGTCACGTACACATTGTGCAGACAAGAAACGGTTTACCACTTAAAAACGGAGTGGCAAACATTACGATAAACAATAAAAACGAAGTGTTGTATGTTGGCAATAGACTTCTCAGCAACGTAGACGATTTAATATCTTCATCGCAGCCTAAAATAAGTGCCACGAGCGCGCTGAACATTGCGGCCAAGCATGTGGGTATGACAGGCAAAAAAGGAAATGAAATTCCACAAAATAAAGAGAATCAATTTGCTTTTGAAAAAGGCTCTTTATCGAAAGAAGAGATTTCTGTTTCTCTGGCCTATTGGCAAACAAATGAAGCTATTAGTTTGGTTTGGGTGGTTTCTTTATATCAATTAGACGGAAAGCATTGGTGGCAAATTTTTGTGGATGCCAACACAAAAGAGGTTTCAAAAAAATTGGATTGGGTTGTGTCTTGTGAGTTTGGGCATTTGCATACAAAAGAAGATGTGAAGCATTTAGAAATAGCTCCTACGGCTGCGCCAAAACCATTGTTGAAAACATCTGGTGTTGGTATTGGACAATACAACGTTTTTGCTTTGCCCGTTGAAAGCCCACTTCACGGCCCACGCTCATTAATAGTAAGCCCGGCAGATTCTTTAGGCTCTCCATTTGGGTGGCATGATACGAATGGCGTAGATGGTCCAGATTACACTATTACTCAAGGAAATAATGTGTTTGCTTATACAGATGTAACGAACAACAATACAGCAGATTATTATCCAAGTGGAGGTGTAACTATGGATTTTAACTTTCCATTGAATATAACCCAGTCACCAACATCCTATCAAGATGCAGCAGTGACCAACTTATTTTTTACAAACAATAGAATCCACGATATTTTTTACCGTTATGGCTTCGATGAAAGCAATGGAAATTTCCAACAAAACAATTATGGTCGAGGTGGAGTTGCTGACGATTATGTCTACGCAGAAGCGCAGGATGGCGGTGGAACAAACAACGCAAATTTTGCAACGCCAGGTGATGGAATCAATCCGCGTATGCAGATGTATTTGTGGGGAGGAAGCGGTGCGTCATCAGGGAACCTATTAAATGTAAATAGCCCAAGTACGCTATCCGGTCCATACAATGCAATGGAATCTGTTTTTGGCCCTGCGCTTACAGCGACTGGGGTTACAGCAGATTTGGCAGTGGTAAGTGACGGATCTTTAGACTCAGCACAAGGGTGTAATACTTTGGTAAACGGTTCAGCTATTTCAGGAAAAATAGCTGTAGTACGAAGAGGTAATTGCGCGTTTGTGTTGAAGGTGCAAAATGCGCAGAGCGCTGGAGCTTTGGGCGTAATTATTGTAAATAATGTTGCGGGTGGAGTAATCAGCCCAAGTGGTGCTGGTCCAGGAATTACGATTCCTTCGGTGATGATTTCCTTAGCGGATGGAAATGCATTAATCAACAGCATAAATGGCGGAACCACTGTGAATGGAACGTTGAGTGCAGACACTACAAGTGGGTCTAGTACTAAAGATGGAGATTTCGACAATGGTATTGTCATTCACGAATATGGCCATGGTATTTCGAACCGTATTGTTGGTGGTCCATTTAATTCCAATTGCTTGTCGAATGCCGAGCAAATGGGTGAAGGTTGGAGTGACTTTTTTGGAATTATGTTGACGATGGATACTGCATTGGCTAATCCTGTGAATAGAGGTATTGGAAATTTTGCAACAAATGCGCCAATAAATGGACAAGGCATTAGAAATGCACCTTACGATACAAGTTTCGCGATTAACCCATACACCTATGGAGATGTGAATAACACAGGTTCTGTTTCTCAACCACACGGTGTCGGGTTTGTTTGGGCCACTATGCTTTGGGATTTAAACTGGGCGTTTATCAATCAGTACGGTTTTGACCCGAACATAGACAGTGGTTCTGGAGGAAATAATATGGTTCTTCAATTGGTGGTTGATGGTTTGGCATTGCAACCTTGTAGCCCAGGATTTGTAGATGGTAGAGATGCTATCCTTTTGGCAGATCAAATCAATAACAATGGTGCAAACCAATGTTTAATTTGGAAAGTGTTTGCAAAAAGAGGTCTCGGCTTAAGCGCTAATCAAGGATCGACAGCAAGTAGATCTGACCAGACAGAAGCTTTCGATTTACCAACTTTTTGCCAAGCTCCTGTAAAAGCACCAGTGGCTAATTTTACCTCAAATGTGACCACATCATGTCAAGGAACAGTGAAATTTACCGATCAATCTTTAGATGTTCCACAGGCTTGGTTATGGAATTTTGGAGATGGAACGACAGATACAATCCAAAACCCAACACACCAATATGCTGTTGCTGGAAATTATAACGTCAGCTTGGCAGTATACAACACCCTTGGGGGAGATACATTAACTAAAACGAGCTTTATTTCTATAACTATCCCAGGCCCACCAACAGGTGTAACAAACGGAACAGGATGTTCATCAGATTCAATTGAATTGGCGGCAGCAGGAAGCGGAACAATTGGTTGGTTTGATGCCAATGGGAACTTCCTAAACACAGGTAATTCGATTAAAACAGCGCCCTCTTTAAGCAATACAACATATTTTGCTAGAAATGGAACGGTATATCCTAAAAACAATGTGGGACCTCAAAACGGTAGCATTGGCACAGGTGGATACCACGGTGGAAACTTTACGGGAACGGTAAACTTTGATGCGCAAAAAGCTATAACAATACATTCTGCATGGGTGGACGCGGGCTCGGCTGGAGCACGTACCATAACCCTGTGGGATGGATACAACGGAAACGGCAATGTGCTGCAAACCATTACGGTGAATATTCCAGCAGGCGCTGGACGAATTGACCTTGGGTTTGATGTGCCTTCATCAGGACAGTTTAGCATAGGCTTAAATCAAGCAGATTTATTTAGAAACAATCAAGGCGCGAATTACCCGTATGCTATTTCAGGGCTAATCTCTCTTACAGGAAGTTCTGCCCAAAGTGGAGGAGATTATTACTATTACTTCTACGATTGGGAAGTGAGTGAGGCCTCTTGTTGGAGTAGTTCTGTGCCTGTTGTTGCAACAATTTTAGATACAGCAGACTTCAGTTACAGTGCGAATAACTTTACATTTGCGTTTACAGATTTAACGCCAAATGCTACAAGTTGGGCCTGGGATTTTGGTGATGGTTCCACATCAACACAACAAAATCCATCGCATACCTATGCGGCAACAGGTGTGTACCAAGTAACTTTAACTGTTAATGGCGGGTCTTGCACTGTAACCTACGATATCGGAGTTGGCGTGAACATCGGTTTAGATGATTTAGAAAAAGAAGGAATGAATATCCAGCTTTTCCCAAATCCGGCAAACGAAGAATTAAACGTTTCGTTTAACACGTCGCTGGGCTATGCTACAAAAGCAAGAATTTTTGCCTTAAACGGTAAGCTGATTAAAGAGTTAGACATCTCAGGTTCTGAAGAACTTGTGTCGATACCGTTGGATGGAATTAATACCAACTTGTATGTCCTAGAGATCGACTTGGCAGATGGGAAATACCACCAGAAAATAACGGTAATGAAATAGAATATAAAAAGCCGAGCAAGTAGCTCGGCTTTTTTTATAGAGTAATACTTTAATCAGAATATCCCAACAACTCATCCATTGTCCCGGTACTAACCGAATGGTAGTTAGGTCTTGCTTGTTTGTAAATTTCAATAGCTAAAGACTTTTGGCCCGTTTCAACTAATGCTTTGTAGGTAGGCGTTAAGAATTTTCTGCGCCCCACGTTTATCAAGAATTTTTCCATGCGTGGGTAAGCACGCTCGTATTTGTTTCTAATAACAGGTTGCCACCATGCAGCTAAAATTTCGTTATTTCCGCTGCGGCTGAACTTATATTTGTATTCTAAAATGTTCATTTGCTTTTCCGTCAATTTGGTTGGCAGCGTTCGTATAAAATGCAACCATTCGTGAGAGCTCCAACGGTCGGTAACGTTGCTTTTAGGCAAGATTTTGCGATCTAACCATAGCGCTACCGCATCTTCAACATTGTCAAACTTATCAGACTTTGGTACCGGGCAATTGCTCGGTAATCCATTTTGATACACCCAAGCGTCAATGTCAATGGCTTGTTCTTCTGTATCCGATAAAAGGCTGTCGTTTAGTAAAACCAAAAACTCTTCGGTATTCATGACCTGAAACTTGTGTCCTTGGAAATAGTTTTTCAAAAAGCTATCCCATTTTTTGCGGCCAACGGTTTCTTCAATTAAACGTAAAAAATGGTAGCCTTTGTCATAAGCAATCGCAGACATGCCTTCGTCAGGGTCGCGGCCTTTAAGGTCTAATTTAAGGCGCGTATCTTCTGGGTTTTCAGCCAGTATCTCTTCTACTTCTGCTTTCATGTCGGCATGACTTATCATGGCTAACATTTCCGAGTAATCGCGGCCATAAACAGCTTCCATAATGCGCATTTCAAAATACACGGTGAAGCCTTCGTTTAGCCAGAAGTCATTCCAGGTTTGGTTCGTCACTAAATTTCCACTCCAGCTGTGCGCCAATTCGTGTGCTACTAATGCTACCAAAGAGCGGTCACCTGCTAAAATCGTTGGAGTGGCAAAGGTCAATTTTGGGTTTTCCATTCCCCCAAAAGGGAAAGAAGGGGGAAGTACAATAAGATCGTAACGGCCCCAAGCATATGGCCCGTATAGCTTTTCAGCCGCAACAACCATAGTCTCCATGTCTGTAAATTCGTACTTAGATTTCGGTAACATGCCCGGTTCAGCATACACACCTGTGCGTTCTGAAATTGGCGCAAAGGCGATATCTCCAACAGCTAAAGCCATTAAATACGATGGAATTGGGTTTTCCATTGAAAAGGTATACTCGCCTGTTTCGCTTTTTTCTTGCGGGTTGTTGGCGCTCATCAAAGCCATCAATTCTGGTGGTACTTTAACCTTAGCGTTGTACGTGTAGCGAATGCCAGGACTATCCTGACAAGGCAACCATGTTCTAGCTAAAATAGCCTGAGATTGTGTGAATAAAAAAGGATGCTTTTTGCCGTGGGTCTGCTCTTCGTTTAGCCATTGCAAGGCTCTACTGCCCGGTGTGGTTTTGTAAAATATAGAAACCACTTCCGTTTGAGGTTGAATTAGAACCGATAGCTTAGATCCGAGAATGGGATCTTTTTCACCAATGGTGTATGACGTTTCAACACGATTGTTGATGGTCACTTTTTCGATTTCTATACCGTCAATGTCAAAGAAGATAGAATCTGAGTTATTGTTTAGGATCTTCCAATTGGCAACACCAGAAATAATTTTAGAATCGAAATTGACGATGATGTCTAAATCTAAATGTTTAACTACCGCCATTTCTGGGTTTGCATAACTATGCACATCCATAACTTCAGGGGGTGTGTTTTCAACGACTGCTACTTCTTCAGTAGGTTGTTCGGTACATGCGAAAAGTAACGCGATACAAGGGATATAGATATATTTGAACATTGCCAAGAATTTTAGTGGTGGCGAATATATGTAAACTTAAACGTCCAAAATAACTATGAAAACTGTTCTGAAATTAGAGGAGGCAGCCATGTTCATACTCAGCATATTTTTCTTTAACCAATTGCAATTTAGTTGGTGGTGGTATCCCGTTCTTTTACTTACGCCAGATTTGTCTATGCAGGGCTATCTAATCAATACTAAGGTGGGAGCTGTTGCCTATAACGTGGCACATCACAAAGGTGTTGCGATTGGGTTTTGGTTAGTGGGATTTAAATTAGCGAACGAACCCATGATGTTTGCAGGAATTCTGTTATTTGGTCATTCGTCTTTCGATCGCCTTTTTGGTTACGGATTAAAATATGAAGACGACTTTAAACACACCCATTTAGGCTGGTTGCCCGGTGAGAAAAAACAAACACTAAAATGAAGAAGTTTTTATATCTCTTGTTACTTCCCCTTGTATTCGCTTGCGAATCTGAAGCTGAGAAGGCGAAACTGTCTAGTGCCGATGTTGTTGGCGTATATGGCGGCAATTTCAATTGCAATGGCTGCGACATTGGCAAATGGGTGGTAAACCTAAAAGGTGATAACACATTCAAGATTACCTATTTCGATAGAAAAACGAAGGATTTTGTAAAGAGTGCAGAGGGCACACACGCCACCGAAAATGGTCAAATCACATTGACGAGTGCGGACCTAGAAAAAACGCATGTCTTTGACATTGTGAGCAAGAGCTTTTTAAAAATAGACTTAGGCCGTGGTCAAAAATCTGTGATTGGCTCTTTTGAAAAAGGCAATGCAACTTACGTTGAAAATGCACTGGAAGGCGTGGACGTTTATGGTGTGGGTAAAACCAACAATTGGGGTTTTAAAATGATTTTCGGTAAGGGGGTTTACTTGAGTCATCCAAGGTTTGTTGAAGAAATACTCTTGCCATATGTTAAGCCTCTAGCTGACTATGAGACTCACAGTTATACGTGGGTTTGGGCTGAAGATGGAATGGAAATAGAATTGATCATCACAGATAAGAACTGCAATCTAGGCATGCCGGCTAGCATGAGTTTAAAAATAAATGGAGAACTGCGAGAAGGCTGTGTGCAGTACATTAACTCCAATTTTTTGCTGCAAAACATATGGCAATTGAAACGCTATAAAGGCGAAGATTTGGTAAAAGAAAGATACAGTAGAGGTTTGCCAATTTTAGAAATAGACGCCTTTAATGTTATGGGCATGGGTCATACAGGATGTAATATTTGGAGTGGTGGTATTAAACTAAATGGTGATAAAATTGTGATTATGCCGGGCGCCATGAGCAATGCGCAATGTGGGTGGGCAGAATTTGAAAGAGACTTTGTAAGCACCATTGGTCAAGAGTGGCGTATCGTGTATTCTGAAAATAAGATGGAATTGTGGAAAGAGGGTAAGGCGGTTTTCGAATTTGAAAAACTCTCAGAAGGAGATGTTATTGATGCTACTGATATCGAAGACAGAAATAAAATCTACCTAAACTAATTCAGAATTACGTCTGTTTCTTTTTCAAGAAATCAATTTGTTGATTTACTGAGTATTTGTGAATGACATTAAAAAGTTCTTGAACCAAACATGTGTTGAGACCTAAGTCTTGGGCTAAAGCTTCGCGATTGTGCATAATTTCAAACCAGCGTTGCATCTGAAAAATGGTCATGTCGTCCTCAAACTTTATTTCACCTATTTTGTTAATGAGGTCTTTTCGGCCATTTAGTAAAGAAATAAACTCACTGTCCAACCGGTCTATTTCGTTTCGAATGGCCTTGAGTTTCTTTTCAGATGCTTCACTTTCAAATGCCTCTGTTCTAATCACAAGATCTGATAAAACCGAATTCAATGTGTCGGGCGTAACTTGTTGACTGGCATCGCTCAATGCGTTGTCCGGGTCATTGTGCGTTTCAATCATTAATCCGTCAAAGTTTATGTCCATGGCAGTTTGACTCACTTCTTTAATCCACTCGCGTTTCCCAGCAATATGGCTTGGGTCGCATAAAAGAGGTATTTCTGGCACTTTTGCACGAAGCTCAAAGGATAGATCCCAACGCGGTTCATTTCTAAATGGCGCTGGATTGTTTGAAAAGAAACCTCTATGAATTGCACCTAGCTGGGAAATACCAGCTTTATCGAAACGTTCTAAAGCACCAATCCATAAACCTAAATCGGCATGCAATGGGTTTTTTACCAATACTGGAATGTTTACCCCTTGTAATGCTTCGGCAATTTCTTGAACGTAAAATGGGTTGACTGTGGTTCTCGCACCAATCCAAAGCATGTCGATATCGTTTTTTAAGACTTCTTCAACATGGTTGGCATTTGCCACTTCTGTAATTGTAGAAAGACCAGTTTGCTTTTTAACCTCATTTAGCCAACCTAAGGCTTTAGAACCTATTCCTTCGAACGAACCCGGACGAGTTCTAGGTTTCCAAACGCCCGCTCTAAACACACTCACTTTTTTGTCTGCTTTTAAGCTGTTAGCAATGCTCAGCACCTGCTCTTGGCTTTCTGCACTGCAAGGTCCAGCGATCACAAATGGCGATTCCGTTTGGTCAATCCAACCTTGCAGGGTTTCTCGTTTGTGAATGGCAGAACTCATTTGTCTATTTCCTTTTTAAAGGCGAAGTACCCGAATTATTTAAGCTTCCTGCTCCTTTAGTTTGGTAATAATTTTATTTATCGATTTTTTAGCTGTCTCAAGGTCCAAAGTTTCTTTTCCATTAAACGAAATGGCCATGGCAAACTTTCTATTGTTGATGTTATAAAACCTTTCTTTTTGCAAGCGATAAGCCTCGCGCATTAGACGTTTTGTTCTGTTTCTGTCAACGGCTTTTTTTAATCTCCGTTTCGAAACGATAAACATGACTTGGCCCGGAACAGATTCTGGAAAGTCATATTCCATATACGACATCCGAAAAGGGTAGGCATTAATGAATTTTGACTTTTCAAAAAGAGCATCGATAATCGTTTTGGAACAAAGACGCTCATTTTTTTTGAAAGTAAAATTCATGGTTTGAAATAAAAAAGGGCACTTTAATTGAAGCGCCCTTAAAGTATATATATTATTGGGACTATTTATTAACTATTTTAATATACTCCTCAATGGCTTTTGTCATTGAAGGAAACTCTGGAGTTGGCGCTTTGATATTGATTTCTAAACCAGCGTCTTCTGCAGCTTTCGTAGTTGTTGTGCCGTATGTAGCAATACGTGTATCGTTTTGCTCGAAGTCAGGAAAGTTTTTAAACAAACTTTTAATGCCTTCTGGCGAAAAGAAAACTAAAATATCATAGTACACATCTGTTAAGTCAGACAAGTCACTTTGAACAGTTCTGTACAATACAGCTCTTGTATAATTAATGTTGTGCTTCTCTAACGTTTCAGGAACGATAGGTTTCAAGATATCTGAAGTCGGGAAGAAAAAAGCATCATCCTTATGCTTTTTAAGCATAGGGATTAAATCAGCCATTGTCTGCTTACCAAAGTAAATTTTACGTTTTCTATAAACCACGTATTTCTGCAAGTAATAAGCAATGGCTTCAGAGATACAGAAGTACTTAATGTCGTTAGACACAGGAATCCTCATGTCTTCCAAAACTCTAAAGTAATTGTCTACAGCATTTTTGCTGGTAAGAATTACATTTTTAAAATCTTTCGGGTTGACTTTTTCTTTCCTGAACTCGCGAGTAGGTACAGACTCAACGTGGATAAATGGTCTAAAATCTATTTTCACCTTTTGCTTGGTAGCAAGTGTGTGGAACGGAGAGTTTTCTACTTTGGGTTCCGGTTGAGAAACCAGTATTGATTTAACCTTCATGCGCACTTTAAATTTTTTTAATGTTTTTACAAAGGCTTTGCTATATTAGTATTTTGTAAAACAGAAAAAAGGGTAGTATTTCGTTGCCGCAAAGGTAAAAAATTAAATGAAATTTTTGAGGCCCTATCATTCTATTGCTTGAAGCGATAGATTTCAATAACCCAAACAAGTAGATTCCCCCAAAGACAGTGGCCCCAGCGATAAGAGCTTCATAATTTAAGCCATTAGAATATAAGCTAATAATGAGTAAAGGTAATGCGCATACTGCCGCTAAATGTGCAAATTGGTTCTGAATGGAAAGATAATTCGTGAAAAAACTTGTCGTTTTTGTCATTCCCGAATGCATGTAATTTATAAGTCTTTGAACCCCAAACAGTACAAGAAAGCCAAAAATGATTCTCAGAAAGAGAATGAAACTTGAGTCAACATTAGGATTGATGAATTGAAGTCCTGTAAATACGAATAACGCCAGCACAACTAGTGTGTTGATATTTAAAAGGAAGTTTACGAGAAAAGATGATTCAGTAGCACTTGGAAATTCTGATGATAAGACAGCTGCAATGTTGTTTTTAGCGTTGAGCACACCAAAATAGTGAAACAATCCATAAACAAAAATAAGCCCAATGAGCGTAAAGGTGACCCAATCAAATAGATGTGCTGTGTAGTTTTGGAATTCCATTTAGTCCTTGTAGTGCTCAATTTAAAGCTTAACCAAATGAAATAAAAAACCCGGTATAAAACTGGGATTCAAATTTTATTATTGAACGATTATTCGTTCCTGAATAAATCCTTTTTCATTCTGAATATTTAATATATACATTCCAGGACTTAAATCCAAAACGGAATATCTTTCATTGAATTCGCCGGCAATGGTGCCATTAAATAATTCTTTAACCAATCTACCTTGCAGGTCATACAGTTTTAGACTGTTGTTTGAAACACCTTCATTTACGAAAGAAATGTTCAAAACAGTGCTCGCAGGGTTCGGGAACGTTTTCAAATTAGCAATACTATTTTCGTCAATCGAAATGTTTTGTACTTTACTCAGCTGCAACGATTTTGTTAAAACAACATCTCCGCTCGTTCCGCCATCTCCATTGGCAAAATTTATAACAGCGTGAACCGTGGTTCCGTCCGGAGCCATTGCAGAATTCCATTTGAATGACCAAACAGTCGAACCAGCTGTAAATGCCTGATCTCCATTGTGCGATACGAAATTTCCCATACCAACTGTCTTTACATTTGAAGCTCCACCAGTTGAAATAGTTCCTTCAAATCCACCTCCCGATTCAACACTAGCTTCGAAACCACTTCTGTTTCCGCTTGAAGCCATGCTCCAATCTCCAGTTACTGTAATCGTATATTCCGTATTTTCTTCAAAACCCGATGCAGGAATGTCAGTAGAAATTGTAACCATTTGACCGGTCAAACCTGGTCCACTATGGCAGGATGAATTTGCGCATGTGATACCGTTACTTGCAGGTGAGCCGTTCCTGTTCGGGGGAGCCTGAGAGGAAAATGTGTACGCGCTTATTGATGCAAAGAGAATTGCTGATGCTACGAAACCATTGCGTAGAAGTAAATGTTTTTTCATAATAATTAATTGAGGTTAAAAATACTGACTATTCTAATTTAGAATGCTTACATATTCTTGTTTAATCTAAATTTGGGTCTTGAAAAACTATTTACGATGACTCAAGATTTATTTCAATCACCAGACTACTATAACCTAGATGAATTGCTCTCGGAAGAACATAAACTTGTGAGAGAAGCAACGCGCGAATGGGTGAAAAGAGATGTCTCCCCAGTGATTGAAGATTATGCTCAAAAGGCAGAGTTTCCAAAACATTTTGTAAAAGGACTCGCAGAAATAGGTGCTTTTGGACCTTATATTCCAGCAGAATATGGTGGTGCAGGATTAGACCAAATCTCGTATGGCATAATGATGCAGGAAATTGAACGTGGAGATTCAGGAGTACGTTCAACGTGTTCTGTTCAATCGTCATTAGTGATGTATCCAATATATGCGTACGGAAACGAGGAGCAACGCAATACATATTTACCAAAATTAGCATCTGGGGAATTCTTAGGATCTTTCGGTTTAACCGAACCAGACTTTGGCTCAAACCCTGGTGGAATGGTAACTAACTTTAAAGATATGGGCGACCATTATCTTTTAAATGGTGCTAAGATGTGGATTAGCAATGCGCCGTTTTGTGATGTTGCCGTTGTTTGGGCAAAAAACGAAGAAGGGAGAATTCACGGATTAATAGTTGAACGTGGCATGGAAGGCTTTACAACTCCAGAAACACACGGTAAATGGAGTTTAAGAGCGAGTGCAACGGGTGAACTCGTGTTTGATAATGTGAAGGTTCCTAAAGAAAATTTATTACCAAATAAATCTGGTCTGGGCGCACCATTAGGTTGTCTAGATTCAGCTCGTTATGGCATCGCTTGGGGCGCAATTGGTGCAGCAATGGATTGTTACGATTCTGCTTTGCGTTATTCTAAAGAACGTGTTCAGTTTGGTAAGCCAATCGGTGGATTTCAGCTTCAGCAAAAGAAACTAGCCGAAATGATTACTGAAATCACAAAAGCACAATTGCTAACTTGGAGGTTAGGCGTTCTTAAAAATGAGAAAAAGGCCACCACTGCTCAAATCTCTATGGCCAAGCGAAACAATGTTGACATGGCTTTAAAGATTTGTAGAGAAGCACGACAGATGTTAGGCGGAATGGGCATTACTGGTGAGTATCCTATTATGCGCCACATGATGAACTTAGAAAGTGTTGTTACCTATGAAGGAACGCATGATATTCATTTACTTATTACAGGTATGGATGTAACGGGGCTGAATGCCTTTAAATAAGGATTTATAAAAGACAAAATTGAAGGCCGCTATTTCAGCGGCCTTTTTTATTGCATTTAAATGTCGTCAATATTCTTCATTGACATGTAATAGATCTGAATTCCTTTGTTGAAATTCTCAATGCTGATTTTTTCGTTAATACCATGCAATAGTGCCAAATCGTCCTGAGAATAAACAAAAGGTGCAAACTTATAAATCTTGTTACTTAACCCATCGAAATGGCGACTGTCTGTTGCGCCAAGCATTAAAAATGGACTAACATTAGATCTGGGATAAATGGTCTTTACTGCACCGCCAATCGTTTTAAAATAGGTATTACTGTAATCGGAAGATTGACTTGGATTTTGCTGCGTTTCTTGAGGTGTGATTTTAATAGTCGTATCGTTTACAATTTCGTTTAAGTAGGCAAGTGTGGTCTCCATATTTTCTCCTGGCAAGATTCTACAATTGACGATTGCCTGTGCTTTGCTAGGCACAACATTGTCTTTGACACCGGCTTTAACAATCGTAGCTGACATTGATGTCTGGATCAGAGCGCGGCCGCTGCCTGTAGCTGCATAACTTTTGAAAATTAGAGGCTCGAACAACCATTTGTTAGAAAACGCTAGTTTATTCACAAAGGGGCTCACTGGTCCAATGTAATCGATAAACCCTTCTACAGGTGCAGAAATTTTATAAGGGAAAGGGTTATCCGCTATAGCGACAAGAGCTCGGTTGAGACTTGAAATTGCGCTGTTTATTGGAGGCATGGAAGAATGACCTCCTGGAATTTGACACGTGAGATTATAGGAAATGTAACCCTTTTCTGAAATTCCAATCAGTGCAATTTCATCAGGCATACCGGGAACCAAATTTTTTCCAATAATTGTTCCTTCATCCCAAATCATTTCTAGCTCTAAGCCCTCTTCTTTAAAACGATCTGCAACCATTTCAGAGCCCTGTCCACCGCCAATTTCCTCATCTTGACCAAACAGTAAATATATCGTACGTTTTGGTTTAAAACCTTCTTTGGTAAGCATTTCTGCTGCTTCTAACAAGCCAATAATGGTGCATTTGTCATCTAAAGTTCCGCGGCCATAAATAAAGCCATCTGCTATATTTCCAGAAAAAGGCGGGTGAACCCATTGCTCTTCAGTAGCGCGCTCTATGGGCACAACATCCATATGGCCCATGTACATAACGGGTTTAAGATCGGGGTCCGTCCCTTCCCATTTGTACAGTAGGGTATGCGTGCTGAATACTTCTTTCTTAGCAATTTTATGAAAAGTAGGATAACTGGATTCTAAATAGTTGACAAGCCCATTTAAAGCTTTTTTATCTAGCATTTCTACTTTGTGTGATATGGTCTTAAATTGAACTGCTTTAGATAAATGCACTGCTGCTAAACTGTCTATTTTAGGAGGGTCTTGCTCTAAAGCCTCCGGTTGGACATTCTCAAAGCTCATGAAGTTATATGCTATGAATAATATGATAACCATTACGGTGACAACTGATACTCTAAAAATCAACTTCATGAAAAACTGTTTGGTATAAAATTACACCTAAATGTTAGAGTTAAACCAGTTTTAAAGAAATTTGAAACGCATTGAGCAGTTGGAAGTTTTGGATAGTTTGGGTTTAAGTTTTAAAAGAGAGTTAGACCATTGTCAGCTAATTTATAAAACTACTTTAGCGGCATGATTCTCGTTACAGGCGCAACAGGTTTAGTAGGAAGCCACATTGTTTTTCAATTACTGAAAAAAGGTTTAGAGGTTAAAGCTGTAAAAAGAGTTACGAGCAATACCGCAAGCACTTTGAAAGTGTTTTCATATTATGATGAAAACCCTCAGATCCTTTTCGATAAAATAAAATGGGTAGATGCTGATTTGATGGATGTCGAAGAGGTTGACTCCCTTTTTGACGATATATCTGAAGTATACCACTGCGCAGCGATGGTGTCTTTCGCTCCAAAGGATAAAAAAAATCTTTTAAAGCTTAACTCTGGAATTACAGCAAACTTGGTTAACGCTTCACTGCGCATGGATGTCAAGAAGTTTGGAATGATAAGCTCAGTTGCCGTTCTTGATAAATCTCAAGACAAGGAAACAACAGAAGCAGATTATTGGAAGAACAACCCTAGTGTATCGGTATACGGCATTAGTAAGTACATGAGCGAAATGGAAGTTTGGCGCGGCGTGGAAGAAGGCTTAAATGCAGTAATAGTCAACCCTAGTTTAATTTTAGGACCTGGAAATTGGTCGAATTCAAGTAGTACATTATTCAAAACAGCGCACAAAGGAATGCTGTTTTACTCAAGCGGAACCAATGGTTTTGTTGATGTGCGCGATGTGGCTAAGGCTATTATTGAGTTGATGGATAAGAATATTTTTTGCCAACGGTTTATTCTTAATTCAGAAAATTGGCCCCTGAAGAAATCATTTGCAGAAATGGCAAAAGCTTTAGGGTCGAAAGTGCCGCATATAGCACTTTCAAAAAAACTTGCATCTGTGTATTGGAGATTAGAGTGGCTAAAAAGTTTGATTTTTGGTGCTCAACCTACGGTGACAAAAGAAACGGTAAACACAGCTTTTTCAAATACACGATTTAACAATCAAAAAATAATAAATGCCATTGGCATGGAGTTCATTCCTGTTCAAAAAAGCATTGAAGAGTTTTCACAATTCTATTTAAATGACCTTAAGAAGAGCTGAATTACTCTTCTTTGATATCATAAGATTCAGTTAGTTTATCTTTTATAAACGTATAACTGCGACCGTCCTCTAGTTCAATATTCATAACCGATACTTTTTTGCCATGCATTTCCAGCATCATTTCACAATAAGTGGATAAGTAAGGGTCTTTAAAATTCCAACGATTTAGTTTAACAATTACATCACCAACATTAATTCCATCTAATTCGGCTAATGAACCTTTGCTAACGCTACCAACTATTAATTTTTCATCATGCCATTTTGGAGACAATCCAAAAGAACGAAGTTGCTGTTTCTCTAATTTTACAGGGTACAACTCAATGGTATTGGTATTCCAATCTAAGATGACATCGAATTGATTTAAGAAGTCCATGCCTAACAGGTTTTTGCTCTTAACTTGAGAGAAAACTACTGGTGCAGACTGGGTGAAACCGCCCACAGTCATGTTTGTCTTTACATCCATTACTGTGTCATAAGAAGAACCGTAAAGTCCAGTAGAACTGTAGCCGTAGGATTTTTCTAGAATGGTCAACGTTGAGTCCAAATAGTCTCCATCAAGTGATAAATACCCCCCATAACCTGTATCGAAGGTCACTCTTTTTATAGTCGTTGAATCATTGATTGTAAGATCTATGACTGGTGTATATGTCATTTTCGTTTGAAACTCAATTTCCATACGATCGCCATCCGTAACGTTCAACTTTTCTTTTGAAGAAGCGAAAAACATAGACTTATTTTGATTTTCTATTTTCCAAACCGCAAGCTTCATCAAGTTGGCTCCAAGTATTCCATCAATTTGCGTACAATGAATTTCTGGAGCTTTTTTCAAGTCTGCAACAATTACTCCTATTTTTTGAAAGTCAACCCCACCAACAGAAACGTTTTCAAGCCACACATAATCCAATTTTTCTCGTTTTCCTTGGGAATCCGACACGTTTCCCCGGTTCACAGTTTTTAGCTCTAGTTTATCTCGTAGTTCTTTTGAAATAACCATTGGAGCTCCAGTATCGTATAAAAATCTATAGCGCCTGCCATCGATAACTACAGGCACAATAATTAAATCAAAGGCTGTTTCATATGTGGTTCTTCCGTAAAACTCATCAGAAGCTGCTGAGCCGGAATTATAGAGTCTAGAGATAGAAGTGCACCCGGAGGCAAGTAAAAAAATGGATAAGAGGAAACTATAAACTAAATATTTCATAGAGTTGTTTTGAGCGTTAAATATCAAGTATTTAATTGTAATTCTTCAATCCAATTTTAGTGTATGAAACTGGAGACAAAACTTATATCTTTCGTCAAAATTTAAAACGAATGAAATTTAGAGTATTACTTATTGGTGTTTTAATGGCATCCCTAACGACGCAAGCACAAACAAGCGACTTAGTTGGCATGCTAACTAAAGAAATGGGAATTTCTGAAAAGCAAGCTGAAGGTGGCGCTGGTTCTATTTTTAATATGGCAAAAGAAACAATGTCAAAGAATGACTTTAGCACTTTGTCTGAAGTTGTGCCGGACATGAGCGGGCTTTTAAGCGCTGTTCCTGGAATGGGCAAGAAAAAAAGTATGTTAGGCAGCGCAACTTCTGCGTTAACAGGAATGCCTGCTGTGGTAAATGCATTTGGGAAACTTGGACTTAAAGAATCTCACATTCAATTAATGACGCCATTGTTAGTGAATTATGTTGAAGACAAAGGCGGTAAGGCATTGTCTAGTATGTTTATGAAATCGGTTATGCCTTAATCAGGTAAATAAAAGTTATAATAATGCTGACTGTTTTCGAATGGTCAGTATTTTTTTTGGCCTCAAGCCGGACACCAGCCTTCCGTTATTTCCCAAAGGCGATTGGCTTCATCAAAATCTTCAGCATAGCTGTCTGGCTTTTCTTCTTTTCTATCAACTACATATTTTCCACTTAAGTAAGTCACATCTTTAGCAGATGCCAGATAAATACTTGTCTCCGCACCTTGCTCATTAGACTTAATGAAGAGCTTCATTATTCTCCATGTGAGCTTGCCAACAGCTCCCAAGTTATCGCCAAAATTTGAACCAATTAAACCTGGGTGAACTGCAAATGCTGTTAGTCCGTATTTGTGGTATTTAAAATGAAGGAGCTTGGCAAACCAAAGTACATAGAGTTTCGAATTCGCATATGCGGTAATTCCGGAGTATTTCCTTTTAAGTTCCAGATCATTCCAATTTACCTTGTGTCTTGGGTGAACGCCACTACTAATATTTACAATGCGCGTCTTGCTTTTCAGCAGTTTTGGCATCAAGAGTTTTGTGAGATAGAACGTCCCAATATAATTCACCATCAAGGTTTTCTCAAAACCTGAAATAGCGTTTTGCCTACTTTGAAACATTGCACCCGCATTGTTGATGAGCACATCTATTTCTTGGTCTTTTTCAAGTAGAATTCTAGATGCAGTTTCGATGCTTTTGAAATCTTCCAGGTTGCATTGTATCGCTTCGAATGTATTGGAGTCTTCAAAAAGAGCATTGGCCTTGTCTACATTCCTTACTAAACCAATAATGGTGTTACCTTTCGTTAAAAGTTCTCTTGTGGTCGCTTCTCCAATTCCTGAAGTACATCCTGTTATGACAATGGTTTTCATGAAATTTTAGACATAAAAAAAGCGAGATTCAAATCTCACTTTTAAATTTATAATGGAATATTTCCGTGTTTCTTCTTTGGAAGTTTGACAGCCTTATTCTCTAAAATTTTGAAAGCTTTAATAAGTTTAGCTCTCGTGTTTTCAGGAATAATTACTTCGTCCACATAGCCTCTTGCTGCTGCCTGGAATGGCGTTGCAAACTCTTCAGCGTATTCAGCTTCTTTTTCAGCTAAAACAGCTGCCGGGTCTTCGGCTGAAGCAATTTCTTTTCTAAAGATAATTTCCGCAGCACCTTTGGCACCCATTACAGCAATTTCTGCAGATGGCCACGCATAATTCATGTCTGCTCCAATGTGTTTAGAATTCATTACATCGTATGCGCCACCATACGCTTTACGCGTGATGACAGTAATTCTTGGAACTGTAGCTTCACTAAATGCGTACAACAATTTCGCACCGTTGGTGATAATGGCATTCCATTCTTGATCCGTTCCCGGAAGGAAGCCTGGCACATCTTCAAATACTAAAAGAGGAATATTGAAGGCATCGCAGAAACGTACAAATCGCGCACCTTTTTGAGAGGATTTAATATCTAATACACCTGCTAAAAATGCAGGCTGATTTGCAACAACTCCGATAGATCTTCCACCTAAGTGCGCAAACCCAACAACGATATTTTCTGCAAAGTCTTTGTGCACTTCGTAAAATGAATCTTCGTCTACCACTTCAGAAACAACCTCACGAATGTCATAAGGCATATTCGGGTTTTCCGGAATGATTTCATTCAATTTAGGGCGAGACTCATCCCCAGCGGTATAGTCAACTGAAGGCGCATCTTCCTCACAGTTTTGAGGAACATATTGCATCATTTTTTTGATGCCATCCAAACATGCAATTTCGTTGGCGTAGGTAAAATGCGTTACACCAGATTTTGTGGAATGCGCAGATGCACCACCCAACTCTTCAGATGTTACTTCTTCGTGCGTAACAGTTTTAACAACGTTAGGCCCAGTCACAAACATATAACTGCTGCTTTCCACCATCATAATAAAGTCTGTTAAAGCAGGAGAATACACTGCGCCACCGGCACATGGCCCCATGATGGCAGAAATTTGAGGAATAACACCACTCGCTTGAGTGTTTCGATAAAAGATATCGGCATAACCACCGAGTGAGACAACACCTTCTTGAATACGAGCACCACCAGAATCGTTTAAACCAATTACGGGTATGCCATTCTGCATGGCTAAATCCATAATCCTACAGATTTTTTCTGCGTGTGCTTCGGCCAGTGATCCGCCCATTACGGTAAAATCTTGTGCGAAAACATAAACTGCACGGTCATTGATTGTACCATAACCTGTTACAACACCATCGCCAAGAAATACCTGTTTGTCTAAGCCAAACAAGGTAGAACGGTGTGTAACCAGTCTTCCTATTTCTTCAAAAGTTCCTTTGTCTAAAAGAAAATGCAAACGCTCACGTGCGGTTAATTTTCCTTTTTTGTGCTGTGCTTCAACACGCTTTTCCCCTCCACCTTTCAGTGCTTCTTCTCTAATATGAAGAAGAGTTTGAAGATTTTTATCGCTCATTTTACTTTTTATTAGAGTATCGCGAATGTAACGTATTCGCCTTTTTTAGAAGATGTTGAAATTCATGAATTTCACAGCAAATAAAAATTTTATGGTTTAATGTATATTTCGACATTGCTAAGTATGCCTCAAGGCTTCAAAATACATTGAGTATGATACTGCCTCTTTCCTTTAATGAAAAAAAAGAAATGACACCAAGCGAATTTGCGAGGAATAAAAACGCATTACGCAGATTACAAACTTTGGTTGATGTTGTTTATGGATTAATGATTCTTAGGATATTCGGGCTTTTGCCGCAACCAACACAAGAGCAATTAGATAACAGAGATTTGATAGGCATGTTTTCAGAAAACTTGGTAAGTCTAGGAACTGTCTTTATTGGAATTGTTTTGATTATAATTTACTGGGGTCAAAGCATTCGTCAATTTGGAAACCTAGAAAGAATAGATAATAAAGTTGCAACTCTATCTATCATTCAGGTATTCTCATTATTGATTTACCTCTATTTTATGAAAATGGACAACCAAACGGATGGCGATGAATTTACCCTGTTAATGGAAAGTGTCTTTATGGCCATTGCTGGTTTCATAGGAATATTCAATTGGGAGTATTGCAGAAAAAATGACTTCTTTGATGAACATTTGACAGAAGAAGAGTCGTATGAAACTGTGTACAAGTTTTACCCAGAACCCATAGTCGCATCTTTGACTATTCCTCTGGCGTTTATAGGATCTAACTATTATATGATTGGATGGTTGCTACTTATTCCGGTGACCATGATTATGAACAGACAAAAAAAGAAAAAGATTGAACTTGCCAAGAAAGGGAGCGGCTCTTAGTGCTATTATTGTTGAGACAATAATCCATGACTTATGAAAGAGCTAGAAGGGTTTAAGTTCAATAAAGAACTGCAACTACGTTGGAATGACATGGACGGATTAGGCCATGTAAACAACGCCATATTTATTACATATTTTGAAACAGCAAGAGGGCATTATATGCTGGAAGCTTGCCCAGGATGGGACTGGCAGAAGCATATGTTTTTGATTGCGAACGTAAATGTAGATTTCAGGAAAGAACTTTTACTCAATGCACAAAAGCCAACTGTTTGGATGCGTACATCTAAAATGGGTAAAAAGAGTTTTGTTCTCGAATATGTAATAACCAGCGAAAAAAAGGGAGAGCAAATTATACATGCCTCAGGAAGTACAACTCAAATAATGTTTGACATGCACAATCGTCAAACCATTGAGATTGAAGACTGGATAAGGACTACCTTATCTAAATATGAAGGTCTATAGACTATTCTTGTATATATCATTCATCAATTTCATGGATATTAATTTCTAAAAGGAGGAGAGTTCAATTCTCTTAAAATCAACCACTATATTTAGCTTCCAATTCAATCGTATGCGTTCAACCGGAGCAGTTGTTATTTTCATTCTTTTCACAATCACTTTTTATGTGGGTTGTCAGCCTAAGGGCGATTCTCCTGTCGTTGATAATTCTAAAAAAGAAAAGAGTTTTATTGGCAGCGCAAATTGCAAATCGTGCCATACACAAGCGTATGACCTTTGGCAAGGCTCTCATCATTTTCATGCGATGGAAGAGCCCAGCGAACAATCGGTGTTGGGCGATTTTAATGAGGCTAGCTTCAGTGCAGACGGAGTTGATTATTCGTTTTCTAAAAACGAAGAAGGCTATTTTGTTTTGGTTACTGAAAACAAGACCTCAGAAACTTATCGGATTAAATACACATTTGGTGTTAAGCCACTTCAACAATATCTCATCGGATTTTCCGATGGAAAGGTCCAAACACTAAGAGCGACTTGGGATACAGAAGAGAAAAAGTGGTTTCATCAGCGTGAAGGTGAAAGTGTACCCAAGCACGATTGGTTGCATTGGTCTAACCAAGCTCAAAATTGGAACAGCATGTGCGCCTCGTGCCACTCAACCAATTTAGATAAGGGTTTAAACACAAATACGTTAACGTATAACACAACATTCAGCGAAATAAACGTGGCCTGCGAATCTTGTCATGGGCCAGGTTCTGTGCATGTTGATGTGGTGAATACCGAAGACTACTCTTCTGAAAATTCTGGATTGTTTGCCAAGGCAACAACAAACATTGAGCAAGTAGAACAATGTGCACCTTGCCATGCAAGACGCACTGAGCTAACCGCAAAGTTTAAACTAGACGAAGCGTTTCTAGATCACTTTATGCCTCAAACCATAAACGAAACGTTTTATGAAAAAGACGGCCAGATAAAAGAAGAAGATTACGTCTACGCCAGTTTTGCGAGCAGTCGAATGTACCACGAAGATGTAAGTTGTTTAGACTGTCATAATCCACATTCCAACAAATTGAAATTAGAAGGAAACGCTTTGTGTTTGCAATGTCATGAGTCCTCATACAATAGAGAAGAACATCATTTTCATGAAATTGATACGGAATCCGTGCAATGTGTGAATTGCCACATGACCGGGAAAACTTACATGGGCAATGATTTTAGACGTGATCATAGTTTTAGAGTACCACGACCAGATCAAAGTGTAAGCCATGGAACGAGTAATGCTTGTAATGGGTGTCATGACAGTAAATCTGCACAATGGGCTGCAACACAAGTACAGACATGGTATGGTAGCGAGCGACCAGAGCATTTTTCTGATCACCTTCTTGCAGGTTTGGAGGGAGATGGTAAACGACTGGTAGAGTTGATAAATAACACTTCTTACCCAAGCATTGCGCGTGCCACTGCCATGGAATACCTAGAACGTTTTCCTCTTGAAGTTTATGAGAAAAACCTTGCTGTTTGGGCGAAAGATTCTTCTGGGTTGGTACGGTTAGAATTAGCAAAGTTTACGTATAGCTTACCTCTGGAGTACAAAGCAGGAATTGCGGGGGTGCTTTTAAAAGACGAGTTACGTGCCGTGCGTTTGGCTGCATTTCGCTCTTTGCTTTTAGATTATAACAACATCTCTGAAACCTCAAAAAAAGCCTGGCGAAGTGCAGAACCAGAGTATCTTGAATTTCTTCTACACAATGCAGATTTTAAAGAAGGGCAACAAAATTTAGCGCAGTATTATTCTGCAAAACAAAATCCAGAAATGGCAATGGCGAGCTTTGAAAAAGCTATTGAGATTGATAGCCTTTTTGCCGAACCTTACCGGAACTTGGCGGTGACGCAAAGCCAAACAGGAAATAATACAAAGGCGCTAGAGACCCTATCGGCACTCATAATAAAGTTTCCAGAAGATGAAAGAGCGTATTACCTAAGATCGCTCCTTTACGCGGAGCAAAAGCAAATGGAAAAAGCATCTGTAGATATTTCTTTGGCGTTGGGGTTGAACCCAAATCCACGTTATTTTTATAACGCTGTTTTGATAGAACGAGAATTGGGAAATTCAGCGAAAGCGAAAAACTTATTGAAGTCTGGATTGCAAAGTTTCCCAAAAGATCCTAGATTAAGTCAATTGTAAACAAGTATTAAAGTTTAAAGTAGAATGAAAATTGTTTCGTGGAATGTAAATGGTGTAAGAGCGATTGTAAAAAAGGGTTTTTTAGAGCAATTAAAAACGCTTGATGCAGATGTGCTATGTCTGCAAGAGACGAAAGCTCAAAATGATCAAGTCTTAGAGGTCTTGGAAGAAAGTGGTTATCACATTTACCCGAACCAAGCGATTAAGAAAGGCTACTCGAGTACCGCAATTTTAACTAAAGAAGAGCCCATAAAAGTGTGGAATGATTTGGATGCTGAAAAGCATGATGGCGAAGGCCGTGTAGTTACTGCCGAATTTAAAAACTTCTTTTTGGTGAACACCTACGTGCCAAATTCTAAAGGTGATTTGTCGCGCTTACCGTACCGCAAAACTTGGGATGCTTACTTGTTAAATTATTTGAAAGAGCTCGAAGTAATAAAGCCAGTTTTCCTATGTGGAGATTTAAACGTTGCTCATCAAGAAATTGATATTGCCAACCCTAAAAGTAATTACAATAAAAGCCCAGGATATACCCAAGATGAAATTGACGGAATAGACAATTACATCAATGCTGGATTGACAGATACGTTCCGTCATTTTTATCCGGACACAGTAAAATACAGTTGGTGGAGTTTTAGAGCGGGTGCGCGAGCCAGAAATGTGGGTTGGCGCTTAGATTATTTTTTAGCCAGTCAAGGTGCTATGGCACACGTAAAAGAGGCATTTATTTTGAATGACTACGAAGGCTCTGACCATTGCCCAGTCGGTATAAACGTTGACTTTTAAAATAAGAATTATGAAAATTGCACTACTCTCTGGAAGCAACAGAAACGGTAGAGAATCTCTGAAAGTGGCCAAGTATGTTAAGCATCAATTTGAAGCACAAGCGGCTGTTACGCAGGCTGTGCTTTTAGATGTTGGCGAATACAATTTTCCAGTAATGGAAGAGCGTTTAGGTTATTTAGAAAATCCGCATCCAGGCTTACAAGAATTTTCAGATCACTTAAGTTCATGTCAGGCTTTGATCATCGTTACACCAGAATACAATGGCGGCATGGCTGGAAGTTTGAAAAATACTTTGGATTATTTCCGTAAAGAATTTGCACGTCTACCGATGGGTGCCGTGACTGTTTCTAGCGGTCCTTTTGGCGGTGCAAACGCCTTGCATTCGCTCTGGTTTTGGATGCTGTATAACGGTGGTATTGTTTCGCCATCTAAACTTTGGGTAAGTGACGTTACAAACGCGTTTGATGAAAACGATCAGGCTGTTCAAGAACGTTTGATTAAGAATACACATCGTTTTGTTCTAGACATGCTATGGCTCACGGAAAAAATTGATCACAAAGGGCCGCAATAAATATGGCGGAACAAAAACAGTTTTCTTTTGGCGTAACGACTTTGATGGGAGCACGGTTTGGTGTTTTACGGTTCCTGATTAAAAAGTATGGCTACGATAAAAAGTACCGAAAGAAAGTATTTTACACGCACCTTATCAGTTTGGTAGTAACAGGCCTGGGTTACTTCGATAGATTGGTTTTTGCATTAAAGAAAAAGCCTACAAAATTGAAAGACCCCATTTTTGTTTTAGGGCATTGGAGAAGTGGGACAACGCATCTCCACAATTTAGTGTGTTTAGATGAAGAGACTGCCTACACAACAACGTATCAAACAGTTTTTCCAAACAACCTATTTTCATTTCAGTGGTTGTTTAAAGGTTTAATGCGCATTGCAATGCCAAGTCATCGGCCTGTAGACAATGTAAAATTAGACCCCAATTACCCACAAGAAGAAGAGTTTGCTTTGAACAACGAGATTCCATTTAGTTTTTACAACTGGTGGTACTTCCCTAAAAGTACACGGGCTATAGCAGATGAGTATTTGTTGGATAAAACAGCTTCCGAAAAGGCGAAAAAAGAATGGGCAGAAAACTTTAAGCGTTTCGTAACGCGATGTATTTTAAATACAAAGGGAGTGAGATTCGTCTCAAAGAATCCGCCTCATACCGCCAGAATTCCAGAACTTTTAAAGTTATATCCTAACGCCAAGTTCGTATTCATTCACAGAAACCCGTACGAAGTGGTAAGGAGTACGAATGCTTTTTACAAAAGCATTTTAGAAGGGATAAAAATTCAAGATATAAGTGAAGAGCAGCTGATGGAAGACATTCTTTATGGCTATAAAGAATTGATTGCGAAATATGAAATTGATAAGCCTGTTATTCCAAAAGGAAACTTGCTTGAGGTCACTTATTCAGAGCTTGTTGAAGATTCTAAACTGTCTATTGAACGTATCTATTCGGATTTATTAAAAGACGATTTTTCAAGGATTGAGAAGCATTTGGATGGATATTTATCAAAACAGTCTCACGTGTTAAAAGAGTACAAATATGAGCCAGAGTTTATTGCAAAAGTAAATGCAGCCTTGGGACATATTCTCGAAAGTCAAGGCTACCAAAAACTATAAATCATTCATAGTCAGAGGGGTTGTTTTTCACTTAGAAAGCAATGTAGCATTCATCAATAATTTTTTCAGAAAAAGGCATGTTAAGGTGCAGTACTTGTATATATTCGCGGCCGTTAAAAACAAAGGTCTTTCCATAGAATTATAATAAGTTGCCGATGTAGCTCAGCTGGCT
>ERZ1046740.567-NODE-567-length-30407-cov-4.692837_pt1 | contig 30407 bp, 23 predicted proteins | sample MGYA00383093_ERZ1046740 | MGnify/ENA primary metagenome ERZ1046740 (study PRJEB29581, sample SAMEA5548363) | metagenome | biome: marine; feature: coastal; material: water | depth 25 m | study: Short-term variability in the microbial, nano- and picoplankton... | reverse complement strand
GGGGCGGTAGTCATAGACGATTGTTACAACGCCAATCCAGGCTCCGTGCGCGCGGCTATCGATACCCTGGCCTCCTGTGAAGGCCGGCGTACCCTGGTTCTTGGTGCCATGCGTGAATTGGGACCTACCAGTGAAAGCCTGCATCGAGAAATCGGCAGTTACGCCCGCGATGCGCAAATCGATCGCCTGTGGGGTGTGGGCGAGGAACTGGAGCCTGCGGTGCAAGCATTTGGTGAGGCTGGGCGCTGGTTCCCCGATTGTGCCGCAGCAATAGAAGCGCTGACCGATGAATTTGGTGGCGAGGATACGGTGTTGGTAAAAGGTTCACGCGGTGCGCGCATGGAGCGAGTGCTGAACGCTTTGCTCGCTAAATCGAGAGAGGAAAACTGAGTATGCTGGTACTTCTCTCGCAATACCTGAGTCAGTTCGAAAGTGGTTTCCAGGTTGTTCAGTACCTGACCTTGCGGGGCATTCTTGCGGCGGGCACAGCGCTGGCAATTTCCCTGTTGGTAGGTCCCACCATGATTCGCCGACTGAACTACCACCAGGTGGGTCAGGCCGTGCGTGATGACGGCCCCGAAAGCCATCTCAGTAAATCTGGCACTCCTACCATGGGAGGAGCGCTTATTTTAGTGGCGATTGCCATTGCCACGTTACTGTGGGCTGACCTGCGCAATTCTTATATCTGGATTGCATTACTGGTCACTGCAGTCTTTGGAGCAGTGGGCTGGGTGGATGATTATCGCAAGGTTGTTGAGAAGGACTCCAGGGGGCTTCCCGCCAGGTGGAAGTACTTATGGCAGTCCGTTGCCGGGCTGGCAGCTGCTCTATATCTATATCTGGCTTTCGATACACCGGTGACTACCGAGCTTTATATACCGTTTTTCAAAGACTTTGCCTGGAGTATGGGGCCCTTGTTTGTGGTGCTGGCCTACTTCGTGATTGTCGGTTCCAGTAACGCGGTCAATCTCACCGACGGCCTTGATGGTCTGGCCATTCTACCAACGGTAATGGTCGGTACCGCCCTGGGAATAATTGCCTATCTTACCGGCCACGTCGATTTCTCCAGGTATCTGCATATTCCCTACGTGGCAGGCTCGGGAGAGCTGGCTGTTTTTTGTGGTGCTATCGGTGGGGCAGGCCTGGGGTTTCTCTGGTTCAACACCTATCCCGCCCAGGTATTTATGGGTGATGTGGGTGCGCTGGCCCTGGGAGCCGCCCTGGGGACGGTGGCGGTGATTACCCGTCACGAAATTGTATTTTTCATTATGGGAGGCATCTTCGTGCTGGAGACCGTGTCGGTCATTCTGCAGGTTGCCTCTTTCAAGTTAACCGGTAAACGAATTTTTCGTATGGCACCCATCCATCACCACTATGAGTTAAAGGGATGGCCGGAGCCGCGGGTGATTGTTCGTTTCTGGATTATTACGGTGATGCTGGTGCTGTTCGGACTGGCGACACTGAAGTTGCGTTAAGAGAAGTTGGTAATCAGGTGATAGTGGTAAAGAGGTGATGCAGGTAGTGGCACAGGATGTAATCGCAAGCAGTGTAAACCGGGTCGTGGTCGGCCTGGGTATCACTGGTGTGTCCTGCGCGCGCTATCTCTACCGACAGGGTGCGCCCTTTACCGTGGTAGACACTCGGGCAAATCCTCCGGGCCTGGGGGCTTTGCGCAGAGAAATGCCCGAGATTGATGTTTATACCGGCGTGTATCCGCAGGATCTGATTGATGCAGCGGATGAGTTAATTGTCAGTCCGGGAATTCCCCTTGACGAACCCCTGGTCAGTCGGGCCCGTGAGGCGGGCGTGGCAATCGTTGGCGATATCGATTTATTCATGCGCGAAGCCCAGGCTCCGGTAATTGGTATTACCGGCTCCAATGCAAAATCCACCGTGACCGAACTGGTTGGGCTAATGGCTCAGGCGGCGGGGTTGGATGTAGGTGTTGGTGGTAACCTGGGGATTCCAGCGTTGGATTTGTTGGCGCCTGGGCGACAGCTGTATGTGTTGGAACTTTCAAGTTTTCAGTTAGAACGAGCCGCACAGCTTGGATTGGATGTAGCAACGGTACTGAATGTCAGCGCAGACCACCTGGACAGACACGGCAATCTGCAGGGTTATCACCAGGCCAAACACCGTATTTTTCACGGTTGCGCCAAGGCGGTGGTAAACCGTGATGACCGGCTTACTATTCCCCTGGTTGCTGAGAGTGTTGGCTTGACCAGCTGGTCGATGGCAGAGCCGGAGCTCAAGGGGTTTGGGCTGCGTGTTATCGACGGCGAGGAAACCCTGTGCCACGGCTTTAAGTCCGTGCTGAAAGTTTCTGAGCTTGCTTTGTCCGGCCGGCACAACGTCGCCAATTCCCTGGCGGCACTTGCCATAGGTTACAGCGCGGGCCTGCCACTGGCAGCCATGTCTGAGGCTCTGCGTAATTTCCAGGGGCTGGAACACCGTTGCCAATTGGTCGCACAGATCAACGGGGTGAATTACGTCAACGACTCCAAGGGTACCAATGTTGGGGCGACACTGGCCGCTCTTCAGGGATTGGGGGGCGAGCAAGACATTCTGTTGATCGCCGGCGGTCAGGCTAAGGGTGCTGACTTTTCGCAACTGTGTGAGGTGGTAACACGTCATTGCAAAGCGGTCTTCCTGATTGGCGAGGATGCCTCAGTAATGGCGCAGGTACTGTCCGAGTATGTCTCTTTGTCGATTGAGGATAGCCTTGAAGAGGCAGTGCAGTGTGCTGCGAGCCTGGCGCAGTCCGGCGACACTGTGTTGTTGTCTCCCGCCTGTGCCAGCTTCGATATGTTCACTGGCTATATTGAGCGCGGCGAAGTTTTCTGCAGGGCAGTGAATGATCTACGAGAGGGTGCGGTATGAATCGCACCGTCGCCATGAACTCTGCGCTGCCTGATTTGCCAACGACCCTGCTGGGCGTGGCTTTGTTGCTGGTTGGTCTGATAGCGATCAGCTCCGCATCTATCGAGTATGCCGACTGGCACTACCAGAGCAGTTGGTTTCACACTCAGCGCCATCTTATCTATCTTGCTATTGCGCTGATCGGCGCCGTCGTTATTTACCGTGTGCCGCTGCAGTTTTGGCAGGACAGCGGCTGGGTCTGGCTGTTTATCGCCCTGGCGCTACTGATTCTGGTGTTGATTCCGGGCATTGGCCGCGAGGTCAATGGCAGCCAGCGCTGGTTGCCCCTGGGTCCTTTCACCCTGCAGCCTTCGGAGTTTGCCAAACTGGCGATGATTGTTTATCTCGCTGGCTACATGGTTAGACGTGAGCACGAGCTGCGCCACCACTGGCAGGGTTTTCTAAAGCCCATGGCGGTGTTGTTTGCTGCGACACTGTTACTAATGGTGGAGCCAGACTTTGGAGCGACAGTAATCGTTGCCGGCAGCTCCTTTGGCATGTTGTTCCTGGCGGGTGTGCGCCTGGGTAACTTTCTTATCGTGTTGTTGGGTGCCCTGGGAGCACTGCTTGTATTGGTGGTCAGCGAGCCCTATAGAGTGAAACGCCTGACTGCCTATACCGACCCCTGGGCGGATCCTTATGACACAGGCTTCCAGCTCACCCAGTCATTGATTGCTTTCGGCCGCGGTGAGTGGACCGGTGTTGGTCTTGGTAACAGTGTACAGAAACTGTTTTACCTGCCGGAGGCCCATACAGATTTTGTGTTCTCCATCTGGGCGGAGGAGACGGGCTTTATCGGTGCTTTTGCAGTGATTGCGCTGTACACCGCACTGATAGGTCGCATTTTGTGGATTGGGCGAAAAGCCCAACTGGGCGCCAACGTTTTTGGCGCTTATATCTGTTACGGCGTTGCGCTGGTGTTTTCCGGACAAGCCTTCGTGAACATGGGTGTTAGTTCGGGCCTGTTGCCTACCAAGGGCCTGACTCTTCCCTTCGTCAGCTATGGCGGCACAAGTCTTATTGTCTGCTGTGCAATGTTGGCCCTGGTGTTACGTATCGACAGTGACAGTCGGTCACGGGGGAGGCGCTCATGACGACAGCCCAACCCCTGGTGTTGATGATGGCCGGTGGCACCGGTGGTCATGTTTACCCGGCGCTGGCAGTGGCCAGGGAGTTGCTGGAGCGCGGTTTTCGCGTTGAGTGGGTTGGCACCCGACGCGGACTGGAACAACGGGTTGTGCCCGCCGCTGGTATCAAGCTTCATCACCTGAGTGTGCGCGGCGTGCGTGGCAAGGGCATGATGGATAAACTGGCGGCGATATTCTCGCTCGCGCTGTCTTCCATACAGGCCCTTTGGCTGGTGTTGCGGGTTCGCCCCGGTTGCGTGGTGGGCATGGGTGGCTATGCTGCAGGCCCCGCAGGAGTAGCGGCGTGGTTAATGCGCAGACCCCTGGTGATTCACGAGCAGAATGCCGTGGCGGGCACTACCAATCGCTTGTTGGCGCCCATGGCCAAAAAAGTAATAGCGGGCTTTCCGGACGCATTCGTTTCCGAGATTCCCTTTGAAGTGTTGGGTAATCCGGTGCGGCGCGAGATGATTGAAGCTGCCGCCATCGACGATTATGACTATAACGGCCAGCGTCCTCTGCGTCTTTTAGTGTTGGGCGGCAGCCTGGGTGCCAGACCGATTAACGATGTGTTGCCCGCTGCGGTAAGAGCCCTGAAGGCTGATTCAGCAACAGCACAGCTGGATGTCTGGCATCAGACCGGGGAGGCTCACGCCCAGTTGGTGACCGAGAGCTATGGTGACCTGTGCCCTGGGGCTGTGCGGGTTATGCCCTTCATAGAAGATATGGCTTCGGCCTACCGTTGGGCAGACCTGGTGTTGTGCCGGGCAGGTGCCCTCACGGTGGCAGAGCTTGCCATTATGGGGCGTCCTTCCATCTTAGTGCCGCTGCCCCATGCGATTGACGATCACCAGACGGCCAACGCCCGCTCGCTGAGTGACAGGGGAGGGGCGATTCTTTTGCGCCAGAGTGACCTGTCAGAAAGTGCCCTGGTAGATGCTATTAGCGCCTACGTTGAATTTCCCTCCCGCTTACAGGCCATGGCAGTAGCTGCATCTGCCGCCGGTGAACCGCAGGCGACGGTGCGAGTTGCCGATTGCTGCCAGGAGTTGCTTCATGGTCAGTGACAAGAGTGTGTACACCATGCCGGAAATGAGGCGAGTACGCCGCATCCATATGATTGGCATAGGCGGCACTGGCATGAGTGGGATCGCCGAGGTGCTGGTTAATCTGGATTATGACGTGGCGGGGTCTGACTTACGCGCCAGTGCGGTTACCGAGCGCCTTCAGGGCAAAGGCATAGAAGTGTTTATAGGGCATGAGGCAGGCAATATCGGCAAGGCTGATGTGGTGGTGTCCTCCAGTGCGGTCGATGAGAAAAACCCCGAGGTTGTCGCCGCCCGGGAAGCACGTATCCCGGTAGTCCCGCGAGCGGAGATGTTGGCGGAGCTGATGCGCTATCGCCACGGTGTTGCCATTGCCGGAACCCACGGCAAGACAACCACTACCAGTTTGATCGCCAATGTATTTGCTGAGGCCGGGCTTGACCCAACGTTCGTTATTGGCGGCCTGGTAAACAGTGTGGGCAGCAATGCCCAGCTCGGTGCGAGCCGTTACCTGATCGCGGAAGCGGATGAAAGTGATGCCTCGTTTATGCATTTGCAACCCATGGTCACGGTGGTCACCAACATCGAAGCCGATCATATGGATACCTACGGTGGCGATTTCTCGGTATTGCGCAGGACTTTTATCGAATTCCTGCACAACCTGCCGTTTTACGGTGTAGCGGTGCTGTGTATAGACGATCCGGTGATTCGTGATTTGTTACCCGAAGTGACACGCCAGACACTTACTTATGGCTTTACCGAGGATGCGGATTACCGTATTACGGCAATGAAGCGCGATGGCCTGTGTACCCACTTTGCTATAGAGCGTCCCGCTGATGCAGCGCCTCTGCAAATTACGCTCAATATGCCCGGAGAGCACAACGTGCTCAACGCCGCTGCCACGGTAGCGGTGGCCTGTGATGAAGGCCTGGACGATGATGCGATCCAGCGTGGCCTGGCGAACTTCTCAGGAGTGGGTCGCCGGTTTACCCGTATGGGCGAGCTTGCACTTCCCAAGGGTAACGCTCTGCTTGTAGATGATTACGGGCACCACCCTACCGAGGTTCGCGCCACGCTCGATTCTGCCCAGCAGGCCTGGCCTGAACGCCGGGTGGTGATGATTTACCAGCCCCATCGCTACACCCGTACCCGTGATCTTTATGAAGATTTTGTGTCAGTACTGTCCCGTTGCGATGTGCTGGTATTGCTTGATGTTTACGCTGCCGGTGAGGAGTCCATTCCCGGGGCAGACAGCCGGGCGCTTACCCGCAGTATTCGCCAGCGCGGGCAGTTGGAGCCCATTTTTGCCGAAAGCATAGAAGACATCCCCGCCATTGTCTGTGACATCGTCAAAGAGGGAGATGTGGTTATTACCCAGGGAGCGGGAAATATTGGCGCCCTGTCCAGGGATCTGGCTTGCATGGACTTCACCGCAGAGGTAAGCAAGTGACGGCGATTGATCTGAATAAGGATTCTCTCGCGGTGCTGCTGGGCGGTCGCTCAGCCGAGCGAGAAGTGTCTTTGCAGAGCGGAAGTACTGTGCTTGAGGCCCTGTCTTCCCTGGGTTGTGATGTCCGCGCTGTCGATCCGGCAGATGCTGACTGGATTGCCCAGTTAAGTGGTGTGCAGTTTGCGTTTAATGCGCTACATGGCCCTGGCGGTGAGGACGGCAGCATGCAAGGTGCACTGGATGCCCTGGACATCCCTTACACCGGCTCCGGCGTTCTCGGTTCCGCCTTGGCGATGGACAAAATGCGCAGCAAGCAATTGTGGCAGGGTTTGGGTCTTGCCACCGCCGGCTTCGAAATTCTTACACCGGACACGGACTGGCAGGCGGTTATTAACCGCCTGGGCAAAGTGTTCGTCAAGCCAGCCTGTGAAGGTTCCAGTATCGGGATGGCATCGGCGGATTCTGCCGACGCTCTGCGCGCGGCCTACGAGGGGGCCCAGGAATTCGCTGGCGAAGTACTGGCGGAAAAGTTTATTAACGGCCCCGAATACACCATCGCAGTGCTGGGAGATCAGGCGCTGCCCTCTATTCGCATGGAAACGGATAACGATTTTTACGACTACGAGGCGAAGTACCTTTCAGACGAAACTCGCTACCACTGCCCCAGCGGCCTGACGGAAGAGGAGGAAGACCAGGTGGCGAAGCTGGCCTTGCGTGCCTTCAACTCTCTGGGCTGTGCAGTGTGGGGCAGGGTCGATCTGATGCGCGACGCCGACGGTAGTTTCTATTTGCTGGAAGTAAACACTATCCCCGGTATGACCTCCCATAGCCTGGTACCCATGGCCGCCAGGGCTGCCGGTATGGAAGTGCCTGTACTGGTGAGGCGCATTGTCGAACTAAGTGCGCAGGGGCAGAGCTAGATGGGTGTAGCGCTTAAAAACCCGCTGCAGTGGCTGCGTCCCCAGGAACCGGAGGGGCGCAAGCGTAAACCTGCGCCTGCAGCCCGTAAGGGGGGGAAGCATAAAGGAGTAAAGCGCCCGACGAAGGCTACTGCGACCAGAAAAGGGCCTGCCAGCAAGGGAGCGACCCGCAAGGTAAAAACGCAGAAAGCAGAAAAAACGACCAGAAACTTTGCCTGGCTGAATCGCATTCTCATTTTGTTGGGAGCAGGGCTGGTAATCGCTGCAGGTGTTCAGGCATGGGTCACCCTGCAAAGTATTCCAGTGCAGCAAATTACAGTCACGGGAGAGCTGGAGCATACCCGCACCGGTGAAGTGCAGGAAATGGTGCAGCCAGTCCTGACCGGAGGTTTTCTGGGAACAGATCTGGACCAGGTGCGCAAACAATTGGAAGCGCTGCCCTGGATTTACGAGGCCAGTGTGCGGCGAGTTTGGCCCAATGCTTTGGAAATACACGTGGTGGAGCAGTTGCCGATAGCCCGATGGGGCGAGGAAGGCTTCCTCAATCATGAGGGTGAGGTATTCAGGCCCAGTGATGTGGCAGCCTGGCAAACACTGCCTTTACTGCAGGGGCCTGAAAACACGGCGCCCGAGCTGATGGCCAGCTACCAGCGAATCGGGGACATTCTCGCACCAGTGAATTTGAGAGTGGAGCAATTGTTGGTGGATGAAAGAGGCCAGGTGCAGGCCATGTTGCAGGGCGGGACACAACTGGTGATGGGCAACAAGGATTTTCTCCAGCGTATGAGGCGTTTTGTGACGATTTATAAAGCCGAGTTGGCAGCGAAGGGCGGTGAGATAGAGCGGGTAGATCTGCGGTATTCCAGTGGCGTCGCGGTGGTATTTCGAGAGCCGTCCGTTGAGACGGACGTAACAGAAGGTTAGGGGAGAGACTGCCATGGGCAGCGTGCAGGACAAACGGATGATAGTAGGCCTGGATATAGGCACCTCCAAGGTGGTGTCTATCGTCGGCGAGATCGGCCCGGACGGCGATATCGAGGTGGTCGGTATCGGCTCCAATCCATCCAAGGGCATGAAAAAAGGTGTGGTGGTCAATATCGAATCCACCGTGCAGTCCATCCAGCGCGCGGTGGAAGAGGCTGAGCTGATGGCAGGATGCCAGATTCATTCTGTTTACGTGGGGATTGCCGGTAGCCATATTCGCAGCCTGAATTCACACGGCATTGTGGCGATCAAGGACCGCGAAGTGTACGGGCTTGACCTGGAGCGGGTAATTGATGCTGCGCAGGCAGTAGCGATCCCTGCCGATCAGAAAGTGCTGCACATCTTGCCCCAGGAATACGTGATTGATAACCAGGAGGGAATCAAGGAGCCCCTGGGTATGTCCGGTGTGCGCCTGGAAGCCAAAGTGCACCTGGTGACCTGCGCGGTGAACGCAGCGCAGAACATTGAAAAATGTATACGCCGCTGTGGCCTTGAGGTGGAGGAGATTATTCTTGAGCAACTGGCCTCCAGCTATTCAGTGCTAACCGAAGATGAAAGAGAGCTGGGTGTTTGCCTGGTGGACATTGGTGGTGGCACCACCGATATCGCAATTTTTACCGAGGGCTCCATCCGTCATACCGGGGTGATTCCCATTGCCGGGGACCAGGTAACCAATGACATCGCCATGGCATTGCGCACCCCAACCCAGCACGCAGAAGAAATCAAAATCAAATACGCCTGTGCCCTGACCCAACTGGCGGGCGCGGACGAAACTATCAAAGTGCCCAGCGTGGGCGACCGTCCCCCCAGGGATTTGTCACGCCAGTCTTTGGCTGAAGTGGTGGAGCCTCGTTATGACGAGCTGTTCACCCTGGTGCAGGCAGAACTGCGCCGATCCGGCTACGAAGACCTGGTGCCCGCCGGCATTGTCCTTACCGGTGGCACTTCCAAGATGGAAGGCGGTGTGGAATTGGCCGAAGAGATTTTTCATATGCCGGTGCGTGTGGGGTATCCGCAGGCAGTACAGGGACTGAACGACATTGTGCGCAACCCGATCTACGCCACCAGTGTGGGCCTGTTGCAATACGGCGCTGAACATATCGATGAGGCGGGCCCAGCGGCCCGCTCCAGTGGTTCCGGCGAGAGCTGGATAAACCGGGCTAAAGCCTGGATAGCGAGTAATTTTTAAGCAGTAAGCCGTCCCGTTAACGCGGGGCATTTTAATAAAAGGGGAGAAAAACCATGTTTGAACTGATAGATAATGTTCCATCCAATGCGGTGATCAAGGTGATCGGCGTGGGCGGGGGCGGAGGAAATGCCGTCAAGCACATGATCGAGAACAATGTCGATGGGGTGGATTTCATCTGCGCCAATACCGATGCCCAGGCCTTGTCAGATATTGAGTCCCGAACCGTGCTGCAGCTTGGTGGTGAAATTACCAAGGGCCTGGGCGCGGGGGCAAATCCGGAAATCGGTAGGGCGGCCGCCATGGAGGACCGTGAGCGGATCGCGGAATCACTTCACGGCGCCGATATGGTGTTCATTACTGCCGGTATGGGTGGTGGAACCGGTACCGGTGGGGCACCTGTGGTGGCCGAAGTAGCCCGGGAGCTCGGTGTATTGACGGTGGCCGTGGTCACCCGTCCGTTCCCGTTCGAGGGCAAAAAGCGACTGAAAATCGCCCATGAGGGGGTCGGTGAACTGCAGCAACATGTAGACTCGCTGATTACTATCCCTAACGAAAAGTTGCTGGAAGTTCTCGGCAAAAATACCAGTCTCTTGGATGCCTTTAAAGAAGCGAATGATGTATTGTTGGGCGCAGTTCAGGGGATCGCCGATCTGATTATTCGTCCCGGAATGATTAACGTGGATTTCGCCGATGTGCGAACCGTTATGTCCGAGATGGGTATGGCGATGATGGGTACTGGTAACTCCAAGGGTGAAAATCGCGCCCGGGAAGCGGCAGAAAGAGCCATAAACAGCCCTCTACTGGACGACATAGATTTGCAGGGTGCCCGCGGAATCCTGGTAAATATCACCGCAGGTCTTGATCTGTCACTTGGGGAGTTCTCCGAAGTTGGCGACACGATCGAGGAATTTGCATCCGAAGAAGCGACAGTTGTGGTTGGTACGGTCATTGATCCAGATATGGCCGACGAGCTCAAGGTAACAGTAGTAGCAACCGGATTGGGTAGTGAGGCAGTCAAGGCGCCTTTGCAGGTAGTCGATGCCCCGGCACCCCGTCAGGCCACAGCTGATACCGAGGAAGAGCCAGACTACAAGGACTTTGACCAGCCCCCGGCCCTGCGCAACAAGCGTCGCGCAGCAGGTGGGCAGGTAGCAGCTGTCGAAGCTGACGCCAGCGAGGAATATTTCGATATTCCCGCGTTTTTGCGTCGGCAGGCTGATTAGAAGACCGTACCGAAAACCTGTTTCGGTCGGTAGGCTGCCAAAGCGGCCTGCAGCCCTTAAAAAAGCGACAGGTTACGGTTGGAGAGAACATGATTCGACAGCGCACGCTACGGAACGCGATCAAGGCCACTGGTGTTGGCCTGCATACGGGTGAGAAGGTTTACCTGACTCTCGCTCCCGCACCGGTGAATACCGGGATCGTTTTTCGTCGGGTTGATCTCGACCCCATGGTGGAAATTCCCGCCCGGGCCGAGAATGTCGGGGACACAACCCTCTCCACAGGTCTGGTTGCCAACGGTGAAAAGATCTCCACAGTCGAGCATCTGCTCGCGGCCATGGCGGGCCTGGGTATAGACAACGCATATGTCGATGTCAGTGCCCCGGAAGTGCCCATTATGGACGGCAGTGCGGGCCCCTTTGTGTTCCTGATCCAGTCCGCTGGAATCGAGGAGCAGAAAACGGCCAAGAAGTTTATTCGCATCAAGCGCAAGGTCACGGTCGAGGACGGCGACAAGGTAGCCAGCTTCCTCCCCTTTGATGGCTTCAAAGTCTCCTTTACCATCGATTTTGACCACCCCGTTTTTCGCGATCGTACTGCCCACGCCGAAGTGGACTTCTCTTCTACCTCCTTTGTTAAAGAAATAAGCCGCGCCCGGACTTTCGGTTTCATGCATGAAATCGAGTATTTGCGTGCCAACGGGCTGGCCCGCGGCGGTAGCGTAGACAATGCCATCGTGGTTGATGAATACCGCATTCTCAACCAGGACGGCCTTCGCTACGACGACGAATTTGTGCGTCACAAGGTATTGGACGCTATTGGCGACTTGTATCTGCTGGGTCAGAGCCTGATTGGCGAGTTTCGCGCTTACAAGTCGGGTCACGCCCTTAATAATGCTTCTCTGCGAGCACTGATCGCCCAACCGGACGCCTGGGAGATGGTGACCTTCGACGACGCCGCCACCGCTCCTATTTCCTACGTTACCAACCCCTTACCGGCTGCATAGGACCTGTTCGCTCAATTTCAGTTGACGCCGGTTTAATTTCGCCGGAAATTGCCGGAAATGGGCTGTAGTTCACGTTCGTTTCATGGTCTTTGAACCCCTTTTGTGGCATAGTTCGCGGCCGAATTGCTTCATGCCGATCTAAATGAAAGTCATTCTCATTAATCGCAAGCACGGCGGCTCCCGGTCTATTGAATTGGGGCGCTGGTCACGTGCTCTGCTATCCCTTTGTTGTCTGGGTTTACCCCTGGGTATTGTGGCGGCCGGCTATCTGGTGGGTCAGGATTCTCAGCCCCGTTCCATGAGCGGTGCGGCGTTGGATAAATTACAGGGTGATCTTGAGCAGCAGCAGGACGACCTGGCTGTTCTGCGCAAACAGGCAGACCGCAAGCTGCAAGCACTGACACTTAATCTGGCCGAGCTTCAGGCCAGGATGACCCGGCTGGATGCACTGGGCGAACATCTTACCGCCATGGCGGACCTGGAAGAGGGCGAATTTGACTTCAGTCAGCCCCCGGCACTGGGCGGCCCCATTGCCGGTGAGTTCAGTGTCGACTTTGCCGCGGCAGACCTGGGCTCAGAGCTGGGCCTGTTCCAGGAGCGTCTGACCAACCGCGAACAACAGCTGGATATTCTCAAGTCCCTGCTTAGCAACCGCAAGCTGCAAGAGCAGAGCTGGCTCTCTGGCAGACCGGTGGAAAAGGGTTGGGTATCCTCGCACTATGGCAAGCGCACCGATCCTTTCACCGGGCAGATCGCCATGCATAACGGCATCGACTTTGCCGGCACTGAAGGTGCTAACGTGATTGCAGTTGCCTCCGGTGTTGTGACCTGGACCGGGTCCAAAACCGGTTACGGTGAACTGGTGGAGATATCCCACGGCGACGGCTATGTCACCCGTTATTCCCATAACAAGGAAAATCTGGTCGAGCCCGGCGACGTCGTGCGCAAGGGCGAGGCTATTGCCCTGATGGGGTCCACCGGGCGCTCTACAGGCGCGCACGTTCATTACGAAGTTTACAAGCACGGCCGTTCGGTCGACCCTTCCAGCTACGTGCGCCGCACGCGACGCTGAAGCAGTTTTTCCCCGCTCCAGATTGTATTCCGCCCGATGTTACCTCGAGCGGATTCGCCCCAATTTATAATGTGATGACAAACCATGATTAATAAATCCCTGAAGAAGATTTTTGGTTCCCGTAATGACCGCGAACTGAAACGCATGGGCAAGGTGGTCAAAAAGATCAACGCCCTGGCAGAGGATACAAAGGCCCTGTCCGATGAGGATCTGGCTGGCAAGACCGCCGAATTCAAGCAGCGCCTGGAAGAGGGTGCAACTCTCGATCAAATCTTGCCTGAGGCTTTTGCTGTGGTTCGCGAGGCAGGTGAGCGAGCCCTGGGACTGCGCCATTTCGATGTGCAGCTAATTGGTGGCATGGCCCTGCACGAAGGCAAAATCGCGGAAATGCGTACCGGTGAAGGTAAAACTCTGGTGGCGACGCTACCGGCCTATCTTAATGCGCTGACAGGGCGCAGCGTTCACCTGATCACAGTCAACGACTACCTGGCTAACCGGGATGCCCACTGGATGGGTCCTCTGTATGAATTCCTGGGTGTGTCAGTGGGGGTGATCAAGTCTGGCCAGGCGCCCGATGAGAAAAAAGACGCCTACAGTGCCGATATCATCTATGGTACCAATAACGAGTTCGGCTTCGACTACCTGCGTGACAATATGGCTTTTACCCTGGAAGACCGTGCCCAGGGTGAGCAGGCTTTTGCCATTGTCGATGAAGTGGATTCCATCCTCATTGATGAGGCGCGTACGCCACTAATTATTTCCGGCGCATCTGAAGACAGCTCCGAACTTTACAAGCGCATAAACCGCATGATCCCGTCGTTGAAGCCCGATACAGAAGGCGAGGCGGGACACTACACACTGGATGAAAAGCAGCGCCAGGTAGAGTTGACCGAAGAGGGCCACGAGTTTATCGAGGAGCTGCTGATTCGGGAAAAAATGCTGGAGGAAGGTGACAGCCTCTACGCTGCCACCAACCTTAATCTGCTACACCATATTTACTCCGGCCTGCGGGCGCACGCCATGTTCCACCGGGATGTTGAGTATATTGTCCAGGACGGGCAGGTAGTGCTGATTGACGAGCACACCGGCCGCACTATGCCCGGGCGTCGATTGTCTGAAGGTTTGCACCAGGCGATTGAGGCAAAGGAAGGGGTAAATATCCAGAGCGAAAGCCAGACTCTGGCATCCACTACCTTCCAGAACTACTTCCGCATTTACGGCAAATTGGCGGGAATGACTGGAACAGCTGATACTGAGGCCTTCGAGTTTCGCCAGATTTATGGCCTGGAGGTATTGGTACTTCCCACCAACGTGCAGCAACAACGTAAAGATCTGAACGACCTGGTTTACCTGAGCCGGGAAGAGAAATTTGATGCCATCGTGGCGGATGTGCAGGAGTGCATGGAAAATGGCGCGCCTGTGTTGGTGGGTACCGCCTCGGTGGAGACATCAGAGGAATTGTCCGCCAGCTTCCGCAAGGCGAAAATCCAACACAAGGTACTTAACGCCAAATACCACGAGCAGGAAGCGGAAATTATTGCCCAGGCGGGGCGCCCCGGGGTGGTTACCATCGCCACCAACATGGCGGGACGCGGCACCGACATCGTGCTTGGGGGTAATCTTGAGGCGGAACTGGCGGCAGCCGGAGAAGTCAGCGAAGAGAAAAAAGCAGGGCTGAAAGAGAGTTGGCAGCAGCGCCACAACCAGGTGTTGGAAGCCGGCGGCCTGCACATTCTCGGCACTGAGCGTCACGAATCACGCCGTATTGATAACCAGTTACGCGGCCGGGCCGGTCGCCAGGGTGACCCGGGGCTCTCTCGTTTCTACCTGTCTCTTGAAGATAACCTGATGCGTATATTCGCCTCCGAGCGGGTGAAGAACTTCATGCAGGCCCTGGGTATGGAAAAGGGCGAGGCTATCGAACATCGCATGGTGACCAACGCTATCGAAAAAGCCCAGCGCAAGGTGGAAGGCCGCAACTTCGATATCCGCAAGCAGTTGCTGGAATACGATGATGTCGCCAATGATCAGCGCCAGATTATTTACCAGCAGCGCAACGACTTGCTGACTGAGGCCGATATCTCAGACACGATTACTGCCATTCGCGCAGATGTTGTCAGCGAGGCAGTCGACAGCTACATCCCGCCCATGAGCGTCGAGGAGCAATGGGATGTGGCCGGCCTGGAAAAGCAGTTGGACGCAGAGTTTGCCGTTACCCTGCCACTGCAACAATGGCTGGATGAAGACGACAGTCTCCATGAAGAGGGCCTGCGGGATCGGATTGCGTCTTCTGTGCAGGAAGCCTATGACGAAAAGAGTGAGTCTGTAGGCCCGGACATGCGCAAGATCGAAAAGCAGATCATGTTGCAGGTTCTGGACACGCTGTGGAAAGAACACCTGGCGACCATGGATCACCTGCGCCAGGGTATTCACCTGAGAGCCTATGCCCAGAAGAATCCGAAGCAGGAATACAAGCGCGAATCTTTTGCCCTGTTTGAGGATCTGCTTAACGGCCTGAAAATGGAGGTGGTGAAATTTCTCAGCCATGTGCAGATACAGCGCCAGGACGAGGCAGCCTTAATCGAGCAACAGCGCAGGGAAGCCGCCGAACGAGAGCAGTTGGCCTTTCAGCACGCCCAGGCCTCTGGTATGGGGACACAGGAAAGAGAGGCGCCAGAGGGTGAGGCACCTGCCGCCCCGGCGCAGCCCTTCACCCGGGATACGCCCAAGGTTGGGCGCAATGACCCCTGCCCCTGTGGCAGTGGCAAAAAATACAAGCAATGTCACGGCAAGCTGTAGTCAGCGCGCTGTGGTTCAAGGGCTAATGAAATGGCAGTAGGTGAAGGCAGTCTGCCGAGGTTGCTCCCGGTGCCGGGAGTGCGCCTGGGTACGGTGTCTGCGGGCATCAAAACCCCCGGCCGCAAAGACCTTGTGCTAATGGAGTTAGCCCAGGGCAGCAATTGCGTGGGCGTATTCACCCGTAACGCTTTCTGTGCAGCGCCGGTGACCGTGGCGCGAGAATACCTTGCTACCAGCAGTAACCGGCCTCGTTTTTTGCTTACCAACACAGGTAATGCAAACGCAGGTACCGGCCAGCCGGGAATTGACGCGGCCAGGTCCTGTGCAAACGCGGTGGCTGATGCTGGCGGCTGTGATGCGAGTGCAGTCCTGCCATTTTCCACCGGGGTGATTGGTGAGCCCTTACCGGTTGACCTGATTGTGCAGGCTGTTCCGGCTGCTTTCGAAGCGCTGACTGACGACGGCTGGGCGGCAGCCGCGCAGGGAATACTGACTACCGATACCCGCCCCAAGGGCTGCTCGGTTCAGTTCCAGTGTGGTGGCGAGGACTATGTGGTGACAGGTATTGCCAAGGGTGCGGGTATGATCCGGCCCAATATGGCGACCATGCTGGGCTATCTGGCCACAGATGCCAATGTGGCGCCAGACCTGTTGCAGTCGATTCTTACCCAGGCCACAGATGTCTCGTTTAACCGCATAACCGTGGATGGCGACACCTCAACCAACGACGCCTGCGTGCTGGCAGCCACTGGTGCTGCTGGCAACGAGCCGGTATCGGATATAGCTTCACCACTGGCTGTTGCATTGCGCGATGCAGTCACCGAGGTATGTGTAGACCTTGCACAGGGTCTGGTGCGCGATGGTGAGGGCGCCAGTAAATTTGTCACTGTAGAGGTAAATGGCGGTGCGACCGAAGCGGAATGCCTGGATGTAGCCTTTACCATCGCCCATTCCCCACTGGTGAAAACAGCGCTGTTTGCCTCAGACCCAAACTGGGGGCGCTTGTTGGCCGCTATTGGTCGCGCCGGGTTGCAGGACCTGGATGTCGATAAAGTCGGCGTTTACCTTAATGACCTGTTGATTGCCGAAAATGGTTGCAGGGCCCAGAGCTACACTGAAGAGCAAGGTGTTGCTGCCATGGCGCCCGAGGATATTGTTATTCGCGTTGAGCTGCATCGTGGAGAGGCATCAGCCAGGGTCTGGACAACGGACTTTTCCTACGACTATGTGCGCATTAACGCCGAGTACCGCACCTGAATGACCCCCGTGCATGTAGCAGTAGGCGTTATTCTCGATGATAGCCATCGTATTCTTCTTACCCGCCGCGCTGTTGATTCGCATCAGGGTGGGTTGTGGGAATTTCCTGGTGGTAAGGTCGAGGCTGGTGAATCACTCGATACAGCCCTGAACCGGGAGCTGCTGGAAGAGTTGGGTATTACCCCCGGAAGAACCGAGGCGCTGTTGGAAGTGCATCACGACTATGGCGATAAGTCCGTGCTGCTGGACGTGCATGTAGTCTGGGACTTTGCGGGTAAACCCCAGAGCCTGGAAGGCCAACCCATGGCCTGGGTGGAGGCTGCTGATTTGGGACGCTATGAATTTCCGGCGGCCAACCTGCCAATTGTTGAAGCGGTAATCAAGCGGTTGAGCTAGTTCTGGCGTGCCTGCTCCGCGCGCAGCAGAAACTCTTTGTGTAATTCCTCTACGGTCTCGTCCAGTTCTTCAAGGGATCGGGAGTTATCGATGACAATATCTGCGCGGGACAGGCGTTCTTCCCGAGACATTTGTGCCGCCATGATGCGTTTTACCTGGGCCTCATCATTGTTGTCTCGGGACATGGTACGCGCCAGCTGAACTTCTTCGGGCACATCTACCACGACGATAATGTCTGCCATGGTCTTCTGGTTGGTCTCCAGTAACAGGGGAGAGCTGAGAATGGTATAAGCAGATTGCGATGCGCCGACCTGTGCCAGTATTTCCTGGCCGATCAGCGGATGAGTCAGGCGCTCAAGCCAGAGTCGCTGCTGTTGGTCGGCAAACACGCGCTGGCGCAGGGCGGCGCGATCCAGGGTGCCATCAGCCTGAAGAATCTCGGGGCCGAAATGAGCTGCAATGGCATCCAGCGCTTCCCGTCCTGGCTCCACGATAACTCTCGCTGCGAGGTCTGCATCGACCACGGTGATACCATGAGCTTCGAAACGCTGGGTTACCGCAGATTTACCACTGCCAATACCGCCGGTAATGCCAACAATAAGCGCCATTAATTAATCCCCGTAGCGCCCATATAGCGTGTCATCAGTTCATCACCCCATAGCAGGGCAATCCACCCTGCTGCTGCCAGGTAGGGTCCAAACGGAATAGGCACTTCTTTGCCCCGGCGTTTAATAACCATTAACGCGATCCCGACCACCGCCCCTACCAGGGAGGACAGCAAAATAACAACCGGCAATAACTGCCAGCCCAGCCAGGCGCCTATTGCCGCCAGTAATTTGAAATCACCGTAACCCATGCCTTCTTTGCCAGTGAGTAATTTAAAGCCCCAGTAAACGCTCCAGAGAATCAAGTACCCGGCTATAGCGCCGATTACCGCGTCCTGCACGCTGACAAAAGTCCCCGTTACATTGAACAGCAAGCCCAGCCATAGCAAAGGCAGGGTGATGTCATCCGGCAGTAGTTGGTGATCAATGTCTATCATGGTCAGGGCTATAAGCGCCCAGGTAAATAACATGGCACCCAGTAGCGCGACAGAGGCGGGAAAATAAAACCCCAGGCAGAGGATGAGAATTCCCGTGACTAGTTCAACCAGTGGATAGCGTATTGATATGGTCGCCTCACAGTGGCCGCACTTGCCGCCCAGTGCGAGGTAGCTGAGCACCGGGATGTTCTGCCAGGGCTTTATCGGTGTTTTGCAATGAGGGCAATGAGAGTTGGGGGTGGCGAGGGTCAGGGGAGCCTCTTCCTTCTCACCTTCCACTTCAAGTAACTCGCAGCAGTCCCTGCGCCAGCGCGACTCCATCATCAGGGGCAGGCGGTAAATCACCACGTTGAGAAAACTGCCGACAACAAGACCAAGTGCCAGCAAACTGCCGTACAGTAGCCAGCTGTGCTGGTTAAGAACCTCCAGCGCTGAGGGAGCCATATCAGGCGTACAGGCTTTCTATATCACCGTACCCAACATAAAGATGGGCAGGTACATGGCCACCAGCAAACCGCCAACGAGAACACCGAGAATAGACATAATCATCGGCTCCATCAGGGAACTGAGGTTGTCTACCGCATGGTCTACGGCCTCTTCATAGTGGTTGGCAACCTTGTCCAGCATGTCGTCCAGTGAGCCGGACTCTTCACCGATAGAGACCATTTGCATAAGCATATTAGGGAACATGCCTGTTGTTTTGATGGAGTCGTAAAGCGTCGAGCCAGTGGTAACGTCGTCCTTGATGCGCCGGATCGCCTTGGCGTACAGCGCGTTACCCGCCGCGCCAGCCGTAGACTCCAGTGCATCTACAAGAGGTACGCCCGCGGCAAAGGTCGTAGCCAGTGTTCTGGAAAAACGGGCGACAACCGCATCGTGCACAATGGTGCCGAAGATTGGCAATTTAAGCGCGATCTTATCGAGCAATTCGGCAAAGCGTACCGAGCGGAACTTGGCTTCTCGAAAGAGGAAGGCGATAGCCACAATGGCTACCAGAATAATAAACCACCACTCTTGCACGAACTCGGAAATCCCCATAACAAACAGGGTGAAGGAAGGAAGGTCCGAACCAAAGCCACGGAAGGTTTCGGCGAAGGTCGGCACTACTTTCACCAGTAGGATGACCGTAACTATAATGGCCACGGCTATAACTGCCAGGGGGTAGGTGAGCGCCTTGCGTATTTTTGCCTTGAGCTGCTCGGTTTTTTCCTTGTAGGTTGCTACACGGTCAAGCATCACTTCCAGGGTGCCAGACTCTTCACCGGAGGCGATAAGGCTGCAGGTCAGGTCGTCGAAATGCCGCGGATACTTCCCCAGAGAAACAGCTAGGCCCGTACCTGAGGCAACATCGTTTTTGATGCTGACGATCATCTCCTTCATGCGTGGTTTTTCGAGTCCATCGGCGACAATTTCAAAACTCTGTACCAAGGGAACACCGGCTTTCATCATGGTTGCCAGTTGGCGAGTGAACATGGCGATATCAGCAGGCTTGATGGCTTTACCCTTGCCGCCGCCAAAAAGTGGTTTGGGTTTTTTCCGGACGGACTTGGGTGTAATCCCCTTGCGCCGCAACTGCGCCTTGGCCATTGCCTGGCTGGATGCCTCTATTTCACCTTTGCTGTCGCGCCCTGTTTTGTCTTTACCACTCCAGACAAACAGGTCACTTCGAGTAGTTGCTGTCGCCATAATTTGTTACCGCCCCTGGGTCCAGTTCCTGTTTCTGGTATGTTATTTGACGCATCAGTCCTGGTGCTAATCGACGGTAATGCGGTTGGCCTCTTCGAGGCTGGTCAAGCCCTGTGCAACTTTCATTAGTGCTGAGGTGCGCAAATCATTAAAGCCTTCAGCATCCGCCTGCTTTTTGATTTCCAGCGAGTTGCCTTCTTCCATAATCAGTGTCGCAATTTTCGGTGTGATTCTAACCACCTCGTATATACCTACCCGGCCTTTGTAACCTTCCACACATGCGTCACAGCCTACCGCTTTCATGATCTGGGCATCCGCCAGCAATTCCTCGGTAAAGCCTTCCTTGATCAAGGTATCGTGAGGGATGTCATCAGCAGGTACGCTGCACTCCTTGCACAGGCGTCGACTGAGGCGTTGGGCGATGATCAGGTCAACCGATGTTGCCAGGTTAAAGGCTGGCACACCCATATTGAGCATCCGGGTCAGAGTTTCCGCGGCGGAGTTGGTGTGCAGGGTTGATAGTACCAGGTGGCCCGTTTGCGCCGCCTTAATCGCGATTTCGGCGGTTTCGAGGTCCCGAATTTCACCAACCATGATGATGTCCGGGTCCTGGCGCAGGAAGGAGCGCAAGGCCTCGGCAAAATTAAGGCCCACTTTAGGGTTTACGTGAACTTGGTTAACTCCGCTGAGGTTGATTTCCACAGGGTCTTCAGCAGTGGAAATATTCCGCTCCTCGGTATTTAGAATATTAAGGCCTGTGTACAGTGATACGGTTTTACCGGAGCCGGTTGGGCCTGTTACCAGGATCATACCTTGTGGCTGGTTCAGTGCCTTGAGATACATCTCCTTCTGTTCCGGTTCGTAACCCAGGGCATCGATACCCAGTTGAGCGCTGGTAGGATCCAGAATACGCAATACGATTTTCTCGCCAAACAGGGTGGGCAGGGTATTCACCCGAAAGTCGATGGCACGTTTGCGCGAAAGCTTCATCTGTATGCGCCCATCCTGGGGGATGCGGCGTTCAGAGATATCCATCTGCGACATTACCTTCAGACGCGCTGCCAGGCGGGGGGCCAGGTTCTTCGGCGGCTTTACCATTTCACGCAATACACCATCGGTACGGAAGCGCACCCGGTAGGTGTGTTCATAGGGCTCAAAGTGAATATCCGAAGCGCCTTGTCTTATAGCGTCTATCAGAACCTTATTAACAAAACGCACGATAGGGGTTTCATCCAGGGCATCGGTGTCTTCATCACCATCGGCTTGTTCGCCAGAACTGATATCGATGCCGTCCAGGTCTTCTGCGTCAAGATCATCCAACCCATCACCCAGGGTGTCTTGAGCGTCCACCCAGCTAGAGATCATCTTGCCAAGAGCGAGCTCGTCAACCAGTACACCATCAGTGTTAATACCGGTGTGAAATTTTATCTCGTCAAGGGCAGCGAGGTTGGTTGGGTCAGAGATGGCGATAAACAGGCGATTGCCCCGACGGAATATGGGTAGGGCGTGGTGCTTGATAACAAGGTCGACGTCAACCACGCCCTGGGGCATGGTGGTGGTGTTAAACGCTGTGATGTCAAATATAGGTACACCGAATTCCTGTGAGGAGACCTCCGCCAGTTTTACGCTGTCGACGTTCTTTTTCTCTACCAGGTAATGAACGAAGTGCATCCTCTCCATAGATGCATCCCGTTGAGCCTGGGCGGCGTCATCGGAAGAGATCAGGCCTTCTGCCACCAGTCGGCCCGCGAGGCCGCTAAGTTGGCCGATTGCCTTGTCGTTCATCTGCACTTGATCCCTATAGCAGGTGTCGGATACGGTCTTGTTGCCGCAGTAACTATACGCTAATAGTATAACCATCAGCTGCGGGAGCTCATAGCCTCAGGGGGTTATTGATGTGGCAAAAGTTGGGGTTTTTGTGATCTTTATGAGTGCTCATACGGGTTGGCCCTTATTGCTGTTTAAGCGCGGGTATCCTGAGGCGGTTAGAGCACCGGGTTTTAGAATAGTTAGACCTGCTGGGCGGTGAATAAAAGTGACCAAAAACGTCACTATTTAATACAGTTGGTCACTCTTGGGTAGATCGATGCCCTCTTGGCGAGTTTGGAACCTGGAATATGAAATTTTTTAACCTATTGAAATATATAATAAAAATATTGATTCATGGTGGTTTTTCAAATATTGGCCCGGTATGTGCAGCGTTAGTCGGCGATCCGGAGTTCGGCTGAGCGATAGCGCTGGACCCGGTACGGCAAAATATTACAAATGGAGCAGGGACGATGATTATTCAAAAGAAAGCACAACAGGGTTTTACCCTTATCGAACTGATGATTGTTATCGCAATCGTCGGTATCCTGGCGGCGGTTGCACTGCCTGCCTATCGTGATTACACCATTCGTGCGCGGATTTCTGAGCCGATGGCGTATATGGCTGAGATCAAGACCGGTGTTGCCGAGTACTATTCAGCACTGGGTAAAATTCCTGACACGTCGGCCAGAGCAGGTGTTAGTCAAGCACCTAACACTGAAATCACCCGCACTGTTTCATACTATGCTCCCGATAACGCCTCCGACCCGGTTATTTATGGTGTTGTGAAGGGGAGTGTCTTCCCGGATGACGATGACCGTACTTTTCATCTTTCGGGTTCCATCAGCGAATCTAGCCGAGAGATTATTTGGAAGTGCAAACCCGGCAACCCCACTGGCATCTCCAATGGCAGTACTAAAGACTTTTCAAGCGACACCAACTGGTTGCCAGCTACTTGCAGGGGCTAATAGCAGTAGAATGCTAACCTGTTAGGCCCGGCATATTGTCGGGCTTTTTTGTTCCTGTATTGTCAAACCAAGCATAAACTACGCCTCTATAATTAGCCTGGTCCCATTTGCATGAGTAAATCAGGCGCAGCTAAGTCGCGCACTATTCTCATTTTTCTGTCTGTGCTGGGGGTGTTCGCCTATATCCAGGGGGTTACTGGTCCCTGGCTTTATGACGATGGGCCTAACCTTACAGCGAATCAACTGCTGCATATTGACGGTCTGGTCGCGGACGACTGGCGCACCGCTGCCTTAAGTTCGGGCTCTGGCATCCTCCGGCGCCCGGTTTCAATGTTTACCTTTGCAGTAGAGCATGCTTGGTGGGGCGAGATGGCGCCATTGACCGCAAAGGCGGGAAATGTAGTACTACATTTTCTGAACGCCATCTTTGTTTTAGTGCTCTGTCGCCTTTTACTTCAGGCTCCGCTTGGCCCCGGCCTTAGACAAGATCAGGTGATGCTGGTGTCTTCCGCCGCTGCATTAATCTGGCTGCTGCACCCTCTGCATGTTTCCACAGTGCTATATGCCGTTCAGCGTATGGCCCAGCTTTCAGCCCTGTTTGTGCTGATCGGGCTTTGCGTTTTTCTTCGAGTTCGTTTGCGATGGGCTGAGGCGGGTGCTGGAGTAGGGGAAGTGATAGCCTCGGTGATGTGGTTATTATTGCTCTTTGCCCTAGCGGTTTTGAGCAAGGAGAACGGCGCACTACTGCCCTGGTTGGTTGTGGTCCTGGAAGTGTGTTTCTTTTCCGGTCGCTGGAATGGCCGCTGCTACCCTTGGCTGACAAAATTAGCCTGGGCCCTTTTACTGATTCCGGCTATTTCTCTGGTGTGTCTGTATGTACTGTCTCCCGATTGGCTGATACGGGGCTATATCACCAGGGATTTCTCCCTAGATGAAAGGTTGATGACCCAGAGTCGATTGTTGTGGCAATACCTTGGCTGGTTCTTCTGGCCTGATGTAACCAATATGGGTATACATCACGATGATATCCCTTTATCTCTATCTCTACTGCAGCCTGTTACTACATTACTGTCACTACTGGCCTGGATTCTAGTGTTTGGTGTTGCGGTAGTTATGAGGCATCGCTCTCCGCTGCTGTTGTTTGCGGTGTTGTTTTACCTCGTCGCGCACTCCATGGAGTCCGGTATTTTGCCGCTGATGATGGTATTCGAACACAGGAATTACCTGCCCAGTGTTGGTGTATGCGTATTGTTGGGCGGCCTGCTGACCCTTCCTTTCCTGAAGGGGGACAAGGCTCATCCAGTTTTGCCGACTATTGCATTTTCAAGTTTGCTGCTGGTGTTTCTGTTTATACGGGCATCTCTGTGGGGTGATGAATCACAGTTGATCTATAGGTCTGCGGTTAACCACCCGGAATCTTCCCGCTCTCAGTATGTATACGCAAATATGTTACTTGGTCAGTATCAAGACCAGATAGAGAAGGAGAATGGGCGGAGGCAAGATTTCGGCCCCTTGGCTGAAGCCCGTTACCATTTTGAGCAAGCTGTCCAATTGGCGCCACATGACCCTGCGGTACTGGTAACACTCTATCAATTGGACAGCCATTATTTTCAGTCCCTGGGTAAGCGTGATCAATGGATGCGCCAATTGCAGGAAACCCTGGATACCCGGTATATACGCCCTTCCTACGTCAACGCCCTGAAGAGTCTGATGAAGTGCCTAGCGAAGGAAAGTTGTTATGGTGGACGCGACGTCGCATTTTCGATCATTGATGGTTTGCGCGAAAAATACCCAACACGGGTAGATATTACCCTTCTTGAGCACATGTATCTTACAGAGTCAGGGTCTCCTTATGAGGAGCGTATTGAGGTGTTGAACAGGGCTCTTCAGTCACGCCCTTTAGACCAGAGGTTGCTCTATCGTCTGCTTGGTGAAGCGGTACAGGTAAAGGATATGGGGCTGGCCTATGAAGCAGGAAGGCGCATTATGTTGTCCGACCCCTCCAGGTGGCAACTCGGTGCTCTCAAGCAACTTTTTCCTAAAGTTGTAGTGCTCAAATATGAATAATCCCCATTACCTAGCCTCCTGGAAGCCGCTACTTTTGTTTCCAGTTCTGGGCTTGCTCACAATTTGGATTTACTGGCCAGGGCAGGCAGGTCCGGTGCTGTTGGATGACCGGGCGGTGTTACTACCTCTTTCAGAGTTGCAGGAAAACCCATCCCTTGCCTGGGACTTCGTTTTCGAAGAGAGCTCCGGTCTGTTAGGACGCGCAGTCTCCATGGCGACTTTTGTCTTCGAGAAAATGTATTTGGGCGATTCAATTGCTACCACGAAAAAAATCAATATCGCTTTACACCTGTTCAATGGAGGTCTTGTAGCGTGGCTGTTCTATTTGTTGTTCAGTCATTTGCGAACACCTTCTTGCGGGGCGCTGGCATTGGTGCTGGCAGCTATCTGGCTATTGTCTCCAATCTATGCCAGTACAGTACTTTATGCCGTCCAACGCATGGCCATGCTCAGTACTACCTTTGCACTTGCTGCCTGCATCGCCTATTGCTACTGGCGAACGTCATTATCGCTGGGGCGCGAAAAATATTCGAACTTGGTGATTTGTGCTGGCCTTTTAACCCTGGGATTGTTTTCGAAAGAAAATGCACTCGTTACTGTTCCTATAATTCTGCTGATAGAGACCTTGTGGTACCAGTTTGAGGATGCACGTGGAAAGCCAATCCCACGGTTGAGGAGTGTGACCCTGGGGCTGATCATTGCCGGAGCAGTTGGCTTACTTGTGGTATTTATTGCCCAATACGATGAGCTTGCGGGTCGTTTCGGGTCCAGACCCTATACCCTGGAGGAGCGGCTGTTTACGCAGCTGCCTGTTCTTTGGGACTACGTATCACAGACTTATTGGCCCCAGGTGCAGAGAATGGGCATCTATCATGATGATGTGCCTTTATCCCGTTCGCTTTTACAGCCGGTAACTACATTTTATGCGTTTCTAGGTTGGCTGGCAGTACTCGCATTGGCTGCGGTTCTGTCGTTTAAGCGAGTGGGTCGCTATTGCGTTCTGGGACTGCTTTGGTTTCTGGTAGGCCACAGTATGGAAGCAGGCCCCTTCTCCCTGGAGCTTTACTTTGAGCATCGCAATTATCTTCCTGGTGTAGGCCTGGTACTCTTGCTGGGTGTCTTTTATCACCTGCTAATTGGTAAATGGCGGGACTTGAGCGCACCTGTTCTGACCTATTTCTGGATCTATGCAGGCCTACTTGCGGTGTTTACTGCATCCCAGGTGCAGGTGTGGTCCAGTAGACCGTTGCTAATATTCAATCATTACAATAGTCACCCGCAGTCTTATAGAGCGATTACCGATATGTCGGTGTTAATGGCAAAACTGGGGGATATGGATGCTGCTCGCGAATACTCCAGACAAAGCTATGAGGCAAGCGTCCACGAGCGTTCTGGGGACCAGTTGATTAGAAATCTTGCCCTGTCCTGTATTGCAGACCGCACTGTAGAGGCTGAAGTGTTTGAATCCCTGGGCACGGACCACCCCAGGCGGCCGTTTCGCTCTCCTTCGGGGTTATTGTTGCTGGTGCGTATGTTGCAAAATGGGGAATGTGATTCATTTGACCGCATCGCCTTTGCAGACCGAATGGCCCAGATATTTCTCGCCCCTGATGCTGATGCCACTGCTAATAAGACGGTTCATTACGCGCTGGCATCACTTGAAAACGTGCTACAGCGTTATGCGAACGCATTGAGTTATACCGAATTATTTCTCGCCCAGTCACCCAGTAATACCGATGGACTGTTGATGAAGCTTCACTTTACTACTGCTCTTGGTAAGCAAGGGATGCGACAGGAGGTGATAAGTCGTTTGCAGCAGTTTGATGAGCAGGGTAAATTGACCGTTCGCGAACAACAAACCCTGCAACTGTACCTGGAGCAATGAAAAATGGATTTTTCCATCGTCATCCCGGCGAAAAATGAAGAGCAGGGTCTAGCCAGAACGCTTCCCTCCCTAAGGAAATTGTATCCCGGCGCCGAAATCATCGTTGTAGATGACGGTTCGTTAGACAACACAGTGGATGTCTGTAAAGGTGCCGGCGTTACAGTCGTTTCACATCATTACTCAAAGGGCAATGGTGCTGCTATCAAAACTGGTGCTCGCAACGCGTCAGGTGAATACATTGTATTTATGGATGGCGACGGCCAACATGATCCGGCTGATATAGAGGACCTTCTGTACAAACTGGAAGAGGGCTATGATCTTGTGGTCGGTGCGCGCGGCGGTCGAAATGACCAGGCCAGTCTTGCTCGCTGGAGTGCAAACAGCTTCTACAATTGGCTTGCCACTTGGATGGTTAATCGCAAGATCGAAGACCTGACCTCCGGTTTCCGCGCGGTTAATCGCAAGAAATTTCTGAGTTTCCTCTACTTGTTACCTAATGGATTTAGTTATCCCACAACCTCTACCATGGCTTTTTTTAGGGCAGGCTACTCGGTAGGGTTCGTGCCTATTAGGGTGTCGCCCCGGCTAGGCAAAAGCCACATCAATCTTCTGCGGGATGGGGTGCGCTTTTTGCTCATAATATTCAAGATCGGCACCTTGTATTCCCCGCTGAAGGTATACTTTCCAACGGCGGTTCTGGTATCTGGCCTGGGCGTGCTGAATTATGTCATTGCCAACCTAAGCGGGGGCGCGCTGCGCTTTACCAATATGAGTACGCTCCTGATACTCACGGGAATGACTATCTTCCTTATGGGCTTGTTGTCAGAGCAACTCACCAACCTGCAGTACAAAGATAGCGACGACGAAAAATAGCCTAACGACAACCTTGTTCGGGGTTTCTCCTGACTCAGAATTTTACAAGAAATTCTACAAGGAGATGGAACTTGCGCACGTTTGAAGATTAGTTAAGCGATATGTCTTTTGAAAAAAGGCACCATTTAGTAGGAAGGGTATGCATACACGAATGATATCGCGCTGTTCCTTTACAGGGGTGAAGGGGTGGCTTGTTCCTCTTTTTGAGTCATTTTTTATTTTTGTTCTCCACTTTTTATTATTTCAGAGAGAGAGCCTAGTTGGCGCCCTACCAGTGGGGGTTGATGGTTTTTATCACTATGCTATGGCGACCATGCATAGCTGGACGAACCTAGCTCAGGATGTCGACTTTTTACCTTACACTTATCTTGGAACTAACCCAGTCAATCATCACTGGTTATTTCACTGGGCTTTGAAGCCGCTAACGTACCTTCCGGAGAATGCTGAGTACAGTATTGCGAATGCGGCTGCGGTATGGGGGGCTCTGCTGCCGGCATTACTCAACCTGATTCTGCGCTTCGCCCGGGTGCCCTTCGCGCCGTTGGTTGCAATATTCGCTGTCTGGGCCGCCGTCAGTTTGCCCGCGAGATACTTAATGTTCAGAGCGCAGAATCTAGCGCTACTTTTTTTGGTCTTATTGCACGTGTTGGGAGCAAGGAAAAAATACCTGTTTTTCGCGATTGCCTTGTTTTTCTTTAGTCAGTCCTATCAAGCAGCCGTGCTGGTCTTCTTTGTTGTATTTTCGATAGTTTTAACAGACTGGTTTATCAATCGGGAGTTCAATACACGAATTATTTTTGCGAGTGTGTTGGGATTTGGATTATCCTTGATATTGTCTCCCTGGTTCCCCGGGAATGTTGAGTTTTTTGTCTTCCACCTTTTATTTCTGATCTGGAATCCCTACGAGATATACCAGATTAATGGCGTTGAATGGCGGCCACTGAGATCTCTCGATTTTTTCAGAATGTGTTATCCCGCTCTAGCCAGTTTGGCTATTGCGGTCATTGCGTTATGGAAGTCCTCGCGGCAGCGACCTGTGTTCTTGCTTGCTATTTCTTTTTTTATGCTGGCGGTTTTTTTTGGCTTTATGTCCTTGAATCATGTTCGTTTTATTGAGTTTTTCGGGCCGATGTCCGTGATCGCAATGGCAGTATCTCTTGCCGCCTACAACGAGAATTCCAAGAGAGTCGCTATCCATTCGTTGCTAGCGCTTAGTCTGGTCGGGTTACTGTCGATATCCACGCTTTCACTCGAGAAATTTTCTACTACCTCAACGATAGAAACGTATCAGGGGCATTGTAAATATATAAGGCAAAATCTTCGTCCAGGGGCAACCATTTTTAATGCGAGTGAGTGGTCTACATTTTCTATCTTGTTCAAGTGTTTGCCCGGCACAAACTTTGTGGTGGGTTTAGATGGGAATATGTTGGCTTATGGTGACAAAGATGTTTTCCGAATCTGGTACATGTTTTATGCGGGTCAGTTTGAGTCTGTGCTACTCAGTCCCCAGCTTGTTGATGAGGTATTAGCCGTTTTTGATAAGACTAATACGCAGTTCGTGGTCTTTTCTCCAAAGCACATGAAGAGCGCCGTGCGACTGAGTGATGCAATTGCTGGGCTGGAATTTATGATGGGGCCGAACAATAATTTTTTATTAATTTACGCACCCTAGCACGGTCGCCAGCTTTCCTATCAAGGTTCGCTCCTGTAAGGTTTGGATCGAATTACGAGCGGTGATTGACCGTTCAGTGTGCCTACCCAAACTTCGCCTTCACTTCCCTACGCCGCGCATGCAACACCGGCTCGGTATAGCCACTGGGCTGCTCGCGCCCGAGAAACACCAGATCGCTGGCTGCCTGGAAAGCAATACTATCCGCAAAATCCGGCGCCATATTGCGATAGTCCGGATCACCCACATTCTGCTCATCAACGACTGATGCCATACGCTCCAGCGTCTGGCGAACCTGCTCTTCGCTACAAACTCCGTGGTGCAGCCAGTTGGCAATATGCTGGCTGGAGATACGCAGGGTGGCACGGTCTTCCATCAGGCCTACGTGGTTAATATCGGGTACCTTGGAGCAACCGACGCCGGCGTCGATCCAGCGCACTACGTAGCCGAGGATGCCCTGGGCGTTGTTGTCCAGCTCTAGCTGGATGTCTTGTGCAGAAAGTCCTTCGGCGCCTTTGAGTGGAATATCCAGAATGTCGTCCAGCGAAGCGCTGGCACGGGTCTTGATTTCTTGCTGGCGCTGAGCGACGTTTACTTCGTGGTAATGCATTGCATGTAATGTCGCAGCGGTGGGAGAGGGCACCCAGGCGGTGCTGGCGCCGGCCCTGGGGTGGCCAATTTTTACGCTCATCATTTCGGCCATCATGTCTGGCATGGCCCACATGCCCTTGCCGATTTGTGCCTTGCCCAGCAGACCGCAGCTCAGTCCTACATCAACGTTCCAATCCTCGTAAGCATTAATCCAGGGCTCCTGCTTCATGGCGCCCTTAGGTGTCATGGCACCGGCTTCCATGCTGGTATGAATCTCGTCACCGGTGCGGTCCAAAAAGCCGGTGTTGATGAACACCAGGCGATCTTTGGCAACGCGTATGCACTCTTTCAGGTTGATGGTAGTGCGCCGCTCCTCGTCCATAATGCCGACTTTCAGGGTGTTGCGCGCCATGCCCAGGGCATCTTCAATGCGG
>ERZ1046740.561-NODE-561-length-30687-cov-5.840689_pt1 | contig 30687 bp, 27 predicted proteins | sample MGYA00383093_ERZ1046740 | MGnify/ENA primary metagenome ERZ1046740 (study PRJEB29581, sample SAMEA5548363) | metagenome | biome: marine; feature: coastal; material: water | depth 25 m | study: Short-term variability in the microbial, nano- and picoplankton... | reverse complement strand
CGCCTCCGGTGAAGTGGGTTCTAGAGTTATCACCCAAAACCCGCAAGAGCTTTTTTCAGGAAAATGCATTTTTTTTTATATTTCTGATTTTCCCATGTTTTTTGGGGGTTTAGCCCCGCTGTGTTTCAAAACTCCACTGCCAAACGAAAGAAAATTACCGGATCATTATCGCCAGATGTGCAATTGCAGCATTTATCCACAAGCATTCCCAGAATCCTGCGTGAGTCAGACGAGACTTAGCCCAAAATCCCGCGAATCTAACATTATGCGGCTTTGCGTGCGCTCGTCGGTGCCAGTCGTAAGAACAACAGCGTCAGAACGGCGGCCATATATAGCAGAGGCTCAATCTGAAACCCTTTGGCAAGCATTACGAAATGCAGTGCCCCTAGAACTACGGCGACATAGGTCAGCTTGTGCAAGCGGTGCCAACGTCGCCCCAAGCGCCGAAGTGACAAGTTGTTTGATGTAACGGCCAACGGGATCAGCAACAAGAAGCCCGCCATTCCAATCGTAATGTAGGGGCGCTTGAGAACGTCGGCCCATATCTGTGAAAGGATTTGTACATCGAGCACCAGCCAAACCAGCAAATGCAAAGCAATATAGAAGAAGGACATCAATCCGATTGAACGCCGAAACCGAAGCAGGTTGAGACCAGCGTATCGTCTGAGCGGCGTAATGCAGAGCCCCGCGATCAAAAGCTGAAGGCCAGCCTCGCCCAGCGCATGTTCCATAACCTTAACGGGATCAACACCCAGTCCACCTGTAAGACCTTGCCATAACAGCCACGCAGGATACAGCGCACCAAGGCAATACACGGCCCAGGTGGGCGGTTTGCGCGCAATCTGATTCAGGAAATCGATCATGGGGTATTAACCATTAAGGCACGTACACGCGTAATTGTTCCTTTAACGGTCTGAATTTTGCCCAGAACGGCCATCATATTGAAGGCTACGGAACAAAGCCTGTTCCGATTTTTCAAACCGAATGCTTTGGATTTATTAGTATGATTTTTGAACAAACTCTTTTTCCTCTTTTAGCTTCTGCCGGCTGCTCTGTTTTTTTAACCCACGGTATCGTGCGTTGGCGCAATGCAAAAAGCCGCACTTCAATCTTCGCTCAAGACAGCAATCCCGAAGAAGTTGGATTCAGCGCGCTGTCGTCCTTGTTTAGCCGTGCGCCAATTGACTTGGGGCACGGCAAGACCGAACTCCGCCCCACATGGGGTATTCGTCTGCTAGCTCCTCTTGTGGCGCTGGTATTCTTGATTTTCATGGATTTCTCTGAGTTCTGGCGATCCTTGGGATTGGAATCCACCACCAGTCAGTTTGCCGTTTATGTCGGCTTTGGTTTGGTTCTGGGATATTCGTGGTTCATGATGTTGTTCGTACAGCGCATCGTTTACGACGACCATTATATCGTTTGCCATGGAGTCGACCTGCGCCCTCAATCCAGACGGCTGAGCGACTTGGTCGATATCCGTGTCCATGAAAAACGTCCGGCTTTGGTGCTGAGTTTTTCGGAACAACCTACTTTGTATGTGCCCAAATTTGTGTCGCACCGAGAGACGTTTATTCGCGATATGGAGGAAATTTCTGCAAACAACATAAACAATGGTGCCGTTCATCCCTTGCCGCGTTGGCAGGAACATATAGGTTTCTAAAGGCTTGCTGTCAGGCACAACATGCCTCGCCGTCTTGAATGGGTGGACACGGGACTGTTCCGTACGAACAGAACACGCAGCAGTCGCCTTTTTTGGGCTTAAGAACAACCAGACAGTTGGAGCACTCCAAAAACCACTGACAAGCATCGGTGGGCATCTCAAAGGATTTGACGTGCCCACAGTTCGGACACGTCAGAATGCTTTGAGTTTCAGCCATCAGTTGTACTTTCTCAAGTCCATGCCTTCATACATCTTGGCCACGTCGGTCTCGTAGCCATTGAACATCAGTGTCGGTTTACGTTTGGCGAATAACCCGCCACCGATAGGACGTTCTGTGGCCTGCGACCAGCGCGGGTGATCCACGTTTGGGTTCACATTGCTATAGAACCCGTACTCCGAACCAAGGGCCTTGTTCCAGCTGGTGGGCGGTTCTTGGTCCGTAAGCGTAATGCGGACAATAGATTTGATCGATTTAAAACCATACTTCCACGGCACGACCAAACGTATCGGCGCACCGTTCTGATTTGGGATCGGTTTGCCGTAGATACCAGTCGCCATAAGAGTAAGCGGATGCATGGCCTCATCCAGACGCAAGCCTTCGACATATGGCCAGTCAAGCACAGGGTAATTCACACCCGGCATTTCTTCGGGGCGCATCAGCGTTTCAAAGGCGACGTATTTGGCGCCCTCTTTGACGCCCGCCATTTGCAAAAGATCCGCCAATTCAAATCCATTCCAAGGCACGACCATCGACCATGCCTCAACGCACCGCAACCGATAGATACGTTCTTCGATGGTCATCTTAGATAGGATGTCGTCCAACGCATAGTTGCCGGGATTGTCGACCATACCATCAATTTGGATGGTCCAAGGATCTGTGGTCAACCTATGCGCATTCTTTGAGGGATCATCTTTGCCCGTGCCGAACTCGTAAAAGTTATTGTAGCTGGTGATGCTTTCCCAATCCGTTGGCTCAAGGTCTGCCGCTGCGCGCACCGAACCGCCTGTTAGGCCTGCAAGGCCAAGGCCCCCTATACCTGCCAAAATTTGGCGACGGTTCAGATATAGCCCCTCTGGGGTTACGTCAGATCGGGTTAGTGTGTTGGTCCAGCGTTTTGCCATCGGAATCTCCTGAAACTTGTTTCATTCCGATCTAGCGGCCTTACCTTCACGGGCCAAACCACAAAACCTCACGATGACGTGGGTGGTTTGTAACTTGGGAACATTGTGTTCATCGGAACAGACCGACCATTGGGTTGGACGATGCGTACATGTCGACGACGCAACTGACGGGGTTCACTGACCCCGACGGAGTGGGCAATCGTTTCCACCTCTTTGACGATCCCCTTGGCATAGCGCGCAACACGTTTGTATTTGCTTTCCACGACAAGACCTTTTTGAAAGCGCGGATCATGGGTGGTAATCCCCGTTGGGCACGTGTTTTTGTTGCACTTTAGGGCCTGAATGCACCCCAACGAGAACATGAAACCGCGTGCAGATACAACAAAGTCTGCTCCTGCGGCCAGCGCCCACGCAATGTCTCCTGGATTGACCAATTTCCCCGACGCTATCAGCCGGATGCGGTCATTCAATTCAAATTCAGCCCTTAGATCAGCAACCAGAGGCAATGCCTCGCGCACAGGCATACCTACAAGGTCTATCAGAGGCATTGGGGCCGCCCCTGTGCCACCTTCTCCACCATCGATGGTGATGAAGTCAGGGGCCGCATCCGGACCCCGCCGTTTTATGGTCTCAAACAACTCGCGAAAGGCGTCTTCGGCGCCGACCACGGTCTTGATCCCAACCGGTTTTCCCGTGACGTCGCGAATATGGCACAGCATGTCGAGCAAGTGATCGAAGTTATCAATCTCTCTGTGGCGATTGGGCGAGATGCCGTCCTGGCCAACCTCAAGCCCTCGTATCGCGGCAATCTCTTTGGTCACTTTCTCGCCGGGAAGGATACCGCCCTTGCCCGGTTTCGCACCTTGGGCCAGTTTCAGTTCGAACATCCGAATTTGTTCGTGGGCTGCGATGCTCTTCAGCTTTTCGTCACTCAGACCACCCTTGTCATCTCGGACACCGAACTTTGCCGTGCCGATCTGATAAACCAAATCGCATCCACCTTCTAAGTGAAACGGAGACACGCCGCCTTCACCGGTATTCATCCAAACACCCGCCTCTTTGGCGCCCTTGGACAGCGCCTGCACGGCCGGCTTGGACAAGGCACCATAACTCATGCCGGAAATGTTAAAGATCGAAGGCGCAAGAAACGGTGTTCGGGCCGTTGGGCCAATCATCAAAGGCTCAGTCGAGGCAAATTCGTCATCCAAGGGTGGAAAGGGATCATTGGCAAATATCGGTGTGCCAACCACGTTCAGATTGCGGGTCGAGCCAAAGGCAACTGTATTGCTTATCCCCTCAGCAGACCGATTGACCCATTCGCGTTGCGCCCGATTGAACGGCAGCTCTTCGCGGTCCATTGCAAAGAAGTACTGACGAAAGAACTCACCTAACTCACTGAAAATATGACGGAAGCGCCCAATTAGGGGATAGTTTCGTCGAATTGCGTCACCGGTTTGCAACCGATCCACGATGAAAAAGCAGATGCCGATCAGGATTAAAATCCCGATGGTGACCACAAAGATCACACTTACAAATTGCACGGCATCAAAGGCACCTTCCATTGACATATTCATATACTTGCCTTTCTTTTGACGTGTATCAAAGCACCCTACGGCGATACCAATAGTGTGTGTCCGCTTGGGCGCCGCTGCAAGTCACATCGCAGCAAACTTTTCGGGAGGATAAAAATGAAGACCTTTTTATGGGCTGCTGGCCTTGCTTTGACCACCACGATTGCCGCTGCTGCGGACACTGCGGTGACGTATACGGTCGATCAGGATTTTGACGATGTTACTTTTGGGCTGGAAAGTGCCATCACGGACAAGGGCTTAGTGATTGATGCTGTCAGCCACGTCGGCGCCATGCTGGAACGCACTAAAGAAGATGTGGGCTCGGACGTCACCGTTTTTGAACGCGCCGAGGTCTATAGTTTCTGTTCTGCTACGATCTCGCGCAAAGTGATGGAAGTCGACCCCATGAACTTACAATTTTGTCCCTATGGCATTTTCGTGATGCAAAAACCGGGTGAGGACAGCACCACCATCGGGTATCGTGTGATGCCAGAGGGCGCCATGAAAGAGGTCGAAGCGATGCTGGACGAGATCGTCAAAGAGGCGATTGCTGAGTAAACGCTTTTGTCCCGTAAATGTGGGAAATGACCATTTTGTACAAAAGTTTTGAGGCGAATGCCCGTTTTGTACAAAGTGATTTGTTAAGGTATTGATGAAAAATCCACCAATAAACGGCGGGTTTTTTTGTTGAGTAAGACTCAGAACACGACATTCATCACGAACAAGGAAACGATCAGAAACAAGATTGTCATGACCCCGCCGTTCTTAATAAAGTCGGCCACTTTGTATCCTGCGGGCCCATAATCAGCGCGGTGACATGATATGTCGGAAACAAGAATGAACTCGACTTAAAAATCGCTGCGTTGAGCGCAAAGGTCGCCGGATCGCCCCCTTCTGCAAGCGCAATTGAAACGGCCAGCAGCACCAATAAGACAGTCGCCAATATGGCAACTCCGGCCTGAAGCGACCAGAGGGGCCAGCCTTCTAGAAGCGACAGGCGCTGTTCGGTGAAAAAGATCAGTGAGATCGAAATCACAAGGAAGAGCACCGCCATGCTGCAAGGTGCTGTGATTTCAGTTTGGAAAACTTCTGATACAAACAAAAATATGGACGGTGAAAGCCAGCACGTCAAGTACCACTGACATTTCAAAAGTGAGGCTAATGGGCCCCAATTTGCGCGCTCTTCCTTTTTGATCATCAACATTAATGATGATCTTGCGCCATAAATGGGCTCGTTCGATTGCATTCTTGGGGGACGGCGAGACTGTCGCCAGTCCTGTTGCCATTGGGTCAAGAGACGGAAGTTGCGCCAATCTCTGGGAAATATATTTCGGGTGCGCGCGACTGGATGTTTGGTAGACTATAGGTCGTCGTTTCAGTAAACCTAGGCTCAACATCTAAGCACGCGAACACCCGAAAGACCGGGCTTTCGCCAGATAGGGCAAGTTGAGATATGAGCGTCGAACAAGAAGTCGGACACGCCGCACCGCGTTGGTTTGTCCCGCCAGGAGAACATGATCATTTTGCCGTTGTCGCAATCGTCTTTTTGATCGGGGCAATTTACGGGTTGGTCTATCTGTATGCAGCCTTTGATCGTTGGGCAGAGCATCAGGCGCATGGCACACCTTTGGCAAAGACAATCCCAACGATGTTGGCCATTGCCCTACTTTATGAGCTTTTCCCACTAAGCCATTTCCATATTTTGCTGCCCCTGAGTGCGCTGTTGATAGCACTGATGGCGGACTGGACTCGATTCCATCTGAATTTCAAAACCGACATCATCAGCGTCGAAGAGCCCGCCGAAGTTGAAAAACCTGTTGAAGTTGAGCCGGAGCAAAAACCAAGTGTTTGAATTACTTTTTACGTCGTTCCCGGTAATCATCCGTTACTTTCAACTCAAACGCCGCGGTGAGGCGATGACCGTCTGGAATATGAAAACTGCCGTTTTTATGTGGGCCGTTCTAGCGTTCTCCCTTTTTCTCTCGATTTTTTACTTTCACCCAAAAACCTATGCAGGGGTTTTGCCGTTCCGCACTGTGTCGGTCGTGGCCCAAACAACCGGCCCCGTCACCGAGGTTGCGGTGATCAATGGACAAGCCGTCAAAGCTGGCGATCTGTTGTTTCGGATCGAAAACAGCGCCCAGAAAGCAGCGCTAGCGCAAGCCAAGGCCGCACTTGACCTGATTAAAGCCGATCAGGCCAAGGCCAAAGACTCTGAAATTGTGGCGCAATCTGCTGTCGACGAGGCCGAGGCCCTGTTGAGAAAATATCGTGACGATCTTGTAGACGCCGAAACGCTTTTGCAACGCGGTGCCGGACGGGCGGACGATGTGTTGAACCTACAAACGTCAGTGGCCGCCACCGAGGCCGAGTTGCGCGCAGCTGAGGCGCAACTGCACTTGGCTCGGATTGACATGAACGAGACGCTACCTGCCCAGCTTAAATCTGCCGAAACAGCCATCGCCGTAGCGCAGGTCGCGCTTGATTTCACGGTGGTTCGGAGCCTTACAGATGGTGATGTGACACAGCTTTCTCTGAGTGTCGGTAGCCCGGCGACCACGCTCATTCTAAGACCCGCAATGCTTATCATTCCAGACCGACCAGAAGATATCCCGATGCGCATTACAGCCGGTTTCTCACAGGTCGCGCGCAGCACAATCTACGAAGGAATGCCCGCAGAAATCGCTTGTGAAACCAATGCCAACCTTGGTTTCCGAAACTCGGTTATGCCTGCGCATGTCCTTAGGGTTCAGCCCGCGATTTCCACCGGACAGGTTGTTCCGGACCCGATGTTGCTGGACATGGGCGCCGCAACCGCGCGGGGTACAGTGCTGGTGTTTCTAGAGCTGGTTTACAAAGAGCATGAAGCCATGATGTTGGATGGGTCGGGCTGTATTGTGCAGACCTATACCAACAACATAGACGGCACCGTGGGGCATATCATCGGAGCTACGGGGATGATCAAGGCAGCCGGGCTTCGATTGAAAGTCCTCGGCTCAATTTTAACGGGTGTTGGGTTGATGGGGGGCGGTGGCCACTGAACGAGCGGAAAAGCTTGGTGATGCAGAGTTGAGTTTTGAAAAGTCAGACGTCAACAATGCGGACGAAGCGGCCTGATGCGCTTGCAGTTAAAACCTCCAAGACTATGTAGCGAATTCGGCACTTGCGCTTTGGCGATGTAGCACATTTTCCTCAAAGCGGTCGTTCGACACAGGTCAGTAGGCCAAGATCAAAACCGGAAGTCCCCAGCACTGCATTTGGCCAGTCTTTGCCTCTTGAAACATCACAACAAAGGCGCAAATTTGACGGATTTGTCTCAACTTTGTAAGTTATCCATCCCTTAAAAAGTGGATCAAATGGCTGAGTTTAGCGCGTTCAACATCGACACGGGTGAAACCTTTATCCGGGCATTGCCCGGAGAAGACCTGTCGGGCTGGCTTCTGATTAGTTACGGGCTCAAAACCGCCATTTGCCGCAAAAGCAAAAAGCCCCGCGCGCAAACACGGGGCTTTTGAGTGTTAAACCGTTTTTAGTGCACGACGGCATCATCCGGCTTGGGACGATCCGAAGTGCCGACACGGTCGCCGATAATCAGACCATCGGTGCCCGCCGACACAGGGACGGTATCGCCGTCCTTGATGTCTCCGGCCAAGAGCCCTTCGGCCAGCGGGTTTTGTAAGGCCCGTTGGATCACCCGCTTCAGGGGGCGTGCCCCAAACACCGGATCATAGCCTTCGTCCGCAAGCCATTTCTTGGCGTCCTCGTCCAGTTCCAGACCAATCTTGCGACCTGCAAGGCGCTCTTTTAGAAGACCAAGCTGGATATCGACGATACCATCCATATCAACGCGGGCCAGACGATCAAAGATGATGGTCTCGTCCAGTCGGTTCAGGAACTCGGGACGGAAATGGGCGCGCACGGCGTCATTTACATCGCGGCGTGCATCCGATGCATCCGCGCCTTCAGGCAATTGCGACAAGGCCTGTGCCCCTAGGTTCGACGTGAGGATAATCAGCGTCTGTTTAAAGTCCACTGTCCGGCCCTGACCGTCGGTCAGCACACCATCGTCGAGCACTTGCAAGAGCACGTTGAACACATCGGGGTGTGCTTTTTCGACCTCGTCAAACAACACCACCTGATACGGGCGACGCCGCACGGCTTCGGTCAAAACACCGCCTTCATCATATCCGACATAGCCGGGAGGCGCCCCGATCAAGCGCGCGACCGAATGCTTCTCCATGAATTCAGACATATCCACACGCACCATGGCGTTGTCGTCGTCAAACAAGAACTCGGCCACAGCTTTGGTTAGCTCGGTTTTACCCACTCCTGTTGGCCCAAGGAACAGGAACGATCCCAACGGGCGGCTTTCGTCATTCAGGCCTGCACGGGCACGGCGCACAGCGTTGGACACGGCGGTCACAGCGCTGTTCTGACCAATCACACGCGCATGCAGATCGTCTTCCATCCGCAGGAGTTTCTCGCGTTCGCCTTCAAGCATTTTCGACGTTGGGATGCCTGTCCAGCGTTCCACAACCAGCGCGATTTGCTCGGGGCGTACGGCCTCTTCGACCACCATGTCGGCACCGGCCTTTTCGGCCTCTTCCAACTTGGTCTCAAGCTCTGGAATGACGCCATAAGACAGCTCGCCCGCCTTGGCGAGGTTGCCTTCACGTTTGGCGATATCCAGCTCGGCACGGGCGTGATCCAGTTGCTCTTTGAGATCCCGCGCCACTGCCAGTTTGTCACGACCAGCCTGCCACTGCGCCGTCTTTTCAGACGATTTTTCCTGCAGGTCTGCCAGATCCTTTTGCAAGGTCTCCAGACGATCCTTAGAGGCGGCATCATCTTCGAGTTTCAGCGCTTCTTCTTCGATCTGCAATTGCAGGATTTGACGGTCGAGCGCGTCGAGTTCTTCGGGTTTGCTGTCCACTTCCATACGCAGACGCGATGCGGCCTCGTCCACCAAATCGATGGCTTTGTCCGGCAAGAAACGATCTGTGATGTAACGGTGCGACAAGGTCGAAGCCGCGACCAAGGCACTGTCGGAAATCCGCACACCATGGTGGAGTTCGTATTTTTCCTTAATGCCGCGCAGGATCGAAATGGTGTCTTCAACCGTGGGTTCTTCGATCACCACAGGCTGAAAACGACGGGCAAGTGCCGCGTCTTTTTCCACGTACTTGCGATACTCATCCAGTGTCGTGGCACCGATACAGTGCAGCTCACCGCGCGCCAGAGCCGGTTTGATGAGGTTGGCGGCATCCATGGCGCCTTCGGATTTACCCGCGCCGACCAGCGTGTGCATTTCGTCGATAAACAGCAGGATTTCACCGGCGGCCTCGGTGACCTCGGTCAGAACCGCCTTAAGGCGTTCTTCGAATTCACCGCGATATTTCGCACCAGCAATCAACGCACCCATATCAAGCGCCATCAGTTTCTTGTTGCGCAAGCTTTCCGGTACATCGCCGTTGACGATGCGCAGCGCCATACCTTCGGCAATGGCGGTTTTACCCACGCCGGGTTCACCAATCAGAACGGGGTTGTTTTTGGTGCGGCGCGACAGAACCTGCATGGCACGGCGAATTTCATCATCGCGGCCAATGATTGGGTCAATTTTGCCTTCGCTTGCGGCCTCGGTGAGATCGCGCGCGTATTTCTTGAGCGCGTCATAGCCTTCCTCGGCAGAAGCACTGTCGGCTGTGCGACCTTTGCGGATATCATTGATCGCCGCATTCAATGCTTGTGCGTTCACGGCACCCGCGGTCAGGACGTCTTTGGCTTTGGATTTCACCATGACCAGCGCCATGAGAATGCGTTCAACCGGTACAAAGCTGTCGCCGGCTTTCTTTGCGATGGTTTCAGCCTCGGCCAACACTTTGCCAGTGGCATTGTCCAAATAGACTTGGCTGGCATCACCGCTGACTTTGGGAAGTTTGTTAACGGCCGCATCCACGCCCTCGCGCACGCGTTCGGGCGCGCCACCGGCACGTTGTATCAGGTTGGCAGCCAACCCTTGGTCATCATCCATCAATGCTTTGAGTATGTGTTCGGGGGCCATCCGCTGATGGCTTTCGCGCATTGCGATTGTTTGAGCCGCTTGAACAAAGCCGCGCGACCGTTCCGTGAACTTACTTAGGTCCATGGGTATTCTCCTTTTTAAAGCGCCCGGAAGTATCAGTGCCCGCTAAGCGGCACACCTGTGTTTGGGCCTCAAATGAAATGTGGCAACTGGACCTTAAGCATTCAAGGATATAGATTAAAAAAGGCCCCTTTTTTGGTCTCAATTTGCCGCATTTTTTAGGCAATCTTCTCGGGCATTGAGGCAGTTTGATGCGTAAATAGTGAGAGAAACCATGTATGTTACTGATATTGAGATCACAGAAATCTCTGAGGATCAGAGTCTTACGGCCACCTGTGGCAGCGTAGTGTTCACGTCATACGAGCGTCAGATTCAACTGTTGTGCAACGTTGGGGAAAACGAAATCAAAAACCCCTTGAAGCGTCGCATCAGTTTGATCCGTGACGGTTTGCGACAGCTAAACCGTATGCCGGAATTTTGCGCAGGCCGTAGCGAAGTGACTTTTGGACCTGGATTGATTCCTGAAGGCGCGCTTTAACCGCTAAGGCTGGACAACCGCGCCTGTCGGTTTCAAAGTGTTGGTATGTCCACACTTGCAAATATCCGTGCGCGCTCGACCTGGCGTGACATTATCGAAGGTCAGTTCCAGCATCTGGGGCTGATTATCTTGCTGACAGCCGGGGCCTGTTCCTTGATGGAACCTTCGCCCAACGGAACCCGACTTTTGGGGCTTGAAAGCTGGCAATGGGCCGTGTTGTCCATGTGGCTGGCGGTGACTCATCAGGTCATTGTCGCCATTATTTTCCGACTGCAACTGCACTGCAATCTGGTCACTCGGATGCACGGTGAAAACGACATCAAAACTTGGACCATCATTTTCCTGCCCTTTCTTGCGGTGCGTCCTATTGCTGTCATCATGGCGGGATCGGCTGATGATGTGCCAATTGGTCTGCCTTGGAGCATCGAGTGGACTGTCGGAACTGTTCTTGTCGCATTGGCCATTGTAACGATGCATTCCGTCCTTAAGCATTTCACCATCCGCCGCGCTGTGGGCGGGGATCATTTCCGGGATGAAATCGCTGCGATGCCAATGGTGAAAGAAGGCGTGTTCAAATACACGGACAACGCCATGTATGGCGTGGTTTTTCTGGGCCTTTGGGGCATTGCCCTGTTGTTTGACAGCTGGAACGCGCTGGTGTTGGCCCTGTTTCAGCAAACCTATATCTGGGTGCATATGTATTGCACTGAAAAGCCGGATATGGAGTGGATATATGGTTCGAGAACATAGAGTTAGTATTTGAGGGCACTTCTCGTTCCCCCAATCATCCTCCCATTTACTTGTTGAGTTCCCGATACTGTCTAGAACTGGCGTGCGAGCAGCGCTTCTGGGTTACTGAAGGCTTCCGCTCGACTTGCGTCTGTGATCTGTTTCAAGACGCCCAAATACGCAGCTTCGGGCCCTTTGGGCCAGTAACCTTGCATAAAGTACGAGGTCATTGCGATGATTGGTATCAATAATTGAGGTAATGGCTCTGAATGACCGGCTCGGGGGGACCTTTACGAGGCTGCTTTTGAACCATGTAAAAAAGGAATTGAGGCTTGGAATACCGATGCTCGGCTCCGCGATTTACATTCCTGGGATCCTCAATCTCACGTAGCTCGTCGTTCCCCTGACGTACGAATGTCCAACAGCCAAGCATCTTGTAATCAAGGCTCTCTACCCAATAAGACCAAGGGATATCCGGCCCCACCTGATAAAACCCGTGGCCAAACCACCCATCCGTACCGACACAAGAAATGAAAATGCCCTGGTCCTGCAACATTGCGTCTACATTACGAAAGGATTGTGCGATATCAAATACATGCTCGGTCGTACCACCATCATAGATCAGGTCGAATTTGCCCTTTAGGTCCTTGCTCACCGGCTTGGACAGATCTTGGATGTACTCCGCGCCTTCGATATCCGAAAAATCGAGACTTTCGAGCTTTGGCCATCCAATCGTGTTAAGGTAGGCCTCACAAAACCCGTCTTCCTGAAACAAGTCCTCGCGCGAAGCCTGTATCCCGATCCGACCAAGCTTTCTGATCAATTTGGGGGTCCAGCCCGGGGGACTGAAGTGCATTTTCTGACGACCGAGCATAATCCCCTGCCTGCAGTCTTTTACAAGTGGAGCGACCCGTGCCATCTGGATGGCAATGTTTATGCTTATGCCCAAAACACGATCCTTTTACTTTCAGATTGGTATCTAAATGTGCCGTCGAAGTTTGCGTACGTGATCAAGCCAGTCAACGCTGGCAGTATCAAAAAGCAAAGAAGCCCGATGATCCAGAGTTTTTTGTTGGTCATTGCACCCTCCGTTCAATCTTTTTTGCAAGGATCCGACAAGGCATCAAAAATGTGTCTTTGCTCAAAGCGTCATTGCAAGAGCCGGTGAACACCCAAAGTGTAATGGCAGGAGCGGCTTGCGAGGAGCAGACAAAAACTTGTTAAATCCAGCCAAAGTATTCAGCCCAAGCCAACATTACCCACTCTGCCTACGCTGCATCTTTGTCATCACGTAGTGGGCGGGGGTCAGTTCGAGTAGAGCTGCACGCCATCGGAGTTTCTTTCGGTGTTCAGCCGGGGTCGCGGGCGCTTAGAACCGCTTATCTATTGCTAGCAGAGGCTTGCGGGGGTTGGGTGTGGCCTCCATATACCATTTAACTCTGTAAGTGAGCGTTATGTAATAACGTTCTATTTCACATATGTGTTTTTTTTGGAGGGCTTTGGTACCCATTCGCACCGTTGGTGGGTTTGTCGGGCAGGAGAAGATGCTAGACCCTTTGGCGCTCCCATTGCCTGGTGATCCCGTTCCACAACTTCCGGTTATGCCCGTATCTGTCCCACTCGCTCAGGGCGTCCCACTCTTCTGGACCCACCAGCCGCCCCGTCCAGGTCTTAATGCGGCCAGTGAAGGTAGGTGTCGGGGTGGTTGTTTGAGGCAGTGCGATGGGCGGGCTTCTGTCACCCGGGACGCCCCGCCCATCATATGGGCCACAGCCAGCATCAAGGGGAGCTGCCCCTACCCCCTGTCGTGAAGGTTTGAGGGACGTTTTCTCCTCTTCACGATCAAGCTTGTTTTTTCTGTGTGCGCTTGGCACCCGGCGACTTCTGCGACACTGCGACTTTTTACGCCTGTTTGGGCCTCTATGTGTTGCACTGAAAAGCCGGATATGGAGTGGATTACGGCAACCGCTGAGGCTTGCCCGGCGGGCGTTGTCCCGTTAGACAGCCCAAGAATCCAGCCGGAGAGTATCATGACCGCAGATGACCGCCTGATCGTCGCCCTAGACGTGCCCAACGCCCTTGAGGGGCTAAAGCTGGCCGAAACCATTGGCGACGCCGTTTCGTTCTATAAGATCGGGCTGGGGATGTTGACCGGAGGTGGCATGGCCTTGGCCAACGAGCTGAAGTCCGAACACGGGAAGCGCATTTTTCTGGACATGAAGCTGTTTGATATCGGCGCAACGGTTGAGGCCGCGGTGCGAGGGTTGGCGCAGTTCGATCTGGATTTTCTTACAGTGCACGGCGATCCATATGTGGTGAAAGCCGCCAAGGAAGGGGCCGCTGGCAAGGATATGAAAATTCTGGGCGTCACCATTCTGACGTCGTTGGATCGGGTGGATCTGGATGGCGCATTGATCAAGCCCGGGGACATCAAGGATTTGGTACAAGAACGTGCCGGTCGTGCGTTTGAAGCGGGTGCCGACGGTGTGATTGCGTCACCACAAGAAGCTGCATTAATCCGCGCCCTGCCCGAGGCCAAAGGCCGCTTGATCGTGACACCGGGTGTGCGCCCAGCGGGTGCTGCATTGGGGGATCAAAAACGTGTGGCCACGCCGGCAAGCGCGATCGCGGATGGGGCTGACCATATCGTTGTAGGCCGTCCGGTTTGGCAAAGTGAAAGCCCGCGCGCTGCAGCAGAAGCCATCGTCGCGGAACTGGCCACGATTTAATCGGACGCGGCACCCCGAACAGCGAAAAGGGAGACGGGCTTGTTCTTGCCTTGCAGCACGACGTCTCCCAACGCCACAATTTCCGGGTCCGCAGCGATCGCCGCACTATTCAGATAATCGCCGGAAGCTAAAATCTCTTCTTTATAGGCTTTGGTCATTTGCTCAATCCGAGCCGTCGTATTCATTGTGTCGCCAACAAATGTGATCTCACGCTTGTAATCGCCAATCTCGCCCGTGATGACCGGTCCAGCGTGAAGCGCCATGCGAAACCCCAAGTTGACCTCATATTCTGATTTTACGCCAGGTCTTGCGGCCGCAATAGTTTCTGAAATCTCGCGCGCACATGCGAGCGCTCTGGCGTTGGCCTCTGCATCTGCGGTTTTCCATGTGACAATCACTTCATCTCCTACATAGCGATAGATCTCACCGCCATGACGTAAAATGGGTGTCGTGATATCGAAAATGCATTGGTTCAATAGGCTGATAAAACGTGCGCTGCCAAGTTGTTCCGCAATCGCAGTCGACCCAATCATGTCTACAAATAGAAAAATCCGGTTTTCTTCCCGAGGGCGGTGGTAGTGGCCGATCAGCAAATTGAAGAGAACGTTTTGCCCCAGAAGCTGGTTTATCACCAAAACGAAGTTCAGAGTGAGGGATATGGCAACGGAGAACAGAAAAGTTCTTAACAGGGCCGCGTCAAAGGCCAACGGCTCAAAAAACGCCAAGCGCGTCAGAACCTCTCCGACCAGAATGGCGATGGCATACCACGCCGTCCTGACAACAGAGAGCACCCAAAGCGGGCTTTCTCTGAGCGGGCGGCCGTATGATCCACGCAAATAAAGAACTTCAAACAAGACAATCGGTGTTGCAATGGCTGCACCTGTAAAGGCTCCGCGAAAGAAACCGGACACGGGATCCACTGAAACCAAAAAGCCAAATGGACCGCTGACCAAAGTAGAAATGGCGATAAGCAATAGGCAAAGCTTAGTTGTTGACCTAGCCGTGTTCAGAGCTCTCACCATGTGTAGAAAAATTCCTGTAAATTCAGTAAATCAAATCCGGATCACGGTGCGACAACCGGATGACCCAATTGAGAATTTCTATAGCTCGCGAACCAATCAACGTTAAGCCCAATTGGCGTGCAACTCCGAAGAGAATCCATTTAGTAATCCATTTATTCCACACAAAGTCAGCTACTTACCAATCTATTCGGCGAAACGTCGCATCGCCTCTGTCTGCAAGAAAGGATCGTTCTCACACTGCGAAATCTCGTGTTGTCCCGATCATCAAATGCTATACTCCTACCCGAACCACCCCATTTTGAGGCCCTTATGCCAGCGCTGTGCCGCGATTGCTTGACCCAATTTGATGCTGCAGGACGTTGTCCGTCCTGTGGGTCGTTACGTGTCGTGCGCCATCCTGAACTGTTTGATCTGAGCATTGCCCATATGGATTGCGATGCATTCTACGCCAGTGTTGAAAAGCGTGACAATCCCGACTTGCGCGACAAGCCTGTTATTATTGGCGGCGGCAAGCGCGGTGTGGTGTCTACGGCCTGTTACATCGCCCGCATTCGTGGTGTGCGTTCGGCCATGCCGATGTTTCAAGCCCTCAAGCTGTGTCCTGATGGTGTGGTGATCAAGCCTCGGATGTCGGTGTATGTAGAAGCCTCGCGCGAAATTCGCAAAATGATGGATGCGTTGACGCCGGATGTGGAGCCTTTGTCGCTGGACGAGGCCTTTATGGACCTTGGCGGCACGACCAAACTGCACGGAGCCCCCCCGGCGGTAATGTTGGCGCGGTTGGTGAAGCGTATGAAAGATGAATTGGGCCTGACTGGATCTATCGGTCTTTCGCACAACAAATTCTTGGCCAAAGTGGCGTCTGATCTTGAAAAACCGCGGGGGTTTTCGGTGATCGGAGAGGCCGAGACATCCGCGTTCCTTCACGACAAACCCGTGCGATTGATCTGGGGCATTGGACCGGTCGCGCAGACATCCTTGGACAAGGCTGGCATTCACACCTTTAGCGATCTGTTGCGATGGGAGCAGGACGATCTAACCGCCCGGTTCGGATCAATGGGGTATCGGTTGTGGCATTTGGCGCGCGGGCAGGATCGGCGCAAAGTATCGGCCAACGCGCCGGTTAAGAGCATCAGCAAGGAAACCACATTTTTTGAAGATACGGGCAGTACGGACATTCTGGATGGGCACATCTGGCGTCTTTCTGAACAGGTCTCGGATCGCGCCAAAGCAAAATCCAAAGCCGGTCGCGTTGTCACGCTCAAGCTGAAGCGGGCCAATCACAGCCTAATCTCTCGCCGGTTGGCCCTGCGTGATGCCACCCAGATGGCCGATACAATTTATCAAACAGCGCGAGGCCTGTTCGATCAGGTGGGCGATCAAGGGCCTTATCGTCTGTTGGGTGTGGGACTGGCAGATCTGGTGGCGGAAGACATTGCTGATTTATCTGGTGATCTTCTGGACCCGCAAGCCGCACAACGCCGCAAGGCAGAACGTGCCTCTGATGAAATTCGGGGGAAATTCGGAGCGGACGCAATCCTGAAGGGCCGCGCGATGCGCTAGGGTTATTCAGCGGCCATGCTTTGGCGCGGCACACCGATATCGACAATGCGCCCAATGACCCTGTTCAACATCTGCTGAAATTCTTCGAAGTCCGGGCGCAATTCTATCCGGGCCTCGTCCATATAAAGCGAGCGATCAATCTCGATTTGGATGGCATGTTGTTTGCGCGCGGGCCGCCCATAGTGCTGGGTGACATAGGCCCCCGCAAAGGGTGTGTTGCGCGACACGCGCAGTCCTTCTGACGCGAATGCGGATTCAATTTCCTCGACCATGTCGGATTCGGCCGAAGCGCCAAAGCGATCCCCCAAAACCACTTCGGGACGGGACGCACCTGTGCGCGCGACCGCGTCCAAAGCCTCGTGCGGCATAGAATGACAATCAATCAAAATGACCCTGCCAAACGTCGCACGGGTCTCGTCCAGTAGTGATTGCAGCCTTGTGTGGTAGGGGCGCCAGTACGTCTCGATCCGCTGATTGGCTTCTTCAAGCGCCATCTTGCCATAATAAATTGCGCGTCCGTTGGCCACCACTCGGGGGATCACCCCAAGTCCAGAGGCCACCCGTGGATTGGTTGGCGCACGACGCACGCCCTGAATAAGCGCAGGGTCGAGTTCGTCGGGCGAGCGGTTCAGATCAAGTAGTGCGCGCGGCGCTGTCGCTACAAGAAAAGGAGAGCCAAAATGCGGCGCAGATTCGAACAGCTGATCCACAAATGCATCTTCTGAACTGCGAATCGTATGGGCGTTCAAAAGCGTGCGTCGCAAGAACCATTCGGGGTAATCACAGCCGCTGTGAGGCGAGGCAAAAACCACCGATGAGGTCTGGCTCGCGGGGCGCAGCAAGGAATAGGCTTGTTTGGGCATATGCTCTCCTGAATACATTAACTATAGTCTGAAAAATATCGTTGCTGAAAGCCCTTGAACCCTACGGCGACTCCTTTTATAGACGCCGCTACAGGCGCGGATTTTCGCGCCCCCTTTTGTTGGGGGTGAGGAATCCAGTCAGTTTCATGGGCGATTAGCTCAGCGGTAGAGCACTTCGTTGACATCGAAGGGGTCACAAGTTCGATCCTTGTATCGCCCACCATGAATTCATTGCCCCGGCAACGGGGTGCACGTTAACCCGGCGCATGTCGCGCCCGTAAGAGGAGAAGACCCATGAAGGTCAAGAACTCGCTCCGCTCGCTTAAGCAGCGTCATCGCGACTGCCGTGTTGTTCGTCGCAAAGGCCGTGTCTACGTCATCAACAAGACGCAGCCACGCTTTAAAGCACGTCAGGGCTAAGCCCCGACACATAGCTTTATTCTGAAAAGGCCGCCTTTTGGGCGGCTTTTTCTATTTGGGGATGTGAAAACGCGGCAGGACTGTTCTGGGCTTAGTCAAGGGTGCTTGGGGCGTGGCATTCTTGAAGGCACGCAATGAATTCCAAAGTCTTGCGATCTGGTTCAGGCTTTTTGCGCGTGATGGCCGCAAAGGTGCTGGAATAGGCGGTCTCGTCTGGTGCGAGTGGTCGCACAGTTCCCTTGCGCAAAAAGGTTTCAGCAACATGATCCGCAAGAAACCCCAGATAGCGGCCAGATTGGATCAGCAGTGACAGAGCCTCTTCTTCCTGTACGCGCGCCGATCGGGTGATACCAAGGCTTTGACCCGCTGTCATATTGGGCGAGTTAAACCCGTAACCTGCGTATTTGTGCTCTGCGAGATTCAACTCGCGCGCGGTGCGTCCGGTCGGAGCATCAAACAAAGGATGCCCTTCGCCGCAATACAACGTCATACGCTCAACATAGAGCGGTGTGTATGTGAGCAGCGAAGATTGGCGATGAACAGAGACAATCGCCACATCCAAGGTGCCGTCCGTGACGCGCGCCTCGAGGGCGCTGGGCGGATCAAGCGCAATTTCCAAAGCCACATCCGGGGCAATGTCGTCAAATTTTTGAATGGCCTTATGGATGTGGGCATCAGGGTTGGTGCTGGATTGATCAAACAACCCTATCCGCAATGTGCCAGTCAAATTGGCATGGATGCTGTCGAGTTCCGACTGAAATCCGTCAATAGACAAAAGCAGTTTGCGTGCTGCGACCAGAACCTGCTGACCTTCGGCGGTCAGAGAAAAGCCAGACGGCCCGCGGTTACACAGTTTTAACCCGATACGTAGTTCTAGATCGGAGATGTGTTTTGATATGGTGGAGCGCCCAATGTTCAATTCAAGCTCTGAAGCGGCGAATCCTCCACATTCTGTGACGGTAATGAAGATACGCACAAGGCGAATATCGACATTACTAAGACTTCGAATGAGTGCACGCTTGGCCATCTAAGGTTTCCATTTTGTGAAACTATACGCCGAAAGGTTTCTGGTTATCAAACAATCTATCGGCATTATTGTGATCCGTTAAGGTCGCATTGCGCGCTCAAACAAAACAGGGAAAAAAATGTCAATGAAACCACCATTATCGGATCTACCGATTAAGACCGCGGATAGCGGTTTTTATCGTGGGTTCAGTGTCAACGTAACCGTCATCAGTAAGATCATCATCAGCCTGCTGGTGGTATGGTGTATTGTGTGGCCAACTCAGGCTGGCAACGTACTGGGTAGCTGGAACGCAGCCATTCTATCGCAATTTGCGGCTTGGTATATCTGGGTTGTGACAGCCTTTGTGATCGTCTGTATCGGTCTCGCACTTTGGCCTACGGCCGGGCGCATGAACCTTGGCGCGGATGGCGAAAAGCCTGAGTTCTCGAATTTCTCATGGTTCTCGATGATGTTCGGTGCTGGTATCGGTGTTGGCATGCTGACTTGGGCTGTTGCAGAACCAGTTGCGCACTTCAACAACAACCCTTCGGTTATCGAAGGTGTCACCACATCGCTTGACTCAAACAACGTCCGCACAGCCTATATTTGGTCATACCTGCATTGGGGCCTGGGCGCTTGGGCGTGTTATGCTATCGCCGGTCTGTCGCTTGCGTTCTTCAGCTATCGCCGTGGTTTGCCACTGACGATCCGCTCTTCGCTTACACCCCTTTTCGGAAAATCGCTGTCTGGTAACACTGGACACCTGATTGACATCGTCGCAGTTGTGGCAACCATTTTGGGTGTGGCACAAACGCTTGGGTTTGGTGTGGAGCAGTTTGTTGCGGGTCTAACCCGGATTGGTATCGGCGGACTTGCATTGGAAGATGGCTCGGCAACAACCGTAGGCATCATCGTCGCTTTGGCTGTTATTATGGGGGCCTCGACGCTGTCGGCGCTGTCTGGTGTTGGCAAAGGCATTAAGTGGCTGTCGAACATCAATATGGTTCTCTCGATTTTCCTTCTGGGCTTTTTCATCATCTTCGGGGCGACCTGGTTTGGTGCCATGGCCTTCTTCGTCGGTATTTGGGATTACCTGATCGCACTGCCTTGGTTGAGCTTTAACGTCTACACATCTGATGGCGTAGAAGGCTCTACATCCTTCCTGCTGACACAGTGGCAGGGCTGGTGGCCGGTATTCTACTGGGCTTGGTGGATTGCATTTGCGCCCTTCGTTGGCCTGTTCTTGGCACGTATTTCGCGTGGCCGGACCATTCGCGAGTTCGTTTTGGGCGCCATGATCGTGCCTTCGCTGATGTGCTTTGTTTGGTTCGCTTGGGCCGGTGGTACAGCGATTGATCTGGAACTCAATGGTGGCGCAGGTGGCTTGATCCTGGATGCGGCCAATGGCGACAAGATCTTTGCGATGACTGAGTTCATGCTATCACCCATTGCGGATGCATTGGCATGGGCTATGGCGGTTCTGATCGTTGTTCTGCTGATGACGTTCCTTGTCACCTCGGCTGACTCGGCTGTGTTGATCGTGAACACCATCAACGCGGCTGGTGACGAAGGTCCCAAAGCGCGTCCTCACATCCTGTTCTGGGGTGCTGCTCTGGCCTTTGTGGTTGGTGGCTTGCTGATCTCAGGAGGGACCGGGGCCATTCAAACCGCTATGGTGATCGGGGCTTTGCCGTTCTCTGTTGTGATGGCCTTGATGTGTGTCGCATTGATCAAAGCGATCTGGAACGACGGTCGCCGCGAAGCGAGTGGTGTGGCCACCACAATCGATCCGGAGACATCCTCGATGCCAGCGGAATAATCCCGCATAAAGAAACTCAAAAGGCCCCGGCGATGATCCGGGGCCTTTTTCAATTTGGAGACATTTTGGCGTTTGTCACAAGGAGTCTAGCAACACCGCCAACACATCACACAACAGACAGGCATGCACATTTTGCCAAGTGGCTGATGCTCAGAGATGTGCTTCCGTGAATCAAAGCTCCCACGCTGCCTAATCCGCGACGTCCCGAGACAATCAGATCAGCCCCACATTTTTCTGCATAGGCTGTAATCTCGTGACCCGGATCACCATGCAGTACATGCGCGTGATGAACGTCCTGCCCCATCTTCTTGCCGATCTCTGCGCCACGCTTCAGAAGCTTTTCACCGGCTTTTTCGACCTCATCATGATCTGGCATCGTTGTTGCAGTGTGGTATCCCGCAACTGCCCCCATTGCGAAGGCAACCGTCTGGGGCTGTGGTACATGAAGCAAGTGAATTTCAGAGCTGTATTTTTGCGCCAAATCACAAGCTAGCTTTACCGCGTTTTCCGAGGTTTCAGATCCATCAATACCGACAACAATTTTGCTAAACATGTGTTTTTCCTTCTGTTGACTAAGACGGGGATATTTTAGCAAAACTTGGGGTTTTTGGCGTTGCGCTGAGTCATTGTTGCCCAATTACACAGCTTTCGGCGGTTTGAGATAGAGTTCAAACTAACCATAAAAATGCAAACTGCCCCAGCGAATTTTTCATTCGCTAGGGCAGTTTAAAGAATTGGATTTTGTGGCGTTTAGCCATCCATTTGCTGACCAGGCGTGGAGCGCGAAATCTCGACTTCTTCGTCGCTCATGCCTTCGGGGATACCTTCAAACAGCGGCGTTGAAAGATAGCGTTCGCCGGTGTCGGGCAACATCACCAGAATGTTTGCACCATCGGGCGCATCTTTGGCAATTTCCATAGCGGCAGCAAAGGTGGCCCCGGCAGAAATACCTGTGAATATCCCTTCTTCCGCCGCGAGGCGGCGAGACCATGTGATACCGTCAGGACCGGAAACTTTGAGCAGGGCGTCATGGAAACCTTTGTCCAAAGCTTCTTGCAAGACGTAGGGAATGAAATCCGGGGTCCAGCCCTGAATGGGGTGCGGCTCAAACGCTGGGTGGCTTTCGGTGGTTTGATGGGCATCGTTACGGGTGTTGGTATAGCCCGAAGACACGATGGCCGAATTTGCCGGCTCGGCCAGAATAATTTTGGTATCGGGGCTTTCGGCCCGCAGCACACGACCGACACCTGTGACAGTGCCTCCGGTGCCATAACCCGTGACCCAATAGTCCAGTTTCGCACCTCCAAAATCGCCAAGAATTTCGCGCGCTGTGGTGTGTTCGTGCATGTCCGCATTGTCAGCGGTTTCAAACTGGCTCGCCAGAAACCAGCCATTTTTCTCGGCCAGATCGATGGCCTTGGTGTACATACCAAAACCCTTAAGGCCCTTTGGAGTGAGCACCACCTTGGCGCCGAGGAACCGCATCAGGCGACGACGTTCAACCGAGAAGGCCTCGGACATAGTGATAACCAGTGGATAGCCTTTGGCAGCGCACACCATGGCCAAACCGATACCGGTGTTACCAGAAGTGGCTTCGACCACGGTTTGGCCGGGTTTCAGTCGGCCATCACGTTCGGCGGCCTCAATAATGTTCAGTGCCAAACGGTCTTTGACCGAGCCCGCCGGGTTTGCGGCCTCAAATTTCACATAGACGTTCACATGCGCAGGGGCGATGCGATTGATCCGAATAGTCGGGGTGTTACCGATGGTATCCAGCACGCTGTCGTACCGCACGCCACGCCCGTTGGTTTTTCTAATCGTCATAATATGGTCCTTTCAAAACTTGAAACGAGCTTGTCCGTTCAAACTGATTCTGACTTTGAGGCTCAGGAAACCAGCAAATTCGCGGAAACAACAGCGGGTAAAACAAAAGCAAGAACGCCCTTCCCCACCAAACCTTGCAACCAGAATTATGGCACAAAAAAACCTGCGCCGACAGAACGGCACAGGCTTTCAATTCAATCATAGGTCTCGATTAGTCGTACTTGCGCCGATCATCGATAACGATGCCGTCTTTCGGCAGGCTGCCGAGCGGCACAATTTCAATCTTGCCGCGTAGCTTGAGGGTTTCTGAAACTGACTTGGCAAAAACGTCAGCGTCACCACCGTCCGCCTCAATTTGCACAGCCAATGCGTCCATCTCACCATCACGGGTGACAATCAAACGTGCCTTGGCAATTTCAGGGTGTTTGGCAACCAGATCGCCTACCTGTTCAGGGCGCACAAACATGCCTTTGATCTTGGCGGTCTGATCGGCGCGGCCCATCCAACCTTTGATACGCATATTGGTGCGTCCACAAGGCGACGTGCCCTCCATGACGGCAGACAAATCGCCAGTGGCAAAGCGGATCAGCGGATAATCGGGGTTGAGCGTGGTCACCACCACCTCGCCGACTTCGCCGGGGGCAACAGGGTTTCCTGTGCCCGGTGTGACGATTTCAACCAGAACACCTTCGTCGACAATCATGCCTTCCATAGCCGGGCTTTCATAAGCCACAATGCCGAGATCAGCGGTTCCGTAGCCTTGCAGGCAGGCAATGCCGCGGTCCGCGTATTCTTGGCGCAGGCTGGGGAACAAAGCACCGCCGCCCACATGGGCCTTGGTGATGTTCAACTTCAGTCCCATCTCGTCGGCTTTGTCGAGAATGACCTTTAGGTAATCGGGTGTTCCGGCATAGGCCGTGACACCAATATCATGCGCTGCGCGGGCCTGAAGTTCGGTTTGGCCCGTGCCCGCAGGCAGTACTGTGGCCCCCACAGCACGCGCGCCACTTTCAAACATCATGCCAGCAGGCGTCAGATGATACGAAAAACAGTTCTGAACAATGTCGTCTGACCGAATACCTGCGGCAAACATCGCGCGTCCAGATCGCCACCAGTCACCATCTTGACCACCGGGTTCGTAGATTGGTCCGGGAGATTGAAACACATGGACAATACCGGGCCTTGTGAGGTCCGCATAGCCACCCAAAGGCGCATTGGCACTTTGGGCCTTGCTTAGTTCAGACTTACGCAACACAGGCAAGTTTGCGAGGTCCGCAATCGAGGTGATCGTCGCCGGATCTATGCCAGCCAGTGCTTTAGCGTAGCCGGGCAACGTCTTGGCGCGTGCGATCTGTTGGGGAAGCGACACAGCGATATCGCTTGCGCGTTGATCCGCTGTGCGGGTCTCCAGATCATCATAAAACTGGCTCATCGGGCCGTCCTCTTTATCTGTTTTCTCAGGCCATTCGGCATAGAGATTACGTAGACTGGCCAACTGGGCCATGTCTGAAACACTTGAAGGACTGTTTGGGTTCCGGCCGTCCAACCCGCCGAAATAATGGGTTAGCTCAGCCACCGTTTACGGCGGCGATACGAGCGCACGTCACGGAAAGATTTGCGTCCGTCATCAGACATACCAAGGTAGAATTCTTTGACGTCCGGGTTTTCACGCAACTCGTCCGCTGGGCCATCCATCACCACACGACCGGATTCCAGAATGTAGCCATAGTTGGCAAATCGCAGCGCCACGTTGGTGTTCTGTTCCGCCAGCAAGAAGGTCACGCCTTCTTTTTCGTTGAGGTTTTTCACAATTGTGAAAATTTCTTCAACAAGCTGCGGAGCAAGCCCCATTGATGGCTCGTCCAGTAGGATCATTTCGGGTTTGCTCATCAGTCCGCGGCCCATCGCCACCATCTGTTGTTCACCACCGGATGTGTAGCCCGCCTGAGATTTGCGGCGTTCTTTGAGGCGGGGGAAATAGGTGTAGACCTTTTCCAGATCAGCCTGAATATTCGCATTGCCGTCAGAGCGTGTATAGGCACCCGTCAGCAAGTTTTCCTCAACTGTCAGGTGTTCAAAACAATGCCGTCCTTCCATCACTTGGATGACGCCATTTTTAACCAGTTCAGCCGGATCACGGTCCTGAACATTTTCTCCGCGGTACTCAATCGAGCCTTTGGTTATGTCTCCGCGCTCGGATTTCAAAAGATTCGAAATGGCCTTGAGCGTGGTGGTTTTCCCAGCGCCGTTGCCGCCCAAAAGTGCCGTGATACCACCCTTGGGGACTGACAGGCTAACGCCCTTCAGCACGAGGATCACGTGATTGTAGATCACCTCGATGTTGTTGACCTCAAGTAGGTTCTCTTCTGTGTGACCAGAGTCGAGCATATGCCTAGTCTTTCCTAACGGTTGGAGTTTTCCCGGCCGGAGCGATGTCCGGCCGGAAAGAGGTTTGCGTCTTACTTACAGCTAGACGCGATGTTGTTTTCTGACGCGTAAGCGCCTGAATCTTCTGCAATCAAAGCGCCGATCACTTCCATGTCGGTTGCTTTAAAGTCAGAGATCATCGACCACGTTTTGCTGGCTGCATCCCACTGGGTCACACCCACAAGGCCAGGACCGCCGTGGTTCATACAAGACACATCGAACGAAGGACCAAAGTTGGGCATGCCCAAAGCGGTCATTTTCTCTTCTGTGATCGACAGGGCTTCCATACCATCACGCATCTGAGACGCTGTGATGTCGGCAGTACCATGGATTTCTTGCGCAGTTTTTGCAGCTTCGGCTGCAAGCATCGCAGCATAAAGACCACGGTTATACAGAACGTTACCGACCTGATCACCAGCGCCAGCCGCTTTACCAGCATCTACAACATACTTTTGGATGTCAGCAAATACAGGGAAGTCACGACCCACATTGTGGAATGTCAGAGCTTTGTAGCCATTGGCTTTGTCGCCAGCTGGCAGAACGTCATGCTCTGCACCAGACCACCAGATACCGATGAAGTTTTCCATTGGGAAACGAATGTTGGCAGCTTCCTGAATGGCAACTTGGTTCATCACGCCCCAGCCCCACATCATCACATAGTCAGGCTTTTCACGACGGATTTGCAGCCATTGTGATTTCTGCTCCTGACCGGGGTGATCTACAGGCAGAAGGCTCAGCTCAAAGCCATGCTTTTTCTGCAGTTCTTCCAGTGTCCGGATAGGCTCTTTGCCGTAGGCAGAGTTGTGATAAACCAGAGCAACTTTTTTGCCCTTGATATCGCCACCGTTGATTTCCAGCAGATAGTTGATCCCGCCAGATGCGCCATTCCAGTATGTACCTGGGTAGTTGAAGGTGTGGCTGAACACATCACCGTTGGCAGCAGACGTACGACCATAACCCATGGTGTGCATCGGGATGTCATCCGCTGTGGTTTTTGGAATCAGCTGATAGGTGATGCCGGTCGACAGGGGTTGATACACCAAAGCGCCCGCGCCTTTGGTCGACTCGTAGCATTCCACACCCTTTTCGGTGTTATAGCCAGTTTCGCATTCTGGAACACTGACAGCGACGCCACCAATACCACCGTCACGCTCGTTCAGCAGCGTGAAGTAATCTGCATAGCCATCTGCAAACGGAATACCGCCAGCCGCATAAGGGCCTGTGCGATACGACAGCGACGGGAACACGAGGTCCGCCATCACTGGGCCTGCGGCCATTAGGCCAGCAATTGCTGTTACAAAAATCTTCTTCATCGGGTATTTCCTCCCATGGTTATTTCCGATGTGGTCCGGGGGTTTCTTAGGGCCCCCGAGATTAGGTTGGAGATGGCCCCGCCTTAGTGCGGGAAGGGCCAAAGCCGTAGTTTCTGTTTTGTCACCCGCCAAAGCTGGGCAAGTCCGTGTGGTTCAAGGATCAGGAACATAATGATCAGCCCCCCCACGATCACAAGTTGAAGATGTGCCACGATGTCAGTGGGCCAGCCCAGCATATCTACGCCGACCACTTTCAGCACGACAGGCAGCAAGACGAGGAAAGCCGCGCCTGCGAAGGAGCCAAAGATGGATCCCAGACCGCCGATAATAATCATGAACAACACCAAGAATGACTTGTTGATACCAAAGGCCTCGCCAACTTCGACAGCGCCCAGATAGACGGAAAAGAACAATGCGCCTGAGATGCCGACAAAGAACCCGGAAACTGCGAAGGCACTGATCTTGGCCTTGAGCGGGTTCACCCCGATGATCTCGGCGGCGATGTCCATGTCTCGGATTGCCATCCACTTACGCCCGGCCATACCGCGGGTCAGGTTACGTGCGATCAATGCACTGGCCACAAGGAACACAAGACAGAACAGGTAGGTCGCCCATGCCTCTGTATTTGGTCCGGTGACTTCAATACCAAACACCGTACGTTCTGGGGCGTTGATCTGACCCGAAGCTGAGTAGTTGTAGAACCAGGCCACCCGGTTGAACAGCCAGACAAGGAAGAACTGAGCTGCCAGCGTGGCCACAGCCAGATAGAAACCTTTGATCCTGAGTGATGGCAAACCAAACACCACACAAACCAATCCCGTGATACCGCCAGCGATAATCACGTGAAAGAAGATGTTGATGTCAGGGAATGACGTCATCAGCTTGTAGCAGGCATACGCCCCCACAGCCATAAAGCCGCCTGTGCCCAGCGATACCTGACCGCAATATCCCACCAGAATATTCAATCCCAATGCCGCGATCGCATAGATCAGGAAGGGCAAGAAAATGGCGTTGGCCCAGTAATCATTGATGATAAACGGGATCACCAGAAAGGCGATGAGCATCACAACAATATAGCCAACCCGGTCGAATTTAATCGGAAAGGTCTGATTGTCGGCAGAGTAGGACGTTTTGAAATCGCCTGCTTCACGATAGAACATATGTCTTAACTCCCTTGCGCGCGCGCAACGTCACGTGCGGCCGAATAGTATTGAATGGTTGTCAGCATGGTCACGGCTACACCCTCTCGATAATTTTTTCGCCGAACAGCCCTTGCGGACGGAAGACGAGGAAGAGGAGCGCCAGAACATAGGCGAACCAGTTCTCGGTCGCGCCACCCACAAGCGGGCCAACCCAGAATTCAAACAGTTTCTCACCCACACCGATGATAAGGCCACCGACGATGGCACCAGGGATAGATGTGAAACCACCCAGCATCAGAACCGGCAACGCTTTGAGCGCGATCAGCGACAGCGAGAACTGCACGCCCGATTTCGCGCCCCACATGATGCCTGCGACCAGCGCGACAAAACCCGCTACCGACCAGACCAGAACCCAGATGAAGTTCAGCGAAATGCCAACAGACAAAGCGGCTTGGTGGTCATCGGCCACAGCCCGCATCGCGCGACCCTGTTTGGTGTATTGGCTAAAGGCCACCAGTGCGACCACCAGAATGGCAGCGACAATGGTTGCTGTGATATCGAGGTTATCGATAAAGAAGCCATATCCGAACCAGCCAAATGTTATTTCATCAATGGCGAGGTTGATCCCCTGTGGCAGGCATGCGTCAGCCATCAGACAGACATCAAGTTTCTTGATCTCTGATCCCCACATCAAATCCGCAAATCCTTCGAGGAAATACGCCAATCCGATGGTGGCCATGAACAAAATGATGGGCTCTTGCCCGACAAGATGTCGGAATACAAAGCGCTGGATGGCCCAAGCCAGAAGGATCATCACCCCAACAGTCAACGTAATCGCAAGCACCGAGTGTATGTGCCATCCGAAGTGGTGGATTTGCGTGCCCAGTGCGGCGTTAATCAGATGCGAGAATGGCACCTGACCGTTCTGGATGCCCACCAAAGTCATGGCGGCAAACAGGGCCATCACACCTTGGGCAAAGTTGAAAATGCCAGAAGCTTTGTAGATCAGGACGAAGCCCAGCGCGACAAGGGCATAAAGCACCCCTGACATCAGGCCGTTGAGGAATACCTCAATCGCAAACGCGAGTTGTTCAGGCATCGTTCAGGCCTCCGGTTTTTGCGTCAATTACTGTAAATTGCTTAGTCATGTGCCACCCCCAGATAGGCGTCAATCACCGCCTGGTTGTTGCGCACTTCATCGGGCGTGCCATCACCGATCTTTTTGCCGTAATCCATCACGACAACCCGATCTGACAAGTCCATCACAACGCCCATATCATGTTCGATCAGGGCGATGGTGGTGCCAAATTCATCATTCATATCAAGGATAAAGCGGGACATGTCCTCTTTTTCCTCGACGTTCATGCCGGCCATAGGTTCATCCAAAAGCAGGATAGAGGGTTCAGCAGCCAAAGCGCGCGCCAGTTCGACCCGCTTTTTCAAACCGTAAGGCAAGCGGCCCACGGGCGTTTTGCGGATGGCTTGGATTTCCAGAAAGTCGATGATCTTTTCCACGGCTTCGCGGTTTTCGATCTCTTCTTTCTCGGCTTTTCCGAACCACATGGCCTGACTAAACAGCCCGGCATTCATCTGGCGGATGCGTCCGGTCATCACGTTATCAAGAACGGTCATGCCCTCAAACAAAGCGATGTTCTGGAACGTCCGGGCAATGCCCTGTTCGGCCACTTGATATGGCTTCATAGGTGGGCGTCTTTTGCCCTTGTACCAAACTTGGCCTTCTTGTGGGACATAGAAGCCCGAGATCACGTTCAGCATCGACGATTTGCCAGCGCCGTTCGGGCCGATAATGGCGCGAATTTCGCCTTCGCGGATGTCGAACGAAATATCTGTGATCGCCTTTACGCCGCCAAATCGCAGTGTGATATTTTTCATTTCCATCACGGTCGGGCCAATGGTGCGGCCGTCTTCGGTGACGTAGCTTTCTTGAGCGGTCATTCTGCTGCTACCTTGCTAGCTGTCGAAACAACGGCGGCATCGCGCAGACCCAGCGTGGCGCTGATGCTGCCTTTGCGGCCGTCTTCGTAGGTGACTTCGGTAACGGTCGAGACAGTGTCCGAACCATCATAGAGGGCGTCGACCAAATCCTTGAATTTGTCGGCGACAATCACGCGACGTACCTTACGAGTACGGGTCATTTCACCGTCATCCGCATCAAGTTCTTTGTGCAGAACAAGGAAGCGGTGGATCTGACAACCCGACAACATCGGGTCGGCGGCCACGGATTTGTTCACCGTCTCCACATGCTCCTGAATGGTATCCAGCACACGTGGGTGCCCGGCCAGTTCCTGATAGGACGCATAGGCAATGTTGTTACGCTCGGCCCAGTTGCCCACTGCTGTCAGGTCGATGTTGATAAAGGCCACACAGCGGTCTTTGCCGTTGCCGAACAGGACTGCCTCAAGGATGTCAGGATAGAACTTGAGTTTGTTCTCGACATATTTGGGTGCGAACATGCTGCCATCGGCCATTTTGCCAACGTCTTTGGCGCGGTCGATGATGCGCAAGTGGCCGGATTGTTCTTCGAAGAAGCCCGCGTCACCTGTAGCAACCCAACCCTCAGCGTCTTTGGTGTCTGCCGTCGATTCCGGGTTTTTGTAATACTCAACAAACGTGCCCGGTGACCGATAATAGATCTCGCCATTGTCCGCGATCTTAATCTCAACGTCCGGGGATGGAACGCCCACGGTATCCGCCCGCACTTCGCCATCTGGCTGCGCCGTGATAAACACGGTCGCTTCGGTCTGACCGTAAAGCTGTTTCAGGTTGATCCCAAGCGAGCGGGAGAATTCAAAGATTTCTGGACCGATAGCTTCACCAGCGGTGTAGCCCACGCGCA
>ERZ1046740.560-NODE-560-length-30690-cov-7.240020_pt1 | contig 30690 bp, 23 predicted proteins | sample MGYA00383093_ERZ1046740 | MGnify/ENA primary metagenome ERZ1046740 (study PRJEB29581, sample SAMEA5548363) | metagenome | biome: marine; feature: coastal; material: water | depth 25 m | study: Short-term variability in the microbial, nano- and picoplankton... | reverse complement strand
AAGCATGAGACTGGGTCGCGGTCATTCCAATCCCATCCCAGGCAGATGCAAGCGTGCACCCTGTAGAGCCATCCCAGGGCTCATCCTTGATCTTCAAATAAAATAGGTCCGGTCCTTCTGCTCCTTTACGCCTCGCGGTTGTAATCATGTAGTCGGCATGTCCGGAACCACTGCCAAAATGTTTGTTGCCACTAATTGTGTAGCTGGTATCGATGCCATCAGCTGATTTCTTCGCCGCAGTTTTAGTTTTTAACATGTCGCCGCCGGAACCGGGTTCAGAAGTGACAGTTCCCCACCAGTGATTTCGTGCTAGCTCAATGACGGACTGGCGTTGAGCAAGCCACGCTTGGGGCGCATCGTTGACCTGTTCACAGCCCAGGAAGTAGACCATTACTGCTGGATGCATTGTCGCGACAAGTGCAACACAGGGGTCTCCATGGGCAAGGGTTCGCACCATCGTTGTATAGTCTCTGACACTTTCCGCTATTCCTCGCCATAGCCCGCCCTGTTCTGCAGGCACCCCAGTGAGCAGAAACCCAGCCTCTGCAAGTTGCTCAAAATCTGCCGGGTCCAGTTCTCGACGTGTCTGGCGCTCCGCAGTGTCTTTTGCGAACGTTGCGGAGATCGCTTGCAAATTTTTGATGACTGACTGGCTGTTTTCCCTATTCATTTAATGCAGTACCCTGTTTCGAGTTGTCATGATACAACATTGGAGGCTATGAATGATTGGTGATTGGTGATTGGTGATTGGTGATTGGTGATTGGTGATTGGTGATTGGTGATGGAGGAGGGTTGTTAATGTGTGGATAGGTACCATCGGTTGTGGTTGATAGCTAATTTAGTAATACTTTACTCGATGTACCTGATTCGTAATTAGACTCAAAGAAGGTGATATAGATGGCGATAAAAGATAGTGGTACTGGGCGGGTCGCTGGCAAAGTGATTGTGATTACCGGTGGAGCCAGTGGTATCGGTCTGGCTTGTGCAAAACGTCTAGCGGTGGAGGGTGCCAGTCTTGTGCTGGCGGATCTTTTTGTTGATCAGGGAGAAGCAGCGGTAGAAGCAATTCAGGGTATTTCTAGCGCGAAAGTTCAGTTTGTGAAAACTGATGTGACTTCCGAAGAGGAGCAGATTTCCCTCGGACAGGCCACTATTGAAGAGTTTGGTCGCGTCGATGGCGTAGTTGCAGCAGCTGGCATCTCAAACGCGAATTATTTTGAAGAACGCGACTATGAGTCTAGAGATCCAGATGCAGGCCATGTCATTAATAAAGCTACCTCAGACTGGCAAAAAGTCCTGGATGTTAATTTGACCGGCGTGATGCTAACGAACAAGGTGATGGCGAAGCTGATGGTTGAATCTGGCATACCGGGTTCGATCGTCAATATAGCTTCGGTGGCGGCGAAGAGACCACTTGTAGGTGCTGCCGACTATTGTGTGTCGAAAGCCGGGGTTGCCATGCTAACCCAGGTGTTAGCCGCGGAAATGTCTCAGCTTAACGTTCGTGTGAATGCAATAGGCCCGGGATTTATCGAAACACCGATGACGCAGAACATTCGAGCAGATAACGAAGGCAATATGATGGCCATGTCGATGACACCGATGGGACGCTACGGCTTACCAGTAGAAATTGCTAACACTGCGTTGTTTCTATTGAGTGATGAATCGTCATATTTTTCGGGACAAACACTGTTCCCTGCGGGTGGTATGTATACTGGGTAGGGCCGTCAGTATGGGGTTCGCGAAGGTTACAAAAGGCGTGTCACGCTAGTTTCGAGAGCGATGAATCAAACGCTACTGTAATTACAATTCAGAATGGGTTGTTAGCGAATTAGAAAACCTGCCGGCCCAAGCGCCTCATCCAAATCTTTAACAAAAAGTAGTATTTTCAGGAATCGATGTTGAAACCAAGTACACCTATAGCCGTGCTCACGACAGGCGGCACATTCGATAAAATATATTTCGATGCCAAGAGTAAATTTGAGGTAGGTGACTCAACTGTCAGTGCGCTACTAGACCAAGGGGTGGTCAACCATCCTTATGAAATCACCGAGATCATGCGTAAAGACAGTCTCGAACTCGGGGACAAGGAAAGAGAGCAGATCCGAAATGCCGTGGAAGCGACTGACGCAAAATTGGTGGTGATTACCCACGGGACCGATACGATGACTCAAACAGCCCAATGCCTAGGTGATTTCCCCGAAAAAGTGATTGTCTTAACCGGAGCTTTGTCACCAGCAAGATTTTCCGATACCGATGCACTGTTTAATTTGGGCATGGCTTTTGGTGCCGTGCAATCAATGCCGCCGGGCGTTTACATCGCGATGAATGGAACAATTTTTGATGCCCGACATGTAGAGAAGAACCGGGCCTTGAATTCTTTCATTGAGTTGTAATGCTTATGGTCCAGATCTCATGGTCCAGATCTCATGGTCCAGATCTCATGGTCTAGATCTCATGGTCTAGATCGCAGGGTCCGAAACGCGAAGACTCGAGTTGAAGGAGCGATCAAGCTAATGGCTGTGGCCCGAGTCGTGCTCGAAAACACAACGGTTCATTATTGTCGTGAGTAATTTGATTGCTGGCTCATTAGACATGAGCGTTTGCCGAAGAGAAATAAACTGAACCGTGCTTTTAAGCGATGTGAGAAGCGACTTTTAAATTGGCGGCGTTACACGCGAATGCTTTCTCAGTAGGCCGCGGGCGAGAATTGTCACGCAGAGCAGCAGATAACTAACGAGCCAGAAGCTGCGACTGAATAGAAATGAAGGAATGAAGCTCGTAAACCTTTCATAGGAACTTTCTTTAATTACGGTCTTGTTATTGTGTCTCTTTGGTCCTATAGATCGAAATATGCTCTGGGATGTTGCACTTGCTCCGCTATGTGAGAGTGAAAAACGATTGTGATAATCTCCTAACTTGATATCGACTGAACTAAAATCCGTCTCTCGATAGAAGGATCGAAGATCTATTGCGACTTGCCTCGCCAGTTTGTTTTGCTTCAGCTGATTTTCGAGCAACTCTCGCGCACCGACACCTAAAACCGCGTCATTAGTAGCGCTAGCGACTTCCATAGTCGTCAGATTTGTTGTGTCAGCCTCGCTAAAGCTGATGTTAAAAAAAGGATCCATTGCGTCTTCCTCAACAACAAGGGCGACCTTCGTACTTGATTTTGCCGCTTCGAGTTTTGCGCCAATTTGAATGGGAGCGACCCGAGAGATCAATTCCTCCAGCAAAGATTGTGATGGTAGATACAGATTTTTTTCTCTGTGTTGCTCAGCGGCGCGACTATTTTTTACTTTTGCAGGGCTGTGTTCAAGAGGCACGTTGCTCGGTTGAAATAGACTTCCCTTCAGGTAAACACGCTCTGTCATATCTCGAGTGAAATAGAGGATACTGGCGGAAGTGTTAATTGTGCCGAGTACCAGACCAAAAAAAAGTATGATTCTAGGCATGTGCGAGAGGATCAATGATAAAAGTAAAGTGCTGCATCGAGTGCCAAATTAAATAGGTCGTTATCGGGATTGATTGTTAAATCGGAAACCCGTCCGCTACGCATAAGATGCTAACTCTCAAAGCGCTGAGACGGATATTTTGCGTCTGCACGCCGATCATTTTTATCCAGTTACTTAAGGTCATCTGTCCTCTGACGCTACTGCGCAGAACCAGCGCGTCGCTATGAATCATAGGGCGGGTGGGTTAGTCTTTCCGTATGCAAATTGTAAGGAAATGAAAAGATGGTCAAAAGCTGGACAGGTTCAGCCTTTAATCAGGTGCCTCATTCGGCAAATGAGATCCACGGCGACAAGGTTGCCAAGGACTTTGGCTTCAAGGGTGGCCTGGTGCCAGGTGTAACGGTATCAGCTTATTTAATGCACCCGGCGGTTGAAGCGTGGGGTCAGGATTTCCTAACCCGCGGCCATGCCCATGTGAAGGTTGGCTCGCCCCTATATGACGGCGAGTCTTTTCAGGTCGATATTATTGAGAGTGGTGATAGCGGTACAGATTCTGCGGGCTATAGTGCCAAATTGATTCGTCCTGATGGCACGGTAAGTGCCGAAGCCGAGGTGCGCCTGGCTGATGAAGGACAACTGGCATCTCCCCCTGTGATAAGAGGTGACAAGTTCGCTGATCGTGATACGCCCGCTCTGGAAGCAACACCAGAAAATATGGCGCTGTTAAAAGAACAAGGCTGCCACGCCGTCAAATTCCATTGGCGTAATGATCATGAAATGAATACCTATCTGCGTCAGTCAAGAGAAATGCCGCAGCTTTTACGGCTTGGAAACGAAGGTGCCGGTTTTGCCAATATGTCATTTGTGCTTGGTTGTTCGAACTGGATCTTAGCTAGGGTTGCCTATATGAATCCCTGGGTGCATCTGGAGACAACCTCGCAGAATTTCACCCCCATCCCGTTTGATACCAAGCTGATTGCCGAAATGGAGGTATTAGACTTCTACAATAAGAAGGGACATGAGTTTGTTGATGCTAGGGTGAATTTGTTCAACGCTGACGTCGGAACCTGCTACAGCGCTATCGATTTGAGAGCGATTTACCGACTCAGAGGTATGTAACGGAGACAACAGTAATGGTAAGCACTGATTTGAAAGTTGGGCTATTAGGCGGAGGCAGTTGGGGAACGACTGTCGCGTCGCTGACTGCGCGAAATGCCCATATTACGCTTTGGGCGAGAGACGAGCTGACAGTTAACGAGATAAACCAGAAACACACCAACGAAAAGTATTTGCCTGGTGCAAAGCTATCTCCGAGCTTGATAGCCACCAACAATATTGAAGAGGCGGTAGCTCCGATGGACGTCATTGTGATGGGTATCCCTTCGCATGAGTTCAGAAGCGTACTTGAATCAGTGAAAGCGCATATTCGTCCTTGGGTGCCGGTGATTAGTCTTACCAAGGGGCTTGAGCTTGATACTCGGCAGCGTATGACTGAAATCATCAATGAAGTATTGCCGGGCCACCCGATTGGCGTGTTAACGGGACCGAACCTAGCTCGAGAAATTATGTCAGGCTATGCTGCCGCGAGTGTGCTCGCCATGACAGATCAGGTCATCGTCAAAGAAGTACAGAAAATTTTTCATTGCGGCCTGTTTCGAGTTTATACCAATCACGATGTTGTTGGGTGCGAACTAGGTGGCGTGCTGAAGAATATTATCGCTATTGCTGCGGGTATGGGTGACGGACAGGGTGCCGGTGAAAATACAAGATCTGCTGTGATTACTCGGGGACTTGCTGAAATCATGCGCCTGGGTGTTGCACTCGGAGGCGCTGAGGCAACTTTCTCTGGGCTGGCGGGTATGGGAGACCTTGTTGCGACTTGTACAAGCCCCCAAAGCCGAAACAGAAATGTTGGCTACGAACTGGGTAAAGGCAGAAGCATCGATGAAATCATCAATGAAATGTACATGGTCGCTGAGGGTGTCAAAAGTGCACCGGCGGTTATCGCCCTTGCCGAAAAGTACAAAATACAAATGCCGATCGCAGAAGAAGTGTACAATGTAACCCGTGGCAACAGCAGCGCGCGAAATGCGTTTCGTGGTTTATTGAGGGCGGAGATCGGCGCTGAGTCAGAGCCCGGTTAGCGGCATGGCCCGCTAATACCATCAGTCCATCGCGTCAATTTTATATTCGGTACCCACATGAGCGAACAAAAACCTCGAAGTGTTGATACAGCGCTCAAAAGTCCCTTGATAAGTCCACGAACAGTCAAAGTGATTGCATATAGCTTGTTGGTACTTTGCTTGTCGGCCTATACCTGGAAAGAACATCTCGAAGATCGGCTTATCCCGAAACGCTGGGGTGTTGTAGAAGCCGGCAGCATTTATCGCAGCGGTCAGTTGCACCCCGCTTTGATTGAGCGGGTGCTCATTGAACATGATATCGGCGTTATCGTTGATTTAAATGGTAAGCGAATAGGAAAAGTCGAGCACGAGACTGAAGACGAGGTAGCCATGAATTTGGGTATCGACAAAAAGCGTTATCCACTCAATGGGAATGGCACTGGAAACATAGAGCAGTATGCCCAGGCCATCGCCGCGATAAACAAAGCCGTTAAGGAAAAGCAGCCTGTATTGGTGCACTGCTCAGCTGGTAGTCAAAGAACTGGTGGTGTCATCGCCATGTATCGTTTACTGGTTCAAAAGCAATCAGTACTGCCGATACTTGAAGAAATGGAACAATACGACTGGGACTCGGAAGATGACCAGGTGTTGAGTATCTATCTAGACAAAAATATCGCCATCTTGGCTGAGCGGTTAGTCAGTTTGTCAGTGATTGAAGCAGTACCCAGCCACTTACCTTCCTTTGTTGCAAACGTAGAAGCTAGAGATCTAGAGTCTGCAACGCGCTGATCATGAATCCGTTAGTTAATGCATGGGAACACGCATTCAGGTTTTGCATAGGCCTCGCTTTAGTGCTCTGCTTGCTAACCTACGTGCTATTCGAGCACGTGCAGCATTATAAAGGTGTTTCGGGTGAACTCCTTGTTAATCCAACATTCGAACAAGGGCTATTGGGTTGGCGATCATCAAAATTAGTTGATCGCGATCAGCTTGACACAATTGATCTCAGCAATTGGCATCCGGCAGAAATGCAGAGCATATGGCAAGTGATTCCTGTGCCTGAAACCCGTGCGATGAAATTGACAGCTATCTACAGTCTCAAAGATGTCACTCAAGGCCTCGAGAAATGGCATAACGCGCGTCTTAGCGTGGGCGGCAGATGGCAACAAGAGAAATGGCGCTGGGACTTTAAGGGAACGGTTTTTGAAGGGACAGGCACATTAAGCCAAGGTCAATCGACGGCAATTGTGCTTATTCCGAAAGGCGTAAACGAGCTAAGAGTTGAATTTGGTTTGGGCGGCGGGACCGGTGAATTTCGCGTGGACGAAATTCAGACTGCGATGGTAAAGCCGAAGTACCATATCGTGATGCTCATAGAGGTGCTCAAATTTTGTTGGGTTGCTCTCGCGGTTATGGTCGTGATTGCCATGATATCGAGAGGACTTTGGATGACGGTCCCTGTTGTTAGCTTGATCATGTTTCTACTATTGTTCATTCCAAAATCCCAGAAAGAGCATCTTCTTGAGTGGTCAGATGCCTTATGGTCTTCATTTTTACCGCTGAGCTGGCAAATTGATTTCGATCACCTCGTGCTATTTATTCTCCTTTCGACTTTTGTTGACATTTATTTAAGATTATTAAAAACCTCGATTGCAGGATATCGAGTTCTCCTGTCACTCGTGACGGTCGCAATTTCGCTGGAGGTGTTGCAGTATTTTGCCGATTTCAGGAGAGTCAATTTTGGAGATGCCGCCGTCAATATAATTGGAGCAGTAATTCCGTTTGGCATTTCGCGCTTGTTGATTCTGGCCTCGAGACGTCGAGTAAAAACTGACAACGCAAAAGCCATGTAACAAAGAAGTTATTTGGAAAATCAGATCGTATTTTTGTGCGAAATTTCGATCATTCAGCGCACCTAAGAATGCGGGTCTAGCCACTAAGCGCCATTGATTGTAAAAAGTCGTTAGGTTGTCGGAAAAATTGACACCCGGCTTGAATCTACCCAATCGGGGAAGTTAATGTTTCGTCAAAATTAAGCTGTCTAACGAATGCTGGTTGAGTTGCAATAAAATCCGCGGGCGCTCAGTCAGGTCATCAAAGTAGGTTAGTAAACTAGGTCACTGTTTAAGAATGGATAAAAGTACACCCACATTGCTAATTGTTGAGGACGACCCAGGCGTCCAAAAGCAGTTAAAATGGCATTTCAGCGATGGAGATTACAATGTGGTGCTCGCCAGAGACTATAACTCTGCAATTGAAGCTCTGAGACTCCACGAACCAACCGTCGTTGTTCAAGATTTGGGGTTGCCGCCCCATGAGGATGGTGTGAGTGAAGGCTTTCGCGCTATGCAGGAAATTCTTCGACTGGCACCAAATACTAAAGTGATTGTCGTTACAGGAGCGCAAGACACCGATCACGCATTACGTGCAGTATCGATGGGTGCCTATGATTTTTATCCCAAACCTATTGATACACAGGTGCTCGATCTCATTGTTGACCGGGCCTTCCAGATGCACGATCTGGAGAAGCAAAATAAGGATCTACGTTATCTGGATGGGTCTAGCTCGCCTCTGACTGGTTTGGTGACTTGCCACCCTGGCATGCTGAACATCTGTAATAAGCTTGAAAAAATCGCTGCGACGGATGTTACCTGCTCTCTTAATGGAGAGAGCGGTACTGGTAAAGAGGTACTTGCAAAGGCGATTCACCTCTTGAGTCCCCGTATCGATACTCCCTTTATTGCAATTAACTGTGCAGCGATTCCTGATACGTTAATTGAAAGCGAGTTATTTGGGCATGAAAAAGGCTCATTTACCGGTGCAGGCAAGCAGACGATTGGTAAAATAGAATCGGCTGAGGGTGGAACCTTGTTCCTCGACGAACTCGGCGATATGCCATTGGAAGCTCAAGCTAAACTTTTACGATTTATTCAGGAGCGGGTGATTGAGCGTATTGGTGGGCGAGTAGAAATCCCCGTTGATGTCAGAATTGTTTGTGCAACCAACAAGAATCTTGAACAGATGGTTGCAGAGGGTACCTTCCGAGAGGATTTGTACTTCAGGATTTCAGAAATGGTGGTTAACATTCCTCCATTACGTGATCGGGGCGAAGATAAACTGTTGTTATCCAGGCACTTCCTCGACCGGTTTGTTCACGAATATAATAGTAGCATTGTCAACTTTGATGAGACTGCTATCGCTGCAATCGATACGTACAGATGGCCCGGGAATGTTCGGGAACTCATCAGCAAGGTGAAAAATGCAGTAGTTATGGCTGACGGTAAATTTATTACTGCAATCGATCTGGGCCTAGAGCAGTCGGCGGAGCTTGCTTTGAATCTGAAACATGTTCGGGAAGCTGCTGAGCGCTCGGCGATTATGAAAGCGCTAACGATTTCTAATGGCAAGATCACAGCTGCTGCTAAATTGTTGGGTGTAACGCGCCCGACGCTCTATGATCTACTCAAGAAATACGGTATCAAAAACGACGCCAAGAGTGATATTCAGAGTGTAGAAAAGCGCGTCGGTTAGTGTTTACGTTTTGGCTCGGATGCCTGTTAACCCTTTGCCTAATATCCTTTGAATTCCTTCCCTCAGGATAAACCAAACAAACTTTGTGTTGGTGACGAGGTAACGTTTCCAGAGGCGCCTCGGTTCCTGCTTGACCCGATAAAGCCATTCTAGACCAAGGTTCTGCCATGACGTTGGTGCACGTTCGACCAAGCCCGAGTAAACATCGAAGCTGCCCCCCACGCCGTGGACTATGGGTACATTCATTTTGTTGCCCCAGGTTCCCATAAAATTCTCTTTCTTTGGACTGGTCATCGCAACCAAGAGAAAGTGGGGTTTTGAAGCAGCAATTGCTTGGGCTATCTCGGACTCTTCCTCGGTTGAAAAGTAACCATTTCTCCTGCCAGCCAGTTTTAGATGAGGGTATTGTTGCGACAAGTTTTTCTCGACCAGCGCTGAAATCTCTTCTGTCGCGCCAAGACAGTAAACTCGCCATTGGCGTTTGTTTGCCAATTCGAAAAATCGGTACATCAAGTCACATCCCGCGACTCTTTCGGGTAACCCCTCGCCAAGTATCCGACTCGCCCAAACAGTAGACATACCGTCTGCGAGCACAAGGTCGGAAGATTTTACGTCATCGGCCAGTAGAGGGTCAGTCTGCATGTTGACCAACTTGGCTGCGTTAACCACGCCAATTCTGATAGCCTCATTATCACTGATTGCCTGTTCAACAAGATCTACCACTTCCTGCTCAGTAACGGAGTGGATATCAGTGCTCATTATATTAATGGTGTCTAGTGCGCGCAATTTATGGGTCTCATCTTGCCTTTTTCGTAAGTAATTATCGGTGCGACTAGCAGGGTATATTAGGAGAGAGAGCGATGATGTAACGTGTTTGTGAGTTGATTACTGATATAACTTACAGACGTGGAGCCCGGACTCAATGTCAGCCAACAACTGACGATGAAGTCATGCCTCTTGTCACAAATTTGATACCGTACGCGCGTTCGACACTAGCCGTAAGAAATAAAAAAGTAGCATCCTCCGAACTTTCCGTAACAATCTTCAGATTAAAACCTCCAGATTTAAAACTCCAGATCAAAACCTTCAGATTAAAACTTTCAGAGAAAATCAAACGCAATGATAACTGACGATTCCAGACGACTCTTTCGGGAAACGAGGTCCGTAAGGGCTTGGGGCCAAATGGTACTGGATCACGTGGCTGTGCAATCGTTATTGTTCTTCCACACGTTCGCTCGCACAGACGAATTCTCCGATGAGTATCGGATACTCGCTGTCATTATCTTTTTGCTGATGGTGATTATCTACAATATGGTGGGGGTCTACCGCCATCAAAATGCACGAAATGACTATATTTCCAGCTTGCTGCAAGCCTGGGGCTCTTTGGTGCTTTTACTCGCTATTTTCGGTTTTGTGACGAAAACGAGTGAAGACTTTTCTAGAGAGGTGATACTCACTTGGAGCTTAACGGGTTTTGTTAGTCAATGTTTAATCTATTTTGCGTCTCGCAGGTCGCTCAAGAATACAGGTGCAGAAAGGATTCGAACACTCATTGTCGGCGCGGGAGATCTGGGACACCATATTGCAACGCACATTAATAAAAATCAGTGGTCCTCGGACCTTGTTGTAGGTGTCGTTGATGACCACGATCAACTCGGTGATGCGTGGACAGACCTTAATGTGCCTCATCTTGGGCATATGGAACAGATCAATAGCATCGTTAAAGATAAGCATGTGCGTCGCGTCTATATTGCGATGCCCATGGCCGAGAGTGCGTCAGTGAAACCATTGGCGACAAGTCTAGTAGAAGCCAATGTTGATGTAATCTGGGCGCCCGACATATTTGGTGTCAGCTTGTTGAATCATGCTGTCAAGGAGATTGCCGGTGTGCCGCTAATATCCTTGTCAGAAACGCCGTTGGTAGGCGGCAGTGCGCTGGCAAAGACGCTACTCGATAAAAGCTTTGCATTTCTTGCGCTGACGATTTTTTCGCCCCTTATGTTGCTATTCGCTTTGTTGGTCAAGTTAACCTCAAAAGGCCCTGTCTTGTTTAAACAGAAGCGTCACGGGTGGGATGGCCGTGAACTGCTGATTTACAAATTCCGCAGTATGAAAGTACACCAGGAGAATGAAGGGCAGGTCACTCAGGCGACTCGAGATGATGACAGATTGACACCCATTGGCGCGTTCATCAGAAGAACGAGCATTGATGAATTGCCACAGCTGTTTAATGTGCTCGAAGGCTCGATGTCGCTGGTAGGTCCAAGACCCCACGCGATTGCACACAATGATTTCTATAAGGGCAAAATCAGGGCATATATGCTGCGCCACAGAATTAAGCCTGGGCTGACAGGGCTCGCGCAGGTCAACGGATATCGCGGAGAGACTGACACGATTGAGAAAATGCAAAATCGCGTTAACTTTGATCTTGCTTATATCAATAACTGGTCGATTTGGCTTGATCTGGAAATTATGTTTAAGACTGGTTTCGTGTTGTTCAGTAAGACTGCTTACTAACGAGCAATATCATTTTCAAGGCGTGTCAGCAAATTTGACAACAATCTATTCGGAAAAATAAATATGAACGTACGTTGGTATTTTCTTGGTATGTTTTTTAACTGCGTGTTCCTAGCGGGTTGTAGTCCAGAGGCGCCTGCGCCAAATGTCGATAGACACCTTGAGTCCGGCCGAACCTACTATGAGCAAGGTCAGTACAACGCGTCAATGATCGAGGCTAGGTCAGCGCTGCAAATTGATGCGTCTAATGAAGCTGCTAATTTGCTGATGTCTGATATTTATCTGTCACTTGGGATGGCGCGTCAGGCGTTAAAGATTTTGCAATCGATAGACAGCGAATCATACGATTACAACCTGCGATTAATTGACGCGATGTTAGCCGTCGGAAAATATGGCACGTCCCTGCATTTGTTGCGTCAAAGTGAAGGTGTCTTTGCTGGCAACGAGATTGAATCTCTTTTGCGGGTTGCTGAAGCGAGGATCGGGCTTCGCGACATTGAGAGTGCCTCTCTGAGTTATCAAAAAGTTCTTGATCTCGACGCATTAAATATCGATGCGACGCTTGGCTTGATAGCAATTGATGCCGCAACCGGCAGCCTTGAAAGGGCAGATGCAGGATTGCTCGCATTGCTTGAAAATGACCCGGAACATCTTGATACCCTAATTTTATTGGCCAATGTTTATCTCAGGCAGGGACGGTTTGAGGAAGCGGAATCAAGGCTTACCGACGCGATATCTGTACTGCCTAGTACAGATATTTTCACTCAGCAGCGAGCTGGATTATTGCGCGTCCTGATTCGACTATTGGCTTTTCAGGGTAACAGTGCCGAGGCGCTGATCTATCAAAATCAGCTCGCGGCAGCATTTCCTAATGCCGAAGCATTGCAAGACCAGATGGCCAAGGTTGCAGAGCTTGTCGAAAATGCTGAATTTGAGTCGGCGCTGACTGTATTGGACGAAATTGAACTGATCGCTCCGGGAAACGAGTCGACAGGTACACTACGTGGGGTCATTGCATTTCTTCAGGGTGATAACCAAGCCGCCGGTGAATTGTTTAAGGAAAATGTTGATCCAGAGATTGCCTCTTCCAAAACCATGCAGTTGTTTGCGGCTAATCAGTTCTATCTCGATCAACCTCATCAAGTAGTCGCATTGCTTCGCGACAAAGTGAAAGACACAAGAAACCCTGAGTCGCTCGCACTGTTTGGCGTTGCCGCTTTGGCAGCGGATGCAACACAGGAAGGTGTAGCAGCCCTGCGGAAAGCGATTGATCTCCAGCCGGACAATGTTCGATTGTCCATCATTTTGGCAAGTCATCTTAGAATTAATGATCCAACACAGGCTTTGAAGGAACTGGAGGCGGCGTATGCTCGCAAGTCTGATGACCTTTATCTCAATCTTGCGCTTATGACTGAGTTGGTTGAACTGGGTGATACCGCGCGAGCGGCAGATCTTGTGGCAATGACCCTGTCCAACGAGCAGCAGTCTTTTGCGACACAATTTTTGGCAGCGAGATACTACGCTAGAGTAGGGCAACCTCAGCAAGCGATCAATTATTATCAAAAGGCTTCGGACTATAACGATACTGACCTTCGACCTCTGTTGAGTATTACATCGTTATTGACGGGTTTAGGCCGATATGATGAAGCCGAAGAGCAGGTCAATAACATTATCAGGTTGGATAAAAACTCCCTTGAGGCCTATCAGGGACTTCTTTCGATTTACGTCGCCCGAAACGAACGCTCAGAAGGTGTCGCGCTTTTGTCATCAATGGCAGAAGAAAACGAAGTGTCGGAGCCTTTGCTGGTGCTCTCTAACTTTTTTGCGAAAACAGGCGATGCGAGTGAGGCAGAAACCTTTTTGGTTGAAGCCGGCTCTGGCAATGGCAAGTCAGATAGGTTGTGGAGGACCGTAAATGCATCAATTTATGCCGAACGGGCGCAGCTGAGTTATCAATCTGGCAAATTTGATGAGGCGAGAAGTTTCGTTTTTACAGCCCTCAACTCATATCCCGCAAACAAACAATTGTTGGGAATGCTTATTTCGATTGAGCTGGGTGCTGGCGCACTTGACGAGGCAAAAAAAGTCCTTGAAGAGCTGAAACAGGTGCACCCTGAGTCTCAACTAGGAATGATTCGTGGGGGTGATATCTTTGTGGCTGAAGGTCAACTGGACGATGCGATGCAGTCGTATGCCCGTGCTTGGTCGATCAAAGTAGACGACAGATTAGGGCAAAAACTTTACGAGGTCTATCAACAGCTAGACGAAAGTGAAAAAGCGAGCCAACTGCTAGCGGAGTGGCGTGCAGCAATCCCAATGAGCGTTCCTGCAATGGTTAATCATGCGATTCAGCTTGCGGCTGACGATAGCGTTCAAGCTGCGCTCGCCGCTTATGAGGCATTTCTAAAAGTAAGACCAGGCTCGATTGTTATTAAGAATAATCTGGCTTGGCTTTATCTGGAAAGTGGTAGATACAACAAGGCTGTAGAAGTGAGTAAAGAAGCACACGAACTCATGCCGACAGGAGGTGCTGTTGCGGATACTTACGGATGGGCATTGTACAAGAAAGGTGATATCGCAGAAGCGATAAGCGTGTTGAGGTTAGCTGTCAAGTTGTTGCCAAACGACAAAATACAGGCGCATCTTGATGAAGCCCTGTCGACAGAAAAAAATTAGGGGCTGCCTGCAAACGCCGATATTTTTTACACTTTTTCTTTCGCCGAGCGCTGTCTCAAAGAGAATTTTCAAAATATCTATCAATAACAGGCACTTAAAAAATTGGCATGTAAAGTGCTTCTTAGTTTTCAAGCAACAAAAACTGTTGTTCCTTTAAAGAATTACGCAATGGAGAAAACTATGTTTCATCGATTTTTAAAGACTGGGGTATTTCTCGCTGCCCTGATGTCCTTTGGTGGCGCGCAAGCCTTGCCTATCTCAGGTACTGTTGATTTCACAGCATATGGGGATTTCACCCGCGATAGCGGAGGCACACTAGATGGCTACGACTTCGCTGAATTTGGCGGCGGTAACCCTGGCTCGGTTGACGCCATGGCTTACATGGTACAGGGTGATATTGCTGTTATGGCAGGTGGATCCAATTCCGTCGCCTTGCCCTCCGTGACGCTGACGCTCAATGATTTTAATCTAGCTGCTACGCCTCTAGTAGAATGGGTTTTAGGTCCAGTGACCGCCGCTTCGGGCGCGGCGGGTAACCTAATTTTCACCATTATTAACGGCGACGAAATTGATGGCACTGGCCAAGATGATATTGGTGGACAAGGTGAGTTCAGCTTTGTCTGCGTCACGGACTGTGGTTTACAAAACAGCCTGATTGACACAATTGATACAACCATTGGCCAGTGGAGTATTTCACAAACTAACGGTGGCACTTTTAGTTTTAGCTCAGGGTTTAACGTACCTGCACCGGCATCAATCGCTTTGCTGGGGCTCGGCCTGTTAGGAATGGGTGCTGTGAGAAAGCGCGGAGCCAGGCAATTTTAGATTTAGTGATATGAAGATGAACTAGTCTTCGCGAGCCAAGAGTTTCCCAGCCTAAATATTTAGGCTGGTTTTTTTTGATACACGATTCTGTAGGTTGTTATCGGACCAAGTGATAGTAGAAATAGCGAGAGAGTCTTGAAAGTTTTAACCATATTTGGCACTCGGCCGGAGGCCATTAAAATGGCGCCGTTGGTATTAGCGCTAAAGGAACAGCTCGGTATCTCTTCGCGGGTTTGTGTCACAGCGCAACACCGGGAGATGTTGGATCAGGTGTTGGAACTGTTCAATATTGATCCTGAATATGATTTAGATATTATGAGCCCAGGACAAACGCTTGGCAAAATCACTTCGAAAGTCCTTGAAGGTCTCGAGCACGTATATGCTGATTTCGAACCGGACCTTGTGCTTGTTCACGGCGATACGTGTACGACCTTTGCGGCATCTCTCGCAGCCTACTATAAAAAAATTCCTATCGGTCACATCGAGGCTGGTCTGAGAACAGGTGACCTCTATTCTCCGTGGCCAGAAGAAGCGAATCGAAAAATCACGGGCGCGCTAACAAGTCGCCATTTTGCGCCTACCGAAAGATCGAAAGATAATCTGTTGGTTGAAAATGTGAACGCTGCCTCGATTTACGTAACAGGAAATACCGTAATCGATGCGCTGCTATGGGTTCAAAAGAGAATCCAGTCTGATCAGATGCTCTCGAAAGATTTAGCCGCTCAATTCCCATTTCTAGATCCGAATAGGCGGCTGATTCTTGTTACCGGCCACCGCCGTGAAAGCTTCGGCGCCGGGTTTGAAAGAATTTGTCAGGCGATCAACCACATTGCAGAACAGCATCCGGAAGTTCAAATCGTCTACCCAGTGCATTTGAACCCCAACGTTCAGGAACCAGTGAAGAAGTACCTGAATGGAAAAGAAAATATTTTTCTGATTGACCCTCAGGATTATCTGCCTTTCGTCTACTTGATGATGCAATCCTATTTTATACTGACAGATTCCGGCGGGGTGCAGGAAGAGGCGCCTTCTCTCGGTAAACCTGTGCTCGTCATGCGTGACACGACAGAGAGGCCTGAGGCAGTGGATGCGGGTACCGTGCGTTTGGTAGCGACTGATGTCCAGAAGATTATTGATGAGTCAGAGAAGCTGCTTTGTGATGAAAAAGCCTACATAAAGATGAGCAAAGCGCATAACCCTTATGGGGATGGCAAGGCTTGTGAAAGAATAGTAAACACGCTGTTGGCGCTATCAAACTAACCGTTTAGCTGCTTGCGGTTTTGATATGATTTTATTTTATCTATATTCACGTTTTCCAGTCTGATAATTGCTAAGCCGTAAAGATGCTTGTTCACAAAATCCCACTTTGTTTTTTGTTTTTTCTGACATTAATTTTGACCTGCGACGCTTTTGCCAGCGCATATAAAACAAAAATTGGGCTGAATGTCGAACATACTAACAATTCCGGTTCGTTGCCAAAAAACCAAGTGCATCATGATATAAAAATAGAACCTTCAATAGGGATCGACTATACGATTGCCTCAGTCAACTTTCACTCCAATCTGAACTACTCAGCTACGCGAATTGACTACGAGAAGAACACATTCGCTGATAGAAGCGACGTGCTCGGATCTGGTACATTTTTGTGGAAAATTTTTGATCGAAACCTTGTTTGGAACTTCTACCAAAATAGAAGTAGGCTTAAGGTTGATTCGCTACTCGGAGATGACCCTTCGAATCAAACGAATCGGAATATCATTCAAACGGGTCCTCGGATGTCCCTCGATTTTGGTAGGAACAATACGTTTTCTGTCGATGCAAGTTACGTCGATAGTAGTTTTTCTCAGGGTATTACGAATAATAGCCAGCAGGGGCGGCTAGGGCTTGAGTATCAGCGGACTCTGAACGCACAAGATAAATTCAAGGTCACTGCGCATGCAGCCGATGCCAAGTTCGACAATTCAATCTTTGATTACCAGTCTAAAAGGTACGGTTTAACAGTTGAGAGGAACCCACGAAGTTTTCAGTATTTCATCACAATCGGCCATAACAGTATTGACCGGAACATGGGTGCTTCATTTTCCGGTGTTTACCTGAGCTTTTCTATTTCTGCTAACAAAGGCAATTCATCGTGGAGCTTCAGTGGGAATAGAGAATTAACTGATTCCAGTATTGGTACGGGAGTAAGTGAAAATTTACCAGGTTCACAACTTAATAGTGACTCTAACCTTTCTAACGCTGACATTGTTGAGAGAATTAGATCGGACTTCATCTACCGGACTTGGTTTGCAAACGAGCGGATTAGTTTCGCACTTAATCTCTACTACGACGACCAAGACTATCAGACCCGAATGCAAGATCGAAAGGTATATGGTTTAGTGACTAATTTTACTTACCGATCTACTCGAAAACTCACTTTTAAATATACCTTCAGAGGCACCGAAGATAAAACCTTTGTTACGAACATATCTGCGAACGAAAGGTCGACACAAGTAAACCATCGGCTACAAGGGACCTATCGGTTTAATCCTTATTTTAGATGGACACTCTGGCTGGAAAATCAGGAGCGTAATTACCAAAATCTGCTAAGGGATTATGATGAAGTTGCGGGAGGGTTGACACTAGAGTTTCAGTTCTGAGCGTTTCTCAGCCATTGAAGTTGAAAAGTCGGCGCATTATCGCGCTCCTTTTATCTTTGCTTTGTCTTGTTGCTTTGATCCTGCACTATTTTCGGACCTTTACGTCAATTTCTCAGATCGTTAAGGATATCTGACCATCGCTTTGACAAAATGTCTCTGTCACATTTTTCGACGACTAGTTGGCGTGCGTTTGCTGCTAAATATGCTCTGCGTCTTTCATCCGACAGTAATTCAACTATTGTGGTAATGAAGCCCTCCTTGTCTTCTTCGTCAATGGCGTAACCGGTTTCGCCATTGATCGCGAAATCCCGCAAGTCTCCAACATTACTTACAACTGGCACAGATCTCATCGCCATGGACTCCAGCATCGCGATTGACACACCTTCCCAGCGAGAGGTCAAAACGAATAACTTGGCTCTGCTAAGCAAGGTAGGGACATCATCGCGCTGTCCTAGAAAAGTAACGTTTTTTTCAATCCCTAAATCGCGAACCTGGTTCTCTAGGGCTTTCCTGTCGGGGCCGTCACCGACGAGGGTCGCCTTAAAGTCCGAAATCGAGCGCGCTACGCCAGCTACCACGTCAAGCAGTCTATCGGGACGCTTGTATTCACTTAGCCGGCCAACAAAGATTAGATCAATGTCCTTTGAGTCGCTAATTGGCAATTTGGTTTCGACACTGCCAGTAACGACCTCCAACGCGTTACGGAATTTATGCCGCAAAACATAATTTTTGGCGTTTGACCCACGTACAATAGCTAGATCATATTGCCGCATGAGCGCATGAGCTAGCGCTTGAACAAATGTTGAGGGGCGCGATAACGCCACCATTACTTTGTTTTCAACGTTCCAGCCGCCGCCTTGAAGTTCAAGTTCCCCCGCCGTTAATTGATAGACAACTTTTGCTCCAAATAACCGACCACAGATCAGAGCAGTTACCGCGGATGGGAAGATGTGGTAGCCAATGTAAATATCTGCTGGGCGCTTAAAGCCTTGTATGAAGGTCCAGAAAAATTTTGCTCCGGCACGACTAAAAATCTTATTTGCCCAATTAGGAGGGCACTCGTAAATCAAATTTGGTAGTTCAGCAATAGGTGCATCGCAAACGAGGATGACTTCTCCGTAGCCGCTATTGACGAGTGGCGTGATATGGGCGTGAAACCAGTTAGGATTGTGAAATGTCCCATTTACGACGATCCGACCGCGGCGGGTCTTTGACTTAAGCCAACCTTTGGTCAAGACGGATATCAGTATAGAAAAGCTATAAGTAAGGGACAGGACTATAGTTGCAATTAGACGGTTCAATGTTGAGACGCTCTTAGTTAGCTTATACTTTGGAGGAGTAGGCGGAGACAGCTTGTTTGTAGATTTCGATAGTCTGACTGGCGACGCTGGTAGGGTGAAATAGTTGTTCCGCTCGATATTTTGCGCTTTCTCCTTGGCAATGACGAAGTTCATCATTACTCAGTAACTTATCTAGCGTGTTAACTAGTTCATCTGCGTCGGTTGGATCGTTGAGTAGCAATCCTGATTTTCCGTCTTCAACCATGTCAGGTATGCCGCACAAGTTAGAGGCGACAATGGGTATACCAGCAGCCATCGCTTCGGCAATGACCATTGGCGCATTTTCTTGAAACGAGGGCAAAACGAGCAGCGCTGCGGTACTGAGTTCTTTGCGCACTGCCGATTGATTCAAACGTCCTGGCATTTCAATGCATTTTGTCAGGCCAAAATCTGAAATAGCATCTTGCAGTTCTTTAAAGTAATGAGGGACTGAAGCTTCACCACACAAGCGGACTTTCAAATCAGGATGTTTCTCTATGAGTTTTGCAGCCGCTTTTACAATGACAAGCGGGTTCTTTCGAGGGTTCAGCCATCCTAAAAATAGTAATGAACCCCGCTTTTCTTTCCTTCGAACTGAATAAGCAAGAGGGTTCAGAGAATTCCAAATATCACTGATTTTTGCGTTGGTTTTCGTGCTGATTGCATGATGTACATAAGGCGCGATCGAGATAATGTATTTTTGTTTGCGCAGTCCAATTGATTCTGACCAGTCCCATAGTTTCGATCTGGTTCGCCAAAAAGGGGCTTTTTCGGTAGGTAGGTTAAGACTGTCAAAGCCATGAACGGTAAATACAGCCGGGAATCCACATTTAGGCGCACTGAATCCCCATGTTTCATGATAATGCACGACTGTCGGTTCCAATTGTCGCAGGTATCGATTCAAGATACGTACGCTAGGTCCAACGATCGCATCCAAAATCATTGGCCATCGACTTCTGGGCAAACGGTGTACAGTTAAACCCTCGTGATTTTCGATAGAGGTTTCAGCAATGTGCTTTTCAATCGTCACAATGTGAAGATCGGTGATGCCCAAGCTGAAGAGCGCCTTTGCCAAACCGACGGTTGCAGTTTCTACGCCGCCTCTAGGTTGATCGATATCTGATGGAAATCTGCTAACTAGAACTACTTTCATTGCAAGTACAATAAATATCCTGAATTTAAAACGAGCGTCTTCTTCTGGCGTCACGTTATGCGGATGATGTAAAACTTTGTAAATTGTACGCTAAAAGTATGATGACATTTAGCATTACAATGTAAACTAAGTTCGGAAGTATTTTGATCTTTAGCAGCTCATAAGTATGTGACACTGTTCCGATACTACAACTTACGATGACTCAAGTGTGTCGGTAAGTGAAAGTATTTTTTTGGCTTGAAAGATGGTTCGTCGAAGAGAAAAATTTGGGTAAATATTTAAAAACCCTGCTTAAAGCAGTGTTTTATTATTCTGGCATTTATAGGATGTTGATATATTTTCATCGAGATCGTATTCCAGTTCTTATGATCCATGGTGTGCTCGATGAGTCTCAAGAGGTGATGTGGACGCCGGGGTGGCGTCGTTTGTCGAGTCGGCAGCTAGAAAATGGGCTAAACGTTCTTCGGCGCTACTTTGTTTTCGTTACGATTGATGAGGTTTCAAAGCTTGTTCGCGGGAAGCAAGTTCCCGACAGACCTGTGATAGCTCTTACGTTTGATGACGGGTATCAGAACAGTATATCCGATGCTTTCCCTGTACTAGAGCGTTTCAATGTGCCAGGAATGGTTTACCTTTCGACGAGCCACGTTCTTGAGCAAATTCCGATGTGGATTGATCGACTCGATTACCTCCTTCAACAACAGGGAAAGAAGGTGGTGAAAATCAAGATTGCAAGTTTGCGTTTCGAAATCAAAACCGAGCCTCGGGAGGCATACCTCAATGATTTCAGAAGGTTTCGTCTGGCAGTAAAGAGTGAATTCTCCGACGACTTAATTCTAATTCACAACCTTGAGAAATTAATGGGTCGGCTAGAGGCGACTGCATTGAGTAAACTCGAGTCGATTTATAATGTAGATAAGGTTGCAAAAATTCTGGAAGGCGATGAAATTAGGAACGCTAGTTCTCTGCTTACGTTTGGTAGTCATACCGTAAACCATCTTCGAGTCGATCGCTTAAGAAAAGAACAACTGGTATTCGAGATAAGAGAATCAAGAAAACAAATTGAGGCGCTAACTTCCTCCTCTTGCACTCATTTCTGTTATCCAAACGGTAATTTTTGTCCAGACGCGCAGCAGGCACTTAGGTTAGCTGGGTATGAAACTGCCGTCACTGTGGAGAATGGTGCGAATAAGATCGGTGATTCTGAACCCTTAGCGCTTAGAAGGTTTTCATTCCCTAACGCGAGTCGTGAGGCAGAAATAGTTCACGATATCGTCGTAAACCTTCTCACGGCTAAAAGTTTAGAAGATCAAGGTGCCGACACTGCTCAACGGTGAGGGCGTATAGCCAGTACTTTAACCATACCCTGCTTTACGAACCCGGGTAAAATAAACCTCCAATACAGAATTGAAGTGATGACGCCAGCTGAGACGAAAGACCCTATGGCAAAAATGAACTGTCCTGCTGATAAATAATTGTTTGTCAGAAACAATAAAACCAGCAAAGGAATATTTAGGCTTAGAGGCAAAATTATTCCCTGCCAGATGTAACTGATATAGCTGATGCCAAATTCTTTTCTAATAAAGTAGGGTACAGTGAATCCACGAGAAATTGTCCAAACGACGGCGACAATCAATACGTGTGAAAAAATTGTAAACTCATAGAATTGGTAGACTGCCAGGTAACTCGCCATGAGGAGTAAGACTGTGAGCACTAGGCTCACGATTCCTAATCTTCCGTGAGCATTTAGGCCAACAAGGATGCTGGCTGGAATGGAGTTTGCAAGCGGCAGTGCGCTACCAATTAGTAGCGTCAGAAGCACGTCAGGCTGATAGAAGCCCGGCCCCATCCACAAATCAATGACAGTGTTTCCAAAGGCTGCAAGCCCTATCAATATTGGCGATACAAGCGCCATTCCAATTTTGAATGAATCCAGCACTAGTTGTATCAGTTCATCTCTGTCTTCTATGTTCGAAATGCTGCCTGACAATGGCACAAACATACCCGAAATTTTATTAATCATTTGTTCACATATGTGAAGCAGTGAGATGCTCCGGGAGAGGATAGCAAGCGAGGCAGGACCCAAAATAAAAGCAACAGAAAATGATGCGGTCTGAAAGGTTAAGACTCTCGGAGCTGTATTGATTATTGCCTTTAAGCCAAAAATCAACATATCTTTTGCGACGTCCGTTTCCCAGACTTTGGGCAAAAGACTAACGCCGGGACAAATCCGTCTCGCCACAATGATTCTCGAAGTAACGGTGAGCATCGTAGCGCCCAAGACGACGTAGCTTAAGTCTATAATGTCGCCACCCAGAGCTAGTACTACGACAACGCCCAAGGCTATCCAGATATCTTGGATTGCGTTTATAGAGTGTTGAAGGTCAAAACGGTGTGATCCTGCGATTACGCCACCCGCCGTATTTCCGACAAATTTTATTGCAAGCGCTAGGCCAAATACCAGAACCAAATAATGAGCCTCTGGAGATGATTTTGTATTAAGGTCGGCACTTATGGATATAATCGTAGTGAATAATAGAACTATTGCGGACGAAATTAATTGGAGAATGCAGAAGACGCTAACTGAACATCTCAGTTTCTCGAGATTGTCGTTTGATCTATAAAATGCAAAGTATCGGCTGAGCGACGATCCCGCGGCAATGTTAAGTAAAGTTAGATATCGAAAAGTTGCCCAGCCGAGATCCCAAATTCCAAGGGAAACTGAACCGAGATTGTCATTGATTTGTCGCGGAATAATCAAGCCAGCGACAAGAATGAGTATTTGAACTAACCAGCTCACGATAATATTCTGTGCTAACTGTGATTTTCCCGTTAGATCAGACATAGGTTATCGTTTCCAACGTTCAATTTGTATGAGAGAGGAGGTAAGAAGATAGATTTTAATACGAACAGTTTTTTGCAAAAAGACATCCTTGCTCTGCATTGGTATCGATTAGAGTTCACGCCGAACAAGGGTCTTTTTTAATAGGCTATTGATATGCTCCTGGCGTTAAGACGCTGCCTGGTTTCCATGTTTTGCCGTTTAAGTCTTTGCGAATATCAAGCCCATACAAGTCTGAAAAAAGACTATAAACGCTAGGTTCGGTGGTAATCAGTCTCCTAGCTTGAGAGCCCAGCTGAATTTCATAGTTCCCTGTGGAGAGATCGTTCGTTGGGTTAGTAATCAGTGGGTCGATGTTTGTCAAATTTCCAATTTCGGTGTCGTTGAATTTGGATAGTACAATGCCATCCGAAAAGGTCCTAAAGTCGACGTTGTAGCTATAATTTAATATCCAATTTGAATTTGAGTTCTCGAACCCGTGAGTAGAGTTGGAATCGTTAGGAGATTGAGTGCAGTCATAGAAAACGTTGCCGATGAATGAAATTTCGGCGTTTTTATCGGCATCCGAAATCGCTGGATCGCTCGAGCCTCCGCTCCGGTTTGCTCTGACAGCTGCAGAATTTTGGCCGCAGTCAATTGTGTTTAAAGCAGCAAACATGCCGTCACCACATGTCGATGTCATTTTACCATTAGTGGTGCAACGCCCCTCAATCGGAAACGCAGCATTGCCTGTGATGTTCACAGCGATGTTCCCTAGAATAGAAGAGAAGGCGTCATCCTCTGTTCCTTTATAGGAAAAAGCGTCGCCAACATTTTCGAGTCGATTGTTTACAAACCAGGCAAAATTGTCCCCCAGATAGCTTTCGCCATCTTGAGCAGTTGTTACCGCAGTGGAATTAGCTGGTTTGATCGCATTGAAAAAATCGTGAACGTAGTTTTCTGAAAAGATGACATGGTAGCAACCTTTTGAATCGTATCCATTCTCATAATTTTCATAAAATTCGTTGCCCCCGATGTACACGTAGTGAGGTCGAGTGGCATGCTTAAAATCGAAAATATTAGAGTTCGAACACTGTATGCTATCCCCCTGGTTGTGATATATCCTCGAGTTCATCAACCAGTAGTAGTAAACCGGTCCTTGCAATTGCAGTCCGTGCAGGTCCTTGTCTGTATCGAAATCGTCCACCCAGCGTCCTAATCCGAAAATGTCTAAGTCATACAAGAACACGAATCGGATTGGGTTGTTTTCGGAAGCCTGCACCCGGAAACATCTCCTTGATTGTGTTGACTCAACTCCGCCAATATTTTTGAGACCGGATCCGCTGCAAGACAGGTGGCGAAGTGTAATGTATTCATGCGGATCTCCGCCGTCAGTGGATTCAAATGCGCCTCTGAAGTCGTCGGTGTCACTGTGGAAGTGAAGGTTATGAAAAATAGTGTGGGTAACCGTGCCCCCGGGACCGCTTTGAAACCTTTCATAATCCATGAGTGGCTGATTGGTCCATCGGGGCGTGCTCGGAGCATTTATACCAATGATCCAGACAGGCTCCGCAGCAGTTCCCGCCAGACGCATTTCCGATATGTCGTCTTGATCTCCGTAAGTTGCGCCATTGCCTTTAATAAAAACCTGACTTCCCGCTTCAAGTTGCCAGGAACCATTCTTCGCCACGTTAGGCAGGGTGCATCTGGGTCTGGCTTCGGATCCCCTGCCGTCGTTGTTAGTGTCGTCGCAGGTTATAGACGAATCTACATAGTACTGCTTCGGGCCGTTCACCCAAGTTGGGGTTTTGAGAGTGATAGGGTCGTAAGGGAATGCTGATATTTGATTTTCACTAGTGGGCAGGGCCGGCATGATGTCGGCGGGTACTTGTCCATCAGGAGCGGGAATCCCTAGGCCGAGTCCAGCTCGGTTAATGCCAACGAGCCTTAGGTCCGTCGCTTGACCCGGCTCCTTGGCAGCAGATGGCATCGCTATATTCAATATGAGTAGTATTAGAGTCCAATAAGGTGCGGTTTTTGATTTCATGATATTCCTTTTCTGAAGCGCAGGGACGTATCAAGATTATATCTCTTTGTTAGTTTTTTTTAGTAACGGTGTCAGCTGCGGAATTGTATTTTTTTGTAAGTGAACCAAAAAATTGAGTGACTGCTAAGTCCTAGCCTGGGTCCACAATGGAAGAGGTTTCGATTCAGTTTCCGAGTGATCTGAAAAGGAATCTGAGGCTTTGGCTAGTGTCTGTTCACTCGACAACAATAGCGCGATGCTGCAATACATGAATGTAGCTATCTGATGAGGCCAGAAGGTTCCTTGAGCCGTGTATGCAACTAGCTGACATACAACGAGGCTAATTACAGATCCCGAAACGGCTATCTGTAACGGCTGAGAGTTCTTGGACGCAAAAATTTTATATGCTGTGAACAAAACAAGAGCATAAAGCGCAAGCATGAATACGAACGCGAAATATCCCCCATCTACGATGAGGTCAAGATAGGCGCTGTGGGAGTGGCCAACATTCGATATAGCAGTCCCAGCCTCCTGTTCGCTTAGTTGAAGATTTATTGCTCGACTTCTAAATCCAAGAATCCCGTGCCCGAAAATAGGTGCCGCCCGAATCTCTCTGAAAACAACCTCCCAGAGCACAATTCTTCCTGATGTTATTTGATAGAGATCTCGCCCGTCTTCATCAACGGTGCCTAGCTGATCACCTTTTAGCGCCTGATTTGAGTAAGTCTCTTCTGAAAACCCGACAGTCATTCGATCAAGCACACCGGGTACTGAAATTATCACGAGCAACGCAATTGGAGGTCCAAGTAGAATAAGGCGCCTCCAACGAATAATGATTAAAAGGGTTCCGCATATCACCCAGGCTCCATACCCAGCGCGGCTACCAGTCAGGAATAAAGCGAGTGTGCAAGCGGCAAACGCGCAAATGAATCCAGCCTTAGATAATTTTGATTGAGCAGTAACAATAAGCGCAATACTTACCCACGCGAAACCTGCAAGCACCCCGCCTAGATCAGTTCTGTGATATCCAATTGTTTGATCAAGCACTCTTAGGGCTCTGTCCCCTAAGTCTTCCCCTTCAAACAGCGTTGGCAACATACGAGAAATGACCTGCAACGCAATAAATACGCCAGTAACAAGCAGGCTCAGTAGGCAGAGTTTTATCCTTTCCGGAGTATTACACCCCTGGACTATCAAGTAGGCTGGAATCACCCACTTAATCCTATTGATAAATTCATCTTTTGTTAGATCGATCAACGATGGAACGGCCAAGTTTTTGGCACTGTAGAAATCCTGCAAGTTATCATAATCGAAGAACAGTCGCGTAAAAGCTGTAAAAAACAATATAAAATATACAGTCAATAATCTTTTAATATTTGGATTGATGGTGGTTGGGGCAACTGTGCGATCTTTTTGAAATATGAATGCAATCAGGACGAAAACCAACAAGATATTATAGGGATTCAGTCCGTCAATATTAAACAAACCGCGAGGAATATCCCTGCGTTCGAGGACAGCTAAAATGGGAATCGCTAAGCAAAGACCTTTGTACCAGTCTCGGAAACTTACGGCAATAGCTAGAATCAAAAAGCAAACAAGAAAGACAACACGCATAATTCAATCAGTATTTTTTGTGGTGGCCAAGGAACTTCGCAGTATTGGCCTATCGAAGATTTCGGTAAACAAAGTTAGCAGAATCCTCGCATGTTTTCATTATTCTGCATCTTAAGCGAACCTAGAGCTGGTGGCTGCCCACAAAGGTGATCTATTTATTGCTTGTCGAAAAGCGCGGAGGTTGCTATTTCTTGTCCGACGTTTAATATTTGAAATGTCTTAACGGTCAAGAAAAGGATGAGGCGGATCAACAGGAAAACAAAACCTTCAATATGCTTTGTTGCACACAACGCGTATGGAGTTCTCGCGAATATTGATACCGGCCACATTGGTGGAATAGAAGTTCAGGTGCCATTGATGGCAAATTGGTTTGCGAAGCGGGGTTTCGACGTTAGCCTTGTCACATGGGATGAAGGAGATGGATATCCCGATGGCCAACTATTCGATGGCGTAAAAAACCTGCAAATATGCAAGAGAACTGACGGTTATCCTATTCTACGTTTTTTTTATCCAAGATGGACCAGCCTTCTTGCTGCGCTAGATAAAGCTGACGCCGATATAATTTATTATAACTGCGGCGATCTTGGGCTTGGACAAGTTGTTCAATGGGCACGAAAACATGCTAGAAAAGTCATGTATTCCGTTGCGGCTATTGTTGATTGTCAGCGAGACCTGCCGTCACTGAAACCGTATCGTGAAAAAATTCTTTACAAGTATGGTCTGCGTCGAGCGGATAAGATCGTTGTGCAGACACTTTCACAGCAGAATCTTCTTGATTCTGACTTCGGGTTGGTGTCAAGCATAATACCTATGCCATCGGAAGGGTTCGCTGACATGAACAAATTAGCGCATTGTCAGAGCATCAGCGAAGGTAGGCGCATACTTTGGGTCGGACGCTTCCAGGAAGAAAAACGAATTGAGTGGTTGTTAGACCTAGCAGAGTGTTGCCCTGCGTATTGTTTCGATGTGGTCGGTAGCTCTAACTCGGATTCAGAATATGCCATGCGAATGACGCGGCGAGCCGAGGCGCTCAATAATGTATTCCTTCATGGGAGGGTTTCCCACGATGAATTAGGTGCTTTCTACTCTAGTGCACACTTACTATGTTCAACATCAATTTATGAAGGCTTTCCTAACGTCTTCTTGGAGGCCTGGAGTGTGGGTTTGCCTCTTGTGACAACATTTGACCCAGATGGTGTTATATCAAATTATAAAATGGGGCGGGTCGTTGACAACGTTCAATCCCTAGCAAATGCGTTGATTGAACTTGAGGAAACATTTGTTTGGAATTCGTGTGCGGCGTCTGCGCTCGATTACTACAACTCTAGGCATTCTGTTGATGCAGTAATGGAGCAGTTCGAGAGCGAGATGTTAAAGTTGGTGTGATTCCTGTCGAAAGACCTCGATGCACGAATGCTGAACCGAACTAGATTAGCTCTCGTAGTTGGTGTTTAGGCGCTTGCCTAGGTTTCGGTTTAGTTCGCCGGCTAACGACTCAAAAATTCCGAGTTCTTCCTGTGTCACTTCACTTTTCCAGTTGCTATCTAGGCTGATTTTTATGTGAGTTTTTGTGCGCATGTTGTTTCCTAAAATATGATGCTCTGTTTTCTTTAGATCAATATTTGACCAGTCAAGATCGAGTGGTTCAATTTCGAGAAATTCACATATGTCAGTAAGAACTTCAGAGGGTTTTTCACAAAGTGTTTCGTAGCTCATTGAGTAAATCTGTTCAGATGGCAGTTGTTTCGTGACCTTGGTCATCTGTTTTATAGTAGAACGCCATTCTTTAACGGCGTGCTTAAATGAAGGAATAAATCGCCGATTCTTGGATCTGCGTGAGTTGCTTTGGGCACGTCCATCTCGAACGATTTCTAGTACACGGATATCCCAACGGTCGTCACCTAATAGATACTTTAGTCGGTTTACATCCTTCGAGCCATCAAGAAAAATGGGGCGTTTCATTATATCGGTGACAGTCCGTGCGAAAACCCAGTTATGTGAGAGTCTATTTTGGTACTCACTCCTCAAATTAGGCATGTGTTCTAGCAGAAAGCGTCTTAACAACTCGAACCACCTGCCGCGCACTTGGGCGCCCATTATACGATTCCAAACGACATTTGAGGACGTAAAATGCGTGTGAAAATCATCGAAAGCGAACTTCATTTTCTGACCGTGTAATCTTTTTTGAAGCGTTTTCCAAAAGTCGCATTCAAGCAAAGCGCTTCCACAAGAGCATTGATAGCTCGCTATATCTCCCATAGCAGTTGCTTTGAGCTCACCTATGGTTGCTATTTTTGGGTGTTGAGCGAGCAGAAGTGTCAGCAGAGTAGATCCAGAAAAGCTTGGCGACAGAATATATACCATTTTCTGTTTTTCAGTATCCAACATAGTTGTCTTGTTTATCGTCGAATTTGTCAAGATGGAAACGATCCATATAAATAATTGTAAATCAAGTTACTTTAAAGCCTGCCCACGTTTGATCGGAGAATCTCACCGTAATACTAATCGATTTTGTTACGTAGACGTCTTCAAGCATGTTAGGAACTTCACGTTCTGGAATCAGATGCGCTAGTCGAAGCTATAGCCAAACATTTCAATTTCTTCAGCGTATAGCTCGTAAACGAATTTGATTGAGCTGTCCGTATAGTACTTCCGATAATCGATAGATTCTCGCTTTAGTAAATGCGGGAGCTCGTTTGAAGGGAGTTTCAGTCTTTGGGCTATAATTTGTATTTCTTCCTCAATATTTTCGAATTTAGCAATGTACTCCACTCCTAGTTCACCTTGCCTATTTTTCAGCCATGTTAATTGAGGTCTAAGTTCAGAATGCCACGTATGTTCAATTAGAAAATCATCAAAAGTACAATCCGCTGATATCTTTCGTGTCCGTTGAAAGTACTCATCACGAGTGACGCTTCTGTACCATGAATGGACACGAGCCCAGGGATTTCTCACAAACGCAAAACTGAAATAATCTGAAAGTTCTTCTTGAGTTAAGCGATAGGGATATCTCAACAATCCGCGCAAATCTCGTAGTGCAGGAATAAAACCCTCGCGGTTTGTTAGGCTTACTAAATCAGACAAGTTTATAGCTTCAATCTCTCGTACAGTTCTATGATCTTGAACTCCGTACTCTAGTTCTTCAAAATGTCCAAGTAACTTCTCGATACTGGTTCCGGCTGTTTTCGGGATGTGAACGAAGAGACATTTGTACTTGTCTGATATCACCGTCTGTAAACCTCTGTGACCCGCCGTTCAGATTTTTTGATGTGAGATGCCACTGATAATAATTCTCCTTCCGAATGATGAAGCGTAGGTGTGCTTTGGTATTTCACACAAAGTTCTCTCAAGCGAAAAGTATAAAATACATCTCGAATTGAATCGAGTTGCGTTCGTCAGTTGATGACTGGTCGAGTTACGGGAGTGAGATAACGGTAAACTATATGTTTACGTTGCCAAAGCGATCAGATGACATACGACTCTTTTCAGACTCCCACAGATTCTCCTACGATGGTTTATATTGTTGGTCGAGGACACTCAGGTTCAACCATGCTCGAGCTTCTTTTAAACCGAAGTCGAAATATTGCAGCCATGGGTGAAATAGACATGTTGGCGCTACAGATATACCGAGATAACAAAACTCGGTGGGTTGGACAGTGCAGTTGTGGAAGTCGACCATTCGATTGCAAATATTGGCGCGCTGTTTTAAGGGATGTCGCTTCTGTTTACCAAAAAGATATTATTGCTGCCCCTTTCTCCTGGAGAATTTCCGACGTTGGATTGGAAGAAGAGTTTGGGATTCATGCGCCTTTGTCTTGGATGACCTATAAATTCCATCGTGTTTTAAGAACCTACGCGTATGCCGGGCCCGGTCATTCAGTAGGGCCATTCGAGCGTACTTATCGAAACTGGATTAAGAACCGTGATTTTGTTGCAACAAGCTATGCGAATCACCGAGATGTTTCCGGGGTTGTTGATGCATCTAAAGACC